>Ga0307373_10003059_pt1 | contig 29548 bp, 26 predicted proteins | sample OX2MG_FD_202534 | JGI IMG/M metagenome (GOLD analysis project Ga0307373, IMG submission 202534) | Soil microbial communities from Risofladan, Vaasa, Finland - OX-2 | ecosystem: Environmental > Terrestrial > Soil > Coastal area > Acid sulfate soil | place: Finland: Risofladan, Vaasa | collected... | reverse complement strand
AGGATCGCGAGCGCGGCGCTCCCGGGGAGAAGGCTGAGAAGCGAGAAGACGATCAACGACACGCCGAGCATGACGGGGATCGCCTGGAGGATACGTCTCCCCACGAGATCCAGGACGTACCTCACTTACACCCCTTCGAGGTTGACGGGTCGGTCGTCATTCGTCGGCCAGCTGCGTGATGCGCGGGGCGCGGATCCGCTCGAGTTGCCGCACCGCCGTCCCCGATACAAGTGGGGACGGCGGTGCGATCAACACTGATGCTCGGGGTGCGATCCTCAGACCTACGCCGAGTACACGTCCTGCCACTGGATGATCTCGGAGCCGACCGGGTTGAACCCTCGCAGCTTCGGAGAGACGAAGTAGTACAGCGGCTGCGGGAAGAGGGGCACGCTCGGAAGGTCCTTGGCCACCTCGGCGGTGACCTTGTTGTAGAGCGCCAGCCGCTGCGGCCCGGAGACCGTCTCGCGTCCCTTCAGGGAGTACTGGTTGATGATCGGGTCGTTGGTCGCCGTGTTGTCGTTGCTGCTCGCCGAGTTGTAGTTGCGGTAGTAGACGACATCGGGGTCGGGGTAGCCGGTGGTGCCGAGCTGCGACGCCTGGTACTGGTTCTGACGGATCTGGCTGAGGATCGTGACGATGTCCTCGGGGTTGATCGTCATCGTGATCCCGGCGCTCGCCAACTGGGACTGGAGCGCCTCTGCGAGGGTGATCTCGCCCGGCACCGTCTGACAGACCAGCGTGAAGGAGAGCGTGTGCCCCGGAAGCTGCGCGACGTCAGCGCGCGCGTTGGCGATGCTGTACTTCGGGTAACCCTTCACCTTCAGGCCCGGGAAGCCGAACTCGCTCGGCGCGAGGATCGACTGGGTCGCCGGCACCACGCCGCGGTAGAGGCTCTTCGAGATCGCCGCGGTGTCGATCGCCTCCGCGACGGCCCGGCGCGCGAGCAGGTTGTTGAAAGGCGCCTGTTGCTGGTTGAACGAGATGTCCTCGACGGCCACCGCCGGACCGACGATCGTGTGCACCCGCGGGTTGTGCCGGACGGAGAGGTAGTCCGTGGGGTCACCGTTGGCGCAGACCTGCGCGGTGCCCGACTCGACTGCCGCGAGACAGCTCTGGTCGTTGTCGATGGCCGACACGGTGATCGTGTTGTAGTAGCCCGCGTTCCGCTTGTCCCAGTAGCCGGACCACTTGGTCCACGTCGAGGAGGTGCCGAGCACCTCGGACGCGAAGGCGTAGGGGCCGGTGCCGACCGGGTGGGTGCCGAAGCCGGTGAGCCCCTCGGTCTGGACCGCCGTCGGGGAGACGACGGCGCCGCAGATCGTGCCGCTCACGATGCGCATGAACGCGCCGTAGGGGACCCTGAACGTGATCACGACGGTGTTGGCGCCCGACGCCACCGCCGAGGTGAGGTTCGTGAGGTAGGGGGCGCACTCGGAGTTCACGGCGGGGTTCGCCCACTCGTTGATGTCGAAGGCCACCGCCTGGGCGCTCATGAGGGTGCCGTCCTGGAAGTGGACACCACGGCGGAGCTGGACCGTGATCACCGTGTTGTTGCTGGAGTACTGGTACGAGAGCGCCAGCTGCGGGATGAGTTGCCCGGCGGAGTTGAACGTGAACAGGTTCTGGTAGACCGCCGAGTACTTGAGGAAGTTTCCGAGGCCGCTCTTCTGCAGCGAGCTCAGCGAGCGGTATTCGCCACCGATGTCAAGGACGTTCAGGGTGCCGCCATGCTTGATCGCTCCGGTCGACGAGGTGCTGGCGAGCGCCGATGCCGCCGGTATTGCGAACGTCATGGAAATCGCGCTCAAAAACACCACGAGCAGCCGTCGAAATCGCCCCACTGCGTTGCCCCCCTTGAGATGATTGCCCCGGATGGTGACCAGGCTGCCGGTGATCCAACCACAGGCACTGGTTAACCGTCGTTACATTCGCTACGTGTCGGACGTTAGTTCATCCGGTAGGGCAACTGTCACATTCGGGTGCATCCTCGTTACATCTACGTGGTGCCGTGACCGCCGTTCGCCGCAAGCGCACGCCGACGAGGTGGGTCCGTGAGGGGCGGGTTCACCCACAGCCGGCGGACCTGCGGTCGCGGCCCGAGGGGCGCGCCCCCCCGGCGCCGCCCGCCCGCCCCGGAAAGCCCTGCGGCGGTCTAGTCGTCGCCGAGGCGCCGGTACCAGAAGCGCCAGGGGGTCGTGTGCCGCTGCCAGACCGGCGGCCCCGCCGTGTACGGCGCGCCGATGTGCTTGCGGTTCTGCGAGCCGGCCTCGTCGACCTCGTAGACGACGAGGAAGCGCGGGCTGCCCCGCCCCGCGGGATGGAGCGCCTGCTCGAGCTCGTAGCGGGTCGCCCGCAGGCAGTTGCGCCGCTCGGCGACCTCGGGCATGTGGACACTCGTGTAGAAGCCGTCGAACTCGACCATCTCCTCGTCGGTGAGGCCCGCCGGAGGATTCACGCCGAGCACGTAGATCGCGAAGGGCGGGGCGGTGCGCGGAGCCGTCTCGGCGACACGGCGGTAGCGGAGGGACCAGGCGACCGCGAGGTCGCCCCGCCACCGCAGCTGCGGCGCGACACCGCCCGGCAGGTCGATGGCGCTGAGGAAGGCAGCGGGACGGGTGCGCGAGGCGAGGGCGAGCAGCTCGTAGCGCTCGCCGCCCTCTAGTTCGTTCTGCCAAACGGAGTTGCGGAGCAGCTCGCGGGCCGCCTGGGAGCCGCCCTTGATCCCCGAACGGAGGTCGAGGCCGCTCCACAGCGTCTGCTGCGCCTCTGTCGTCTCGGCCACGGGCGCCTCCGTCGGGGTCTCCGAAAAGGCTATGCCGCCCGGGTCGCCTCTCGCCGGAAGCCCTCGGGCCGTCCGCGGGCGGGTCGACCATGATGGGGCGCCCGCACCGAGACGAGGAGACCATGCGCATCGGCGTCCTGCCCCCGTACGTGGACATCACCGGCACGCTCCTCGACGCGCAGGGCGTCGCGGAGCGGGCGCGCATGATCGAAGCGGCCGGGCTCGACAGCCTCTGGGTGAGCGACCGCTTGCCGCTCCCTGGCTACCCCCGCCTCGACGGCCCGGACCCCTTCGCCTACCTCGCGCTCGCCGCCTACGCGACCGAGCGCATCGAGCTCGGGACCGCGATCCACATCGTCTCGCTGCGCAACAAGTACGACTCCGCACAGCGGATGTTCACCCTGCAGACCTTCGCGCCGGGTCGGGTGACGATCGGCGTGGGGACCGGCTCCCAGCCCCGCGAGTACGACTCGGTGGGCGTCGACTGGGAGCAGCGCTTCACGCTCCTCGGCGAGGGGATGCTCGCCATCCGCCAGGTCTTCGCGGGGCGGCAGGTGCCCGAGCTCGAGGCGCTCTTCGCCGAGAAGGGCACCGACAACGCCTACGGCCACTGGCTGGGTGGCGCCTTCGGCGAGGCTGACCCCTGGGCGGACGAGCCGGCGTGGCCCGTGAAGGTCGGCGCGCCCCGCTTCGTCCTCGGTGCCTGGTACTCCGCCGCCCAGCTCCGCCGGGCCGCCACGCAGTTCGACGGCTGGATGGCCTCCGGCGGGGCGGGGGCGATGTTCGGCGGCTGGGTGAAGATGCGCGACGCGATCAAGCGCTACCGGGACCTCGGCGGCGGCCGCGCGCTGATGACCTCGGTCGAGTGTGACCTCTCGGCGCCGACCACGGCCCTCGACGAGGCGGGCGCCTTCCACCTGCGCTGCGGCGCCGAGGTGGCGACCGAGCGCCTCCTCGAGCTCGAGGAGATCGGCTTCGACGACGTGATCCTCTCGATCACCGACCACCGCTCGACGGTGCTCCCCGGCCCCCGTCAGTACGACTTCACGGCCGAGGTGCTCGAGGAGATCCGCTCGCTGCTGCCGAAGGACGTGCGCCGCCCCTGACGCCGCGGCGCGCCGCGCCCTCAGCGGGTGGGCGCGAGGAGCGCCGAGAGCGCCCGCAGGTCGGGGGCGTGCTCGAGGTCGAGACAGCATGCCGCGAGCTCGTCGGCGTGCTCCTTCTCGAGCGCCGCCTCGCACATGCGCTGGAACTTCGCGAGGACGACCTCGGCCGGGACGGGGGCGGTCGCCCCCGGGAGGAACCCCTCCCCCCGCAGGCGGCGGCCGTCGGCGAGCGTCATCTCGACGAGCGAGGGCTGGGTGATCGGGTCCCGCGCCGCGTCGTCGAGGCGCGGGTCGTGGCGCACGCGGACCCGCGCCGCGAGGTCGAGCACGGCGGGGTCGCGCAGGCGCTCGGCGCGGAACTGCTGCTCGAAGACGTCGCCCTCGAGCAGCATCATCGCCACGCAGTACTGCAGGTTGAGCTGGGCGGAGGCGACGGTGTCCGGGCGGTAGGGGTGGCCGACCGAGCGGAAGGCCCCGCCGGTGAGCGCGACCTCCAGCCGCTCCACCTCCTCCGCCGCGAAGGGGGTGGCGGCGCGCAACTGCCGGATCGCCTCGAGCGAGGGGTGGATCGGGATCCTGCAGGCCCACAGCTTGAAGTTCACCTTGTGCGCCCGCAGGTCGCTCCCGAGCCCCTCCGCGAGGCGGGCGAGGTCGTAGCCCTCGCCGCCGCCGGAGAAGGCCTCGGGGAAGCTGCCGTAGCCACGGGCGAAGAGGGCGGGGGTGCTCGTGAAGCCGTGCGCCGCGAGGCCTGCGGCGAGAATCCCGCTGTGCGCGGCGCGCCCCGGGAGGAGGCGCTTGCCCATCCCGCCGTGCTGCGCGCCCATCAGCCCGGCGGTGAACTGCGCCGCGTGGCAGAGGGCGTGCGTCATCTCGGCGGGCGAGAGGCCGAGCACGGCGCCGGCCGTCGCGGCGGCGGCGAAGGTCCCGAAGACGCTCGGGCCGTGGAAGCCGAGCTGCAGGTGTGGGACCCCGCCGACGCACTCGTTGACCCGCAGCCCGACCTCGATGCCGACGACGACGGCGCGCAGCAGCGCCGCGCCGCTGAGCAGGTGGCCGGCGTCGGCGAGGGCGAGCGCCACCGGGACGGTCACCGAGCCGTAGTGGCCGAGGGAGGTGGTGATGTCGTCGAGCTCGAAGCCGTGCACCGCGGTGGCGTTCAGCATCGCCGCGTTGGCGGGCGAGAGGCCCCCGTCGTGGAACCACAGCCGGGAGGGCCCCGCCGGCTCGCCCGCCTGCAGCGTGGCGAGCAGCGCCTCTGTCGGCTCGAGGTGCGCGGCGAGCACCGCGCAGCCGAGGGTGTCGAGGACGAGGAGTTGCGTGCGTGGTACGAGGACCTCGTCGAGCGCGAGCGATCCGCTGCCGGCGGCGAAGGCCGCGAGGCGCTCGATCGGCGCCGCGTCGGGCGCGCTCACCCGAACCAGGAAACCGGGGCGGTGACCGACTCGGCGCCGAGCTCGGAGAGCTTCGCGCAGCCCATCAGCTGTAGGTCGCGGGTGAGGTCGGCGCGCAGGATCGCGAGCAGCCGGTCGATCCCCGCCTCGCCCGCGCCGCCGAGCGCGTACATCCAGGGGCGGCCGATGAGCACCGCCCGCGCCCCGAGGGCGAGCGCCTTCACGACGTCGTTGCCGCGGCGGATGCCGCCGTCGAGGAGCACCTCGCACCGCCCCGCGGCGGCCCCGATGACCTCGGGGAGCACCTCCAAGGTGGCGTGCACCCCGTCGAGCTGGCGGCCCCCGTGGTTGGAGACGATGACCGCGTCGACGCCGAGGTCGACGGCGCGCCGGGTGTCCTCGGCGCCGAGCACGCCCTTCACCATCACCGGCCCCTTCCAGGCCTCGCGCAGCCAGGTGAAGTCCTCCCAGGACAGGGAGCAGGGGCGGACGTTCTTCCAGAGGTACTCCGGTGTGCCGTCCTCCTGGAGGACGTTCGGGACCCGCGGCACGAGGCCGTCGCGGAAGCGCCTCGCCAGCCACCCGGGGTTGGCGAGCATCTGCGGGAGGTAGCGGGCCTTGGGCAGCGGCCGCGGCCCGAGCAGCACCGCCGTCCCGTTGCGGGAGTCGCGCAGGCGGCCCGCGCTCACCTGGGTGTCGAGGGTGACCATGATCGCCCGGTAGCCCGCCTCGGCGGCGCGTGCAAGCGCCCGCTCGACGCGCGGGCGGCCACCGACGTCGTAGACCTGGTACCAGAGCGGCCCCGCGGAGGCGGCGGCGATCTCCTCGAGGGCGTGACCCGACATCGTGGAGAGGGTGAAGGCGGTCCCCGCCCGCCCGGCGGCGCGCACCGCGGCGAGGTCGCCCGCGGGGTGCACGACGCGCGCCATCCCGCAGGGCGCGAGCGCGACCGGCATCGACAGCTCCTGGCCGAGGACCGTCGTGCGCAGGTCCGGGAGGCCGACGCGGGTGCCGTTGCGCGGCCGGAGGTGGACCTCGGTGAAGGCGCTGAGGTTGGCGCGCATCGTGCCCTCACTCTCGGCCGCCCCGTCGACGAAGTCGAAGGCAACCCTCGGAAGCCGTCGCCGCGCCCGGCGACGGAAGTCCTCGACGGTCAGGAAGGCGCTCGCCATGTTTCCCCCTCGCCGCGCGTCCGCTGTCGGTGCCAGGGCCGCCGGGCGCCCGAGCGTATCTCCGGGGTGCCCGCGCCTCACACGGCCCGCAGGGTGCGGGCGGCGGCGAAGCGCTCGACGAGGGCGACGGCGGCGGCGCCGTCGGCGGCGATCCCGCTCACCCCCCGCAGGCGCGTCGCTCCGAAGGTCGCGGCGGCGAGGCCGCCGACGAGGACCGGCACCTCGCCGTCGTGGGCGCGCACCGCGTCGAGCACCTGCTGCACCGCGCCGAGCAGCTCGGGCTGGGTGACGCCGATCCCGATGCAGATCAGGCGGGGGGTGCGCGCCGCCGCCGAGACGAAGGCCTCCGGGGGCACGTCCGCGCCGAGCTCGAGCACGTCGTAGCCGCGGAGGCGGACGAGGTCCGAGGCGATCGCGATCGGCAGGCTGTGCAGCTCGCCCGGCGCGGCGCCGAAGACCGCCGTGCCGCGGGCCCGTCCCGGCCGGCGGAAGCGGGCGCCGAGGCGCGCCACGAGGCGGGCCACGACCGCCGTCGCGAGGTGCTGGTCGGCGACGTCGAGCTCTCCGGCGGCCCACCGCTCACCGATGTGCGCGAGCGCGCCGGCGAGCATCTCGACGTAGCAGTACTCGGGCGAGCGGCCGGCGGCGAGCGCCGCCTCGATCACCTGCCAGGCGGCGGGCTCGTCGGCGGCGAGCAGGCGGCCCTCGAGGCGCGCCGACCAGTCGGCGCCGCGCGCCGCGGACGGCCGGTCACCCGCGCCGGCGAGGAAGGCGGCGAGGGCGGCGGGGGCGACCCGCCAGCCCTCCCCGTCGCGTCGGGCGTCGAGGCGGCCCTGGCGGACGTAGCGGTAGGCGGTCATGTAGTGGACGCCGAGGCGGGAGGCGACCTGCTTCAGGTTCAGCTCGCCCTCCACGCCGCCCCTCTCTTCCCCGCTTCGCCCGGGCGCTTAGCACTCAATGGGACCCCTTTAGCGCTCAAAGGCGGCCCTTGCAGCTGTGTAGTTACGTGCGTGTAATTGTCTAGATCTTGGAGTGCGGGGCTGTCCATGCCCCCACATCTAGTGGTTAGGGGAACAGCGATGACGACGACGATCGAGGCACAGGCCGAGACGGCGGCGCCGGGCGCGAGCGCCGGTGACCCAGGAGAGGGCGGCAGTCCGATGCGCGTGCGCAAGCGCAACGGCACCCTCGAAGCGGTCGACGTGAACAAGATCGTGCGCGCGGTGGCTCGCTCCGCGGAGGGGCTGGAAGGGGTCGACCCGATGCGCGTCGCGACGCGCACGATCTCCGGCCTGTGCGACGGTGCGACCTCGACCGAGCTCGACGAGCTGTCGATCCGCGCCGCCGCGGCCCTCGTGTGCGAGGAGCCCAACTACTCGCGCCTCGCGGCGCGCCTGCTCTCGACGGTGATCGACAAGGAGGTGCGCGCGAGCGACGTGCACGCCTTCTCGCAGTCCGTGGCGCTCGGCGAGCGGGTCGGGCTGATCGCGCCGGGGGTCGCCGCCTTTGTCGTCGCGCACCGCCGCAAGCTCGACGACGCCGTCGACGCGGGCCGCGACCGCGCCTTTGAGTTCTTCGGCCTGCGCACGCTCTACGACCGTTACCTGCTGCGACACCCCGAGGAGCGGAGCGTCATCGAGACGCCGCAGTACTTCCTGCTGCGCGTCGCCTGCGGGCTGGCAGAGAGCGCCGAGGAGGCGATCGAGCTCTACGGCCTGATGTCCCGCCTCGAGTACCTGCCCTCCAGTCCGACGCTGTTCAACTCCGGCACGACCCATCCGCAGATGTCGTCCTGCTACCTCCTCGACTCGCCGCTCGACGAGCTCGAGTCGATCTACGAGCGGTACGGCCAGATCGCGCAGCTCTCCAAGTTCGCCGGGGGCATCGGCTTCGCCTTCCACCGCGTGCGCTCGCGCGGCTCTTTGATCCGCGGCACCAACGGCCTGTCGAACGGCGTGGTGCCGTGGCTGAAGACGCTCGACGCGTCGGTCGCCGCGGTGAACCAGGGGGGACGGCGCAAGGGGGCCGCCTGCGTCTACCTCGAGAGCTGGCACGCCGACATCGAGGACTTCCTCGAGCTGCGGGACAACACCGGCGACGAGGGACGGCGGGCGCACACGATCAACCTCGCCAACTGGGTCCCCGACCTGTTCATGGAGCGCGTCGAGCAGGACTTCCTGTGGTCGCTGTTCGACCCGAAGGAGGTCCCCGAGCTCTGCGACCGCTACGGCGAGGAGTTCCGCGAGGCCTACCTGCGCGCCGAGGGCGAGGGGCGCTTCGTGCGCCAGCTGCCCGCCCGCGAGCTCTACGCGCGCATGATGCGCACCCTCGCACAGACCGGCAACGGCTGGATGACCTTCAAGGACCGCGCCAACGCGCTCTGCAACCAGACGGCGAGGCCGGGTGCCGTCGTCCACCTCTCCAACCTCTGCACCGAGATCCTCGAGGTGACGAGCGGCGGCGAGACGGCGGTCTGCAACCTCGGCTCGGTGAACCTCGGCCGCTTCGTCGCTGACGGCGGCTGTGACTTGGAGCGCCTCGGCGCCGCGGTCCGCGCCGCCGTCACCTACCTCGACCGGGTCGTCGACATCAACTACTACCCGACCCCCGAGTCGGCCGCCTCGAACGCCCGCTGGCGGCCGGTCGGGATCGGGATGATGGGGCTGCAGGACGTCTTCTTCTCCCTCCGCCTCCCCTTCGACTCCGAGGAGGCGCGCGCCCTCTCGGCGCGCCTCGCCGAGGAGATCTACTTCAACGCCCTCTGGCGCTCGAGCGAGCTCGCCGAGGCCAGCGGGCCGCACCCCGCATGGCCGGAGACCCGTACCGCGGAGGGCCTCTTGCAGTGCGACCTGTGGGGCGTGGAGCCGAGCGAGCCGGAGCGCTGGACGGCGCTGCGGGAGCGGGTCGCGCGCCACGGCCTTCGCAACTCGCTCCTCGTCGCGGTCGCGCCGACCTCCACGATCGCCTCCATCGCCAACTGCTACGAGACGATCGAGCCGCAGGTCTCGAACCTGTTCAAGCGCGAGACCCTCTCGGGAGAGTTCCTGCAGGTGAACACCTACCTCGTGCGCGACCTGCAGGAGCGGGGGTTGTGGAACGCGCAGCTGATCGAGCAGATCAAACGGGGCGAGGGCTCGATCCAGCAGCTCGGCTCGCTGCCCGAGGAGCTGCGGGCGCTCTACCGCACGGCCTGGGAGCTCCCCCAGAAGTCCCTCGTCGACCTCGCCGTGGCGCGCGGCCCGTTCGTCGACCAGAGCCAGTCGCTCAACCTCTTCGTCGAGGCGCCGAACATCGGGAAGCTCTCCTCGATGTACATGTACGCGTGGAAGGAGGGGCTGAAGACGACCTACTACCTGCGCTCCCGGCCGGCGACGCGCATCACCCAGACGACGGTCGAGGCCTCCTCGGCGCCGGTCGCGAGCCTCGCCGAGGCGGTCGCCTGCTCGCTCGAGGACCCCGAGCACTGCGAGGCCTGCGAATGACCGTCCTCGCCGCCGACCCGGCCCCCTCCGGCGGGGTGCCGGAGCCCGCCGCCGCCGCCCCCGCCGCCGTGCGCAGGGCGATCCTCGACCCCGGCCTCGACCTCAACCTGCGGCCGATGCGCTACCCCGAGTTCTACGAGCGCTACCGGGACGCGATCCGCAACACCTGGACCGTCGAGGAGGTCGACTGGACCGACGACCTCGTCGACCTCGCCGGCCGGCTGCTCCCGGGCGAGCGCCACCTCGTGAACCGCCTCGTCGCCTTCTTCGCGACCGGCGACTCGATCGTCGCGAACAACCTCGTCCTCAACCTCTACCGCCACCTGAACGCCCCCGAGGCGCGGCTCTACCTCTCCCGCCAGCTCTTCGAGGAGGCCCAGCACGTCCAGTTCTACCTGACCCTCCTCGACACCTACATCCCCGACCTCGCCGAGCGCGAGGAGGCATTCCGCGCCGTCGAGCAGATCCCCTCGATCCGCGCCAAGGCGGAGTTCTGCTTCCGCTGGATGGCCGAGATCGGCGAGCTCGAACAGTTGGAGAGCGCCGGGCAGCGGCAGGCCTTCCTCTGCAACCTCGTCTGCTTCGCCTGCTGCATCGAGGGCCTCTTCTTCTTCGCCGCTTTCGCCTACGTCTACTTCTTCCGCTCCAAGGGGCTGCTGAACGGCCTCGCCTCGGGGACGAACTGGGTCTTTCGCGACGAGAGCGGCCACATGGACTTCGCCTTCGCGGTGATCGAGGTGATCCGCGCCGAGGAGCCGGAGCTCTTCGACGAGACCTTCGCGGCGCGCGTGCGGGCGATGGTCGAGGAGGCGGTGGAGGTCGAGGCGGCCTTCGCCGCCGACCTCCTCGCCGACGGCGTGCCGGGCCTCTCGCTCTCGTCGCTGCGCCAGTACCTCGAGTACGTGGCGGACCAGCGCCTCGCCCGCCTCGGCCTCGAGAAGCGCTTCGGGAGCGCCAACCCGCTCGACTTCATGGCCCTCCAGGACGTCGCCGAGCACACGAACTTCTTCGAGCGCACGGTCTCCGCGTACCAGGTGGGGGTGGAGGGACAGGTCGCCTTCGACGAGGACTTCTGAGCCTCCCCGCCGGGCGCCGGGTAGCGTCGCTGGCGGACGAAGGAGATGCGGATGCTGGGTGAGGAACGGGCACGGGCGCTCCTCGCTGCGGCGCTCGCCGCGGCGGGCGAGCGCGGCCTCGCGGTCTCGATCGCAGTCGTCGACGACGGCGGCTACCTGCTCGGCCTCGTCCGCATGGACGGCGCCCACAAGCTCACCCCGCAGATGGCGATCGACAAGGCCTACACCGCGGCCATCTACCGTCGCCCGACCGCGGCGATGACGGCGATGCCCCCCGAGCTGCTCGCCGCGGCGCGCCACGCCGGCCTCTACGACGTGCTGGTGATGCCGGGCGGCGTGCCCGTCCTCGAGGGCGAGCTCGTCGTCGGCGGGATCGGCGTCGCCGGCGCGGCCCCCGAGGCGGACGCCGAGTGCGCCGAGATCGGCGCGGCCGCGCCCTAGGCAATGACCGCTTCCCCTCTCCTCAGCCGGGGGCGGGGGGCTGGTGCAGCTCCTCGTGGCGGAAGGCGGGGCCGAGGGCGGCGATTGCCACCTCCGCGAAGTCGCCGTCGCTCACCGGAGCGGCCGAGCCGCCGGCGACGCCGATCCCGCCGACGACGGCTTCGCCATGACGGACGGTGATCCCGCCGGGGAGGGTGGTGAACATCGGGTCGTTCCAGTCGCTCGGGCCGCGGTGGCCGGCCGCCTCCTGGCGCTGCCAGAAGTGGAGGACGTCGGCGGTGTCGCGCTCGAAGACCGCGGCGGTGTAGCTCTTGCGGTGCGCCGCCTTGAAGTAGCGGGGGGCGAGGCCGTCCATGCGGGCGCCGGAGATGATCTCCCCGTACTTGTCGGTCACCACCACCGCCACGCCGCGGTGGCCCGCCGCGCTCGACGCTGCGAAGGTGGCCCTGATCACCGCGTCGGCCTCGTCCAGGCTGAGGCGCCGTTCTTCGAGCATCGATCCCTCCCTCGGGCGGCAGGCGCCGCCATTCACATCTGGACGAGCGCCGACCAGTTCGGGAACACCCTCGCCGCCCCGCCGAAGGTGAGCGCCGCCGCGTCGCCGCGGTTCCAGAGATAGCAGAGGAGCGCCGCCGCGGGGCCTGCCAGGGTCTCGCCCGCTTCACCGTTGCCGGGGCGGACCGCGTCGGCGGTGAGCGAGAGGCGCCACGCCGACCCCTCGTCGCTCGCCTCGACTAGCGCCTCGGCGGCGAGGCCCTCGATCGCCCCCCGCCGGAGGCGCCGGGGCAGGTGCACGAGGAGCGCCTCGTCGACCCCGTCTGCGGCGAGCGCGCCCTCGATCTCGCTCGGCGGGCCGACAGCGAGCTCGGCGTCGACGCGGTGCATGAGGGTCTCCTGCGCCATGCGGCGGAACCAGAAGGCGCTCTCCCCCTCGGGGTCGTCGAGGGTCCAGCAGGCCCGGGCCGTGCCGGCGACGGTGAGCGCGGCGACGAGCGAGGCGGCGCCGTCGCGGAACCAGTGGTCGCGCTTTCCCGGTGCGGGCGGCGGCGGCAGGTCGTCGGTGGCGACGCGCGTCGGCCGTGGCGCGGCGACCATCGCCGCGACGCGCCGGTGGAGGAGGCCGAGGTGGCCGAGGAGGGTGTCGGTGTCCCAGCCGGGGCAGCTCGGGAGCGCCCTCCCGGCGCCCAGCGCCGCGGCGTCGGCGAGGAGGGCGGAGTCGGCGGCGATCGAGACGAGGTAGCGCTCGGGGGCGAGCGGGAAGACGCTCACCCGCTCGCCTCGGCGGCGCGCTCGCGCGCCGCGGCGGGGCCGGCGTCGGCCGGCCGTTCGCCGCGCCCGCCGAAGTCGACGACGCCCTTGTCGATCGTCAGGCGGTCGAAGTGCGGGAGGTAGCGGACGAGGAGCAGGACGCCGACGATGCAGGCGATCCCCCCCGAGACGACGGCGAGCTCGCTGCCGACCGCGGCGCCGAGCGCGCCGTGCTCGAGGTCCCCGAGGCGCGGGCCGCCCGTGACGACGGCGATCTGCACGGCCTGCATCCTCCCGATGATCCCGCGCGGCGTGACGAGCTGCAGGATCGCGCCGCGAAAGACCGCCGAGAAGACGTCGAAGGCGCCGCCGATGCCGAGGAAGACGAGTCCCGGCCAGAGCCAGGGGGAGAGGCCGAAGAGCGTGATCGCCACGCCCCAGCCGACCACGGCGAGGATCACCGCCCGCCCCTGGCGGCGGATGTTGTGCACCCAGCCCGTCAGTAGCGAGCCGACGAGCGAGCCGACGCCGGGCGCGGCGAAGAGCAGCCCGACGGTGACGGCGCTGCCGTGGAAGCGGACGAGGCCCATCGCCGGGAAGAGCGCCCGCGGCATGCCGAAGACCATCGCCGAGAGGTCGGCGAGGAAGATCCCCTGCAGCGGCTGGTGGCCGCGCAGGTAGCGGACGCCGCTCACCATCGCCCCGAAGCCGAGCTCGCGCTGCACCCCGGTGGCGGGCCGCTCGCTCTTCCTGAGGAAGAGCACGGTGACGAGCGAGGCCGCGTAGCTCGCGACGTCGATCCAGTAGACGACGCCGATCGAGAAGCGGGCGAGCAGGACCCCGGCGACGCCCGGGCCGGCGACCTGCCCGGCCTGGAAGAGGACCTGCCAGAGCGCGTTCGCGCCGACGATCGTCTCGCGGTCGACGAGGTTGACGATGAAGGCGGTGCTCGCGGGGTTGTCGACCCCCTGGAAGCCCGCCGCCGCCGCGCTGCAGACGAAGAGCGGCCACACCGAGGCGCCGGCGCCCGAGTTCAGCGCGAGGCCGACGCTCGTCGCCGCGAGGAGGACCTGGGTGGCGACGAGCACCCGCCGGCGGTCGAAGGCATCGGCGATCGTGCCGCCGAAGAGCGAGCCGACGAGCAGTGGGCCGAGCTGCACGAGGCTCACGAGGCCGACGTCGAGCGAGGAGTGGGTGAGGCGGTAGACCTGGTACGGGACCGCGACGACGGTCAGCTGGTTGCCGACGGTGCGGACGAGGAAACCGCTCCAGAGCAGGAAGAACTGCGGGTACTTCCGGAAGGGCGTGACGTCGACGAGGATCTTGCCGCGCGCCACGGCGGGCGAGGCTAGCGGACCACCCCCGCGCCGCCCCGGGCCGCTCCGGCCCCGGCGCCACCCGTTTGCGGGGGCGCCGGGGGGCGGGTTTCTCAGGAGGTGAAGGTGATGTTCCCGGCGCGGTGGGCGACGATGTCGGGGATCAGCTCGACCCAGGTGCGGCCGGGGGCGAGGGTCACCGCGTTGCCCTGCGCGTCGGTGAAGCTGAGCCCGGAGATCAGGTCCTTGCGGTGCCAGGTGACGGCGATGTGCTTGCCGTTGCGCAGCACGTAGCCCTGACCGAAGCCGACGGTCTGGCTCTCGACGTCGCCGTTGCCCGGTCCGCCGTGCTCGCTGTAGGGGCCGATCCGGTAGCTGACGACCATCTCCACGATGTTCGTCGTCGTCACCGGCTGGTTGTTGTCGGTGTCGGTGTCGGTCCCGGTGTCGGTGTAGGAGTGGATCCAGTCGTTGCCCGCCGCGTTCCACTTCCAGACGACGTCGGTGCCGGAGGAAAAGTTGATCTGCGCCGTCGCGGTCGGGGCCGCGCTCGCGGGGATGCTGGCGCCGAACTGGAAGACCGGGGGCGGCGGCTCGACGGCCTTCTTGTAGAGGCCGTAGAGCTGCGCGGTGCTCGTGAACAGGCTGTCGTCACCGCTGCGGGTGCTGACCCGCCCCGCGGCATTGGACTGCGCGCCGATGAGGTCGGCGGGCTCGATCCACTTGTCCTTCAGCACCTGGTTGACGTTCGGGTCGATCCCCCCGGCGAAGGCGAGGATCGGGTGCAGGAACATGCGCGCCAGGTGGTAGTCGACCCAGCGCACCGAGCGGGTGGGGCCGATCGCCGTCGCGTTGTTGCACTGGTAGACGGCCATGTAGCGCATGATGAAGCCTTCGGCGGGCGTGTCGAAGACGATGTCCGCCTCATTGAGGCCGCCCTGCGGGCGGGCGAGGCCGGTGCCGGGCTCGTTGCCGATCTTCACGAGCGTCGCGGGGCGCTGCGGGTCGAGGCCGCCTGCGGCCGGGAGGTCGGTGAGCGGGCAGATGTTGCGCCCGAGCTTTGGCAGGGTCGTCGTCGTGCTCGACGACGTCGTCGGCCCTCCTGCGCTCTTGGTCGGGCTCGAGCCGGAGGTGGCGACGATCCCGATCACCGCCCCGAGGACCGCGACGACGACGCCGACGGCGATCCACTGGTTGCGGCTCAGGTTGGACAGGGGGTTCCGGGAAGCTTTGGCGTGGTCTGGCACGGGGGGTCACGGTAGCGGCTCGCCCTCGACAGGTGGTGGCAAGCGAGGGCCGCGGCCCGCACGCCGGCCCCCACCAGCCGCGGCACGGCGCCGCGCGGGCGCCGTGCTTCAGGCGGCGAAGGGGCTGAACGCCAAGCCGTGCGCCTCGGCGACGGCCTCGTTCACCACCGCCCCGGCGACGGTGTTCACGCCCCTTGCGAGCGCGGGGTCGGCCGCTGCCGCCTCGCGCCAGCCGCGGTTGGCGATCTCGAGGCTGTAGGGGAGGGTCGCGTTGGTGAGGGCGTGGGTGGAGGTGTTCGGGACCGAGCCGGGCATGTTCGCGACGCAGTAGAAGAGCGAGCCGAAGGCCTCGAAAGTCGGGGCGGAGTGCGTGGTCGGGCGGCTCGACTCGAAGCAGCCGCCCTGGTCGACGGCGATGTCCACGAGCACGCTCCCGGACTGCATCGCGGCGACCAGCTCGTTGCTCACGAGGTGCGGGGCGCGCGCCCCGACGACGAGGACGGCGCCGATCACGAGGTCGGCGCCGAGGCAGGCCTCCTCGATGGCGTGCGTCGAGGAGGCCATCGTCTCGAGGTGCCCCTGGTAGACGCGGTCGAGCTCGCGAAGGCGCGCCAGGTCGCGGTCGATGGCGACGACATCGGCGTGCATGCCGACCGCGATCGCCGCCGCGTTCGCCCCGGCGACGCCGGCGCCGATCACGACGACGCGCGCCGGGCGGACGCCGGGCACCCCGCTCATCAGCACCCCGCGCCCTCCCTCGGGGCGCTGCAGGCAGGCGCCGCCGACGAGCGGCGCCATGCGGCCGGCGATCTCGCTCATCGGCGCCAGCAGCGGCAGGGTGCCGTCGGCGAGCTGCACCGTCTCGTAGGCGATGGCCGTCGTCCGGGCGGCCACGAGCGCGTCGGTGCAGGGCCGGGAGGCCGCGAGGTGCAGGTAGGTGAAGAGCACGAGCCCCTCGCGGAGGCGCGCGAACTCGTCGGCGATCGGCTCTTTCACCTTGCAGACGAGGTCCGAGGCCGCCCACAGCTCGTCGACGTCGGCGACGAGGCGGGCGCCCGCCGCGGCGTACTGCTCGTCGGTGAAGGAGGAGCCGGCTCCGGCGGCCTGCTCGACGAGCACCTCGTGGTCGTGGCGGGTGAGCTCGCGCACCCCCGCCGGGGTCATCGCGACGCGGAACTCGTTGTCCTTCAGCTCCCGTGGGATCCCGACCCGCATCAGCGCCTACCTCTCGGGGGAGTGACCCCGCGAGGATCGCACACCGCCCCCGTGCCGACGCGCCAACGTGCCCGCCGCTACCGGGCGAGGCGCAGGTACAGGGCGCGGCTCTCGGCCGAGGGCTCGTTCCCCCCGAGCGCGGCGAGCGCCGCTTCGAGCTCTGCGTAGGCGCGCGCCGCGGCCGGTGTGTCACCGCGCTCGGCCTCGAGGACCATCAGGTCGCGGGCGAGGATCTCCGAGGCCGGCTCGATGAGGCGGGCGCCGCGCAGGATGCCCGCGGCAAGGGCGTGCTCGCCGCCGGCCGTGGCGAGGGTCGCGAGGTGGTGGGCGGCGTCGACGACGTCGCTGCGGAGCGCCTCGAGATGGCCGTCGGCGGCGAGCCAGTCCCACGCCGGCCAGCGGGCGAGCGCGGCCGGGTCGAGGAGCTCGAAGGCGGCGGCGAGGAGGTCGCGCGCCGCGTCAGGGCCGAGGGCGCGGGCGTGCGCGGCGGCGGCCCGGAAGCGCTCGGCGTCGAGGGTCACCTCTGTCGAGAGGCGGAGGTGCTCGTCGTCGTGCAGCTCGAGGCGGCCGCGGCCGTCCCCGCCGCTCCCGAGGCAGCGGCGCGCCGCGGCGAGGAGGAGGTCGAGGCGGGCCGGCGCCCCGTGCAGGGTGGCCCGCCCGAAGAGGGCGGCGGTGACCGCCCCGCGGCCCACGCCCTCGGGGTGCAGGGCGAGGTAGGCGACGAGCTCGGTCACCCGCGCGGCATCACGCTCGGCGGGCGCGCCCACCGCCCCGACCAGCGCCGGGGAGCCGGTGAGGAGGCGCACCTCGACCGCGCCGCGCTCGGGCAGCCCGCCCGCCGGCGCCGCCCCCCCGAGGTACGAGGTGGCGACGAGGCTCGGTGGCCGGCTCGCCTCGGCGAGGAGAAGGTCGAAGCGCCGCCGCTGCTCGGCGCCGGGGGCGGGCACGGCGAGATCGAGGCCGAAGGGGGCGAGCTCGCCGCGGCCGCCACCGGTGAGTCGCAGCACCGCGCTCGCGGGGCCGCCGCAGGCGACCACGCCGGCGACGGCGCCGACCGCCGCGAGCAGCGCCTCGTCGACCGCAGGACCGCCGGGGGCGACGACCACGAGCGAGGAGCCGGCGGAGGCGCCCCCCCGCCGTCCCGCCAGCTCGCGCAGCCCCTCGGGGGTGCTCGCGAACAGCTGGTAGGACTGCTCGGCGCTCGGCGGTGGGTCGAGGCCGACGAGCTCGACGCTGAGCTCACCTGCCCAGGGGAGGACGCGCAGGCTCTCGACGAGGCCGGCAAGCATCGCTGCGACCTCCTCGGGGCCGCCCTCGAGCGAGAGGCGGCGCCCCCGGCCGAGGCCGAGGAGGTAGGCGCTCCCCGCCGCCTCGCCGACCGGGACGAGCGCGCGCAGGTGGCGGCGGCCGCCCGCGGCGAGCCTGCGCAGGTGGCCGAGGTCCTCGTCGAGGGCGAGCGACCAGATCCGGCCCCCCTCGTGGCCGACGAAGGGTGCCGCGGCCGGCGCGGCGGTGGCGAAGACGACGTCCACCGCCTCGGGCCCGGCACGCACGAGGAGGACGTCCTCGGGGACCGCGTGCGCCTCGGCGAGCGAGCCGAGCAGCCGGCTCGCGCACTCGATCCAGTCGAGCAGCGTGCCCTCGGCGAAGGGCGCGAGCAGGCTCTCCACGCCGGCGCCCTCCTCGCTCGGCCGCGGTGGGCGCTCCCCGACGCGCCGCAGGCTGGCGGCGGCGCGTCGCAGTAGCCGCACCCGCCGCACCAGCGCGGCGGTGCCGATCGTGCCGATGCCGAGCAGCGAGAGCTCGGCGAGGGTCCCCGCGGGCGTGGCGTTGGGCGGGGCGCCCGCGGCGGCGAGGTCGGCCGCCGCGGGCGCCCGCAGGCACCAGCCGTCGCGCAGCAGCGCGGGGTCGACGAAGCGCCCGGGTAGCTGGGGGAGCTCCCGGTTCGCCGCCGCCAGCTCGGGCCAGAGGGCGGGACTCCCGAGGGCGCGCGCCGCGACGTCGGCGAGGCACTCGCCCGGGGCGACGACGAGGGGTGTCGCCCGGGCGGCGGCTCGCGCCTGCGGCGCGACCGCGGCCGGGGGGGCGGTACCCGGGCGGGGGAGGGCGGCGAGGGCGACGGCGCTCGCCGTCGAGGCGAGGACGAGCGCCGCGACGGCCGCGGCCCAGCGGCCAGACCACGAGCTGCTCGTCGCCCCCCCGCCGAAGGCGCCGGCGAGCTCACGGACGAGGCTCGCGGCGGCGGCCACCCACAACAGGCCGAGGACGATGAGGACGAGGTGCAGCCAGACGGTGAGGCTTGACAGGCTCCCCGGCGAGAGGCGCAGCGGGCCGAGCGGCCGCTCGGCCCACAGGCGGACGATCGCCACGGGGACGGCGAACAGCAGGAGCAGGCACTTGCCGAGCGCCCCGAGGCCGCCGCGCAGGTCGCGGCCTCGGCGGTGGGCCCTGCTCATTGGCCCCCGCCGGCGAGGGCCCGCACCGTGAGGTGGTAGGTCGCCGACCAGGTCGCCCCCGCCGGCTCGGCGATGACGACGCTGCAGTCAGCGTGCGTCGCGGGGTCCTCGACGCTCGTGCCGCCCCTGCCGCTCGCCTCACGGTGCAGGCCCCCGCAGGTGAGCGAGAGGACGAGCGGGCGCCCCGTCGCCCAGGTGCCCGACACCACGAGCGCGCCGCCGGCCCCCTTCTCGAAGTAGGTCGTCGCGACGTCGGAGGGGAACGAGAGGGTGCCGGCGAGCTCGTCGGTGCGCCCGCTCGGCGACGCCGCGCGGGCGGGTGTGGCCGGCACGAGCGTGCTCGGCGGGACCGTCGTGGCCGGGACCGTGCTCGCGGGGAGCGTGCTCGCGGGCACGGTGGTGCTCGTGATCGCGGCCGGGGCGCTCGTGGTCGGGGTCGTGGCCCGAACCGCGGCGGGGGAGTGCGCCGCGCGGCGGGGAGCGACCGACCAGCGGTCGATCGTGAGCCCTCCGAGGGGGTCGAGCACCATCGCGGCGTTCGTCGGGCTCTTTGTGGGGCCGACCGCGGCACCGCGTGCGTGGAGCGGCGGGGCGGCCGGCCGGCTCGCCCCCTTGCGTACCCCGGCCGTGCTCGCGGTGGAGTGGTCGGCGTGGGTGCTCCAGGCGAGGACGAGCGCGACGACGAGGCCGAGCGCGAGCCAGGTCATCGCGTCGTGGCGCCGAACGCGGCCGTGCGCCTCGCTCGGCTCACCGGCGACGGCGGCCGCCCGCGGGAGGCGCAGGTGGTCAGCCACGTGGGCGCGCGCCGCGCCGGCCGGGGCTCACCGGCCGCAGGAGGATGGGCTGGATCCCGAGGGCAAGGCGCCACCTCTTCCTTGTGCTTGTCGGCGCATGGTAGGCAGCCGCGGCGCCGGCGCGCTCTCGGATCCTCGGTGACGGGCCTCCCGAGCGACCTACCGCGGCGGAACAACTCCGGAGGTGGTGGTGTTCTCCCCGGTGGCGCCGAAGAGGCGCCGGGCCGGTTCCCCGGCCGTGCAAAGGAGTGCCCATGCCCGCCGTCGAAGCCGAGAACCTGCTGGTGCTGCCGCGCGTGCGCGCCATCGACCACGCGACGAAGAGCGAGCGCCGCCTGCGCTCGCTGACCACCGCCCCGAAGGGCTTCGAGGGAGAGGGCTTCCCGGTGAACCGCGCCTTCGCGGGCGTCGGCGCGGCCGACCTCGACCCGTTCATCCACATGGACGAGATGGGGAGGGTCGACTACGCGCCCGGTGAGCCGCGTGGCACCTCGTGGCACCCGCACCGCGGCTTCGAGACGGTGACCTACATCATGGACGGGACCTTTGCCCACCGCGACTCGACCGGCGGCGGCGGCCGCATCACCAACGGCGACACGCAGTGGATGACCGCGGGCTCGGGGCTGCTGCACATCGAGCGCCCGCCCGAGGAGCTCGTCGTCTCCGGGGGCCTCTTCCACGGGATTCAGCTGTGGGTCAACCTGCCGGCCCGCGACAAGTGGATCGAGCCCCGCTACCAGGACCTGCGTGCCGCCGCGGTGACCCTCGTCGCCGGCGCGGACGGCGCGAGCCTGCTGCGGATCATCGCCGGTGAGGTCGACGGCCACGCCGGACCCGGTCAGAGCCACACGCCGATCACCTTCGTGCACGCCTCGGTGGAGCCGGGGGCCCGCCTCGAGGTGCCCTGGCCGGCCGAGCGCAACGCCCTCGTCTACGTCCTCTCGGGGAGCGGGCGCGTCGCGGCCGACGGGACGCCGATCGGCGCCGGGCAGCTCGCGCTCCTCGGCAGCGGTGACTACCTCACCGTCGCCGCCACCGGCAGGGAGCGCCTCGAGGTGCTCCTCCTCGGTGGGGTGCCGATCGGTGAGCCGGTCGCCTGGTACGGGCCGTTCGTGATGAACACCGAGGCCGAGCTGCAGCAGGCCTTCGAGGACTACCGAAAGGGCCTGCTCGGCACCGTCCCCGCGGGCGGCTGAGGGAGCCTTCGGCTCAGCCGGCGCCCTCGCCCGCGGCGGCGCAGTCGGGGCAGAGGCCCTGGAAGACGATGTCCACGCCGGTCACGGTGAAGCCGTGCGCCTCGTCGGGGGCGAGCGTGTGGCCGCCCGCGGCGAGCACGTCGCGCAGCGCCCCGCAGCGGGTGCAGACGAGGTGGTGGTGGGGGGTGGCGACGTTCGGGTCGTAGCGCTTGGGCCCCGCGCCCGCCGCCACCTCGAGCACCTCGCCCATCGCCACGAGCTCGTTCAGGGTGTTGTAGACCGTCGCCAGGCTGATCTCCGGCAGGCGCGTCTGCGCGGCGAGGTGGACGGCGTCAGCCGTCAGGTGGACGTGCTCCCCGGTGAGCACCTCGGCGACGACCCGGCGCTGGGGCGTGACCCGCCAGCCACGTGACCGGAGCCGTTCCAGTAGATCGCTCAGCGCTGCCTCCGTCCTCGTTCTGACCTGGGCTTCATGCTACCGGCCGCCCCCCGGCGGCCCGCCGCATTTCACCCCGCGAGCGAGACCCCGAGGACCACCGCCGCCAGCGAGAAGAGGCCGGCGAGGCCGCCGGAGAGGGCGACGGCCTTCTTCGACCGCGCCCGCGAGTGGATCCCTGCGGCGGCGGCCGCGAGCACGACGACGACGATCTTCACGCCGAGCACCGTCTTCCACGCGCTGTCCTTGGTCGAGGGGTGGTTCGCCGCCACGTTCCAGATGCCGGTGAGCACGAGGACGGCGAAGGCCGGCCAGGCGAGGCGGGAGAAGGCGACCGCGACCCGCCGCGGCGCCTCGCCGCCGATCGTCCGCAGGGTCGGGAGCAGGCCGGCGACGGTGAGCTGGCCGCCGACGAAGACCGTCGCCGCGAGGACGTGCAGCGAGAGGCGGACGGTGGTGCTCGCGCTCGGGAGGCCGAGCGGCAGGGGGTGGGTCACTGGTCGGCCTCCCGGTGGACGAGGTGGACGCGCGCCTGGTCACGGGGGCGCAGCACGAGCTGGTCGACGTCGACGTGCGCGGGGCGGGTGGCGACGAAGGCGACGCACTCGGCGACGTCCTCGGCGCTCAAGGGGGTGAGGCCGCGGTAGACCGAGGCGGCGCGCTCGGCGTCGCCGTCGAAGCGCACGAGGGAGAACTCGGTCTCGACGAGCCCGGGGTCGATCTCGCTCACCCGCACCGGACGGCCGTTCAGCTCGAGGCGCAGCACGTCCATCACGGCACGCGTCCCGTGCTTGGCGGCGTTGTAGCCGGCGCCGCCGGGGTAGGGCTCGAAGGCGGCCACCGAGCCGATCGTGATCACGTGGCCGTCGCCGGAGTCGACGAGGGCCGGGAGGAGCGCCTTCACCATGCGCAGCACGCCGAGGACGTTGGACTCGTACATCTCCCGCCAGCGCTCCTCGTCGCTGTCTTCGATACGGTCGAGGCCGAGCGCGCCACCCGCGCAGTTGAGGAGGAGGCGGCAGCCGCCGATGCCCGCGCAGAACGACGCGACCGACGCCGGGTCGGTGACGTCGAGGGCGGCGGCGCGCGCCCCCTCCCCGAGCTCACGGGCGAGCGCCTCGAGGCGGTCGAGGCGCCGGGCGCCGAGGACGACGTCGAAGCCCTCGCGCACGAGCGCCCGCGCGCTCGCCGCGCCGATGCCGCTCGACGCCCCGGTGATCACGGCGGTGCCCCGCTCCGTCACGCTCCACCTCCTCGGGCGCCGAAGCTACCTCGGCGGGTGCCGGTGAGTCCCGGCCGGGAGGCGACGGTCGAGGTCGACGGCCACCGCCTCGTCCTCACCAACCTCGACAAGGTCCTCTACCCGAAGGTCGGCTTCACCAAGTCCGACCTCCTCGCCTACTACAGCGCGATCGCGCCGACGATGCTCGGCCACCTCGCCGAGCGCCCGCTCAGCGTGCAGCGCTTCCCCGACGGCGTCGAGGGGCAGCGCTTCTTCGGGAAGAACCTCCCGAAGGGCGCCCCCGACTGGCTGCAGAGCGTCGTCGTGAAGAGCGGCGTGCGCGGCAGCCACGAGGAGGTGCGCTACCCGATCGTCGACTGCGCGGCGGCCCTCCTCTACTTCGCCAACCTGGCGGCGATCGAGCTGCACGTGCCGATGTGGCGGAGCGACCCGGCGCGCCCCGCGCCCTCGCCCGACGAGATCGTCTTCGACCTCGACCCCGGCGCGCCGGCCGCCCTGCCGGAGTGCTGCGCCCTCGCGCTGCTGCTCCGCGAGGAGCTCCCCGAGCTCGCCGACCGCCCCCTCGAGCCGCTCCCCAAGGTGAGCGGGAAGAAGGGCCTCCAGCTCTACTGCGCCGTCGAGCCGATGGAGGCCGAGGCGGCGCGTACCCTCGCGCACACCGTCGCCGAGGGCTTCGCCTCGCGCCACCCCGACCTCGCGGTGGCGAACATGCGCAAGGACCTGCGCGGCGGCGTCGTCCTCATCGACTGGAGCCAGAACGTCCCGGCGAAGACGACCGTCGCCCCCTATTCGCTCCGGCCCGAGCCGGAGCCGAGCGTCTCCGCCCCGGTGAGCTGGGAGGAGGTCGCCTCCGCGACGACCCCCGCGGGCGCGGCGGCGCTGCGGTTCGGCCCCGCCCAGGTGCTGGCGCGCGTCGAGGCGCACGGCGACCTCTTCGCCCCGCTCACCGCACGCCGCTGAGGGGGCCTCCCCGCGCCCTGCGGGCGGTGGCGCGCAGCAGCGCTGCCACGTCGAGCAGGGCGAGGAGGAGGACGAGGCGGAAGGCGGCGCGGCCGCGCCCGCGACGGGCGAGCGCCACGACGCCACCCGCGAGGGCGAGGCCCGCGGCCCGGGCGGCGCGCGCCTGGGGCGCGCTGCCGGCGCCGTGCGCGACGAGCAGCGCCGAGCAGCCGAGGAAGGCCCCCGCGAGCGCGATGTCGGTCTCCGGGCCGAGGCGCTGCGGGAGGCCGAGCACGCCGAGCTTGCGGTCCTCGTCGCGGTCGGGGAGGACGTTCACGAAGTGCGCGGCGAGGCCGAGCGCGCTGCCCGCCGCGCTCGCCCACAGCGGCGCCTCCTCGCCGGCGGCGGCGAGGCAGAAGCGGGGGAGGAGGCCGAAGGAGAGGGCGTAGGGGGCGAAGGAGAGGGGGGTCGCCTTCAGTGCCGTGTTGTAGGCCGCACCGCTCGCCACGGCGAGGAGGTGGAGGGCCCCCGTGCGGCGCCCGCTCGCGAGCGAGAGCGGCACACAGAGCGCGGCCGCGGCCCCGGCCGCCCGCCCGACGGCGCGCCTCGAGACGGCACCGGTCGCGAGCGGCTTGTCGGGCCGCCCGGCCCGCAGGTCGCGCGCCGCGTCGAGGTAGTCGTTCTGCCAGCCGATCGCGAGCTGGCCGGAGAGGACCGCGGCGCCGATCCTCGCGACGGCGGCCGGCGGGGCGCCGCCGCTCGCGGCGAGCCCGAGCGCGGTGGCGGTGACGGCGCCGACGGGGCCGGGGTGCGAGGCGCCGAGGAGCACGCCGGCGCGCCGCAGCAGGCGGGGGGCGGCCGAGAGAGCTCTGAGCGCCCCCGGTCGCCGGCGGCGCGCGCGGTCGACGGCCAGCCGGGCCGGGCGCTCAGGCGCCGGCCAGGTGGCGGCGCTTGGAGAGGTCGAGGCACTCCTCGCAGACCGAGGCGGGGACGATCCCGAGGCGCATGCCGAGCCCGAAGAGCTCACAGCCGATGCAGTAGCCGAGGGCCGACTCAAGGAGGGCGGGGGCGAGCAGGGTGGCGACGAGCACGAAGGCGGCGGTCCGTTCACCGGCGAGGAAGCAGCACAGCGCGGCGAGCGTGAAGGCGGCGCCCATCAGCTGCGCGAAGCGCTTCGGCGGGCCGGGCACGGGCTTCGGCGCCCCGAGGCGGGGGGCGATGACGCGCGTCGCCAGCTGGCCGAGGGGGCTGAAGCGCGGCCCGCTCGCGGCGCGCGCCACGAAGCCGTAGGCGAGGGGGACGGTGAGGAGCAGCTGGCGGCTGGAAAGGGTCGCCACCGCGAGCGCGACGACCCCGGCGGCGACGGTGCGCGCCGCCTTCTCGTTCACCGGGTTCGGGAAGGAGAGGAGGCGGGCCACGGTGCGATCATAGGCCGATTCCCGACCGAATCGGTCAGGTACTGACCCCCCGCCGGCTCAGGAGACGAGCACCTTGTTGCGTGAGAGCTTCTCGACGAGGTGGCCGGGGAGCAGGTCGTAGTGGTCGTGCTCGGCGGTGAAGCGGCCGAGGCCCCCCGAGAGGGCGCGCAGGTCGACGGCGTAGCGGGCGAGCTCGCTCGTCGGCACGAGGGCGGTGATCACCGGCTCGCCGTGGTCGTTGGTCTCGGTGGAGAGCACCCGTGCCCGGCGGGCGTTGATGTCGCCGAGGACGTCGCCGAGGTTGTGGGCCGGGACGGTGACCTCGAGGCGCGAGATCGGCTCGAGGGGGAGCGGCTCCGCGAGGCGCAGCGCCTCGGTGAAGGCGAGCGCCCCCGCCGCCTCGAAGCTCGCCTCGGAGGAGTCGACGGGGTGGAACTTCCCGTCGTCGCAGATCACCCTGACGTCGACCACGGGGAAGCCGAAGGCGCCGCCCTGGCCCATCGCCCGTCGCACCCCCTTCTCGACGGCGGGGATGAACTGCCGGGGGATCGCGCCGCCGACGATCTGGTCGACGAACTCGAGCCCGGCGCCGCGCTCGAGCGGCTCGATGCGCAGGTGGGCGACGCCGAACTGGCCGTGGCCGCCGGTCTGCTTCTTGTGGCGTCCCTCGGCCTCGGCGGGGGCGGTGATCGTCTCCCGGTAGGGGGTCGTCACCTCCTCGGTCACGATCTCGACGTTGAACTTGCGCGCCAGGCGCTCGGCGGTCACCGCGAGGTGGGTCTCGCCCATCCCCGACACCACGGTCTGGTGGGTCTCGTCGACGCGCCGCACCTGCAGCGAGGGGTCCTCCTCCTGCAGGCGGTGGAGGCCGTTCATCAGCTTGTCCTCGTCACCGGTGCCCTTCGAGCGGATCGCGACCGAGAGCATCGGCGGGGAGAGCGGGATCGGCTCGAGCACGACCGGCGAGTGCTTGGGGGCGAGGGTGTCGCCGATCCGCAGGTCGGTGAGCTTCGGCACGGCGACGATGTCGCCGGCGGTCGCCTCGGTGAGCGGGGTGGCCGACTTCCCGCACATCGCCTGCAGCACGTGCAGCCGCTCCTCGGTGCGGGTCCGGCTGTTCACGAGGACGGCGTCGGGGCGGAGCGTCCCGGAGAGGACCTCGAGGAGCGAGATGTGGCCGATGAACGGATCGACGACGGTCTTGAAGACCCGGGCGAGCGGCTCGCCATCGGCGGCGAGGGCGATCTCGACGTCCTGGTCGCCGGCGCGGGCGTGCGCGGAGTGGTGCCCACCGACCTCGCAGATGAAGCTCGCCAGCCGGTCGATGGCGATGTCGCGCTCCGCCGAGCCGCAGAGGACGGGGAAGACCTGGCTGGTGGCGATGCCGACGGCGAGGGTCGCCTCCAGCTCCGCGACGCCCGGGGTGTCACCGTCGAGGTAGCGCTCCATCAGCGCGTCGTCGGCGACGACGATCCCCTCGACGAGGTTGTCGCGCACGCGGTGCTCGAGCTCGGCCATCTCGTCGGGGATCGGCGCAGTGCTGCGCACCCCCGCCGAGTAGAGGATCGCCTCGTCGGCGAGGAGGTCGGCCACGCCGCGGAAGTCCGCCTCACGCCCGATCGGCAGCTCGAGGGGGGCGACGCCGCTCCCGAAGGTGCTCCGCAGCTGCTCGAGGGTCCGCTCGAAGTCGGCGCGCTCGTGGTCGAGCTTGTTCACGAAGATGAAGCGCGGTAGGCCGAGGCGCTCGGCGCGGCGCCAGGCGACCTCGGTCTGGACCTCGACCCCCTCGACCGCGGAGACGACGACGACGGCGAAGTCGCAGACCGCGAGCGCCACCTCCACCTCGCCGATGAAGTCGGCGAAGCCGGGCGTGTCGATGAGGTGGATGCGGTGGCCACCGAGCTCGAAGGGTGCGACCGCCAGCGAAACCGACATGTGGCGCTTCAGCTCCTCGGGCTCGAAGTCACAGACGGCGGTGCCGGCGGCGACGGAGCCCTTTCGGGGGATGGCGCCCGCCGAGGCGAGGAGCGCCTCGGCGAGGGTGGTCTTGCCGACCCCCTGGTGGCCGATCAACGCGACCTTGTGGATCGCTGACGAAGGAACGTTCAAGACGCTGCCCCCTTCTGTCGTCGGCCGCGCGCGGCCGCCTCGGGAAAGTCTGCACCTTTGCCGGGCGCCTTGCTCCGCGCCGGCCCCTCAGCTGCCCGAGATCCCGAACCAGCGCTCGCGGAAGTGGAAGAGGTAGCGGTCGGTGAGCACGTTGAGGATCCGGCGGGCGTCCCCGAAGCGCTCGTTCAGCTCGCCGAGGACGCGCAGGTCGACGGCGACGGGCCGCGGCAGCGACTCGTAAGCGAGGCGGTACCAGCGCCGCCCGAGGCGCTCGAGGAGCTCGACGGCGCTCGCGTCGCCGAAGCCCGGGATCGAGGGGGCGGGGCGCGTCTCGCGGCTGAGGCCGCTCGCCGCGAGCAGGCGCCCCTCCTCGAGCTCGGAGAGGCCGTGGGTCGCGGTGTGGTCGGGGAAGACGCCGGTGAGGAAGAGGGCGACGTCGCCGAGGCGGCGGAGGATCCCCGGCCGCTCCGCCTCGGAGACGAAGTCGAGGAGCTCCGCGAGGCGCACCGGGTCGAGCTCGGAGAAGCGCCGCCGCCTGAGGCCGCGGCGCGTCGGCACGAGGACGCTGCCCGAAGAGACGTGGGTGTAGGAGGCGAGGAGCTCGGTGAGGAAGAGGCGCCGGAGCGGGCTCGCGAGGAAGTCGCGGAGGTTGGCGACCTCGAAGATCGGGGTGCGGTGGTGCGGCCCCAGCCACTCCGAGACGTAGCTCGCTGCCGACAGCTCGCGGCCGGTCTCGTGGACGGCGAGGGCGAAGATGAGGAAGGGCGAGGCCGGGAGCAGCGGCGCGCCGGCGCCCTCCTCGGGGAAGGCGAGGGCGAAGGCCCCCGGCCCCTCGACGAGGGTGAGGACGCGGCCCGGCTCCGAGCGCAGCCGCGCCGCGGCCGCGGCGCCCTCCTGCGCACCCCCGGCGAGGGAGGAGAGGAGGCGGAGGTCCTCGTCGGTCAGGTGCTGGAGGTAGGAGACGGCGACGCGCTCCCTGTCCACATCCATCCGCCGAAGATAGCGGTCGGGCCCCGCCGCGCCGGGCGATGGAGGGCGCGGCCCGGGGCCGCCGCCCCGGCGCCCGGGGCCGGTGCTCCGTAGACTGCACGTCCCGCGCCGGGGGCCTGGCGCCGGAGGGAGGTACCCCGTTGGCGAAAGTCCGCTTGTCACTCGTCTCCGCCCGCAACGACTGGACGGCGCCGCTCCTCTCCGGCGAGGTCGAGCCGCAGGGCGTCGAGCTCGTGCCGACGATCTCGGACCCCTCCGAGACCTTCTGGCGACAGCTCAACCACGGTGTGTTCGAGGCCGGTGAGATGTCGATCGCCTCGTTCCTCATCGCCCGCGAGCACGGCATCGAGATGGTCGGGATCCCCGCCTTCCCCGGCCGGCGCTTCATGCACACCGAGCTCTACTACCACGAGGACTCCGGGATCACGACGCCCGAGACGCTGACCGGCAAGCGCATCGGTGTCGCCGAGTACCAGCAGACGGCCTCGCTGTGGACGCGCGGCATCCTCGAGCACGACTTCGGGGTCTCCCAGTACGACCTCACCTGGGTGATGGAGCGCCCCGAGGAGCTCTCGCACGGCGGCCCGACCGGCTTCCAGCCGCCGCCCGGCATCAAGTTCGAGCGGATGACCGACGGGGACACCCTCGACACCGCGCTCCTCGCCCGCCGCATCGACGTCGCCCCCGCGATGCGCGCCATCGGGCGCGAGCCGAACCTCGTCGACCGCGCCACGCTGCGGCCGCGCGCCACCGGCGACTGGTCGAAGCTGAAGCCGCTCTTCCCCGACCGCATCGCCGAGGCGAGGCGCTTCGTCACCGCGCACGGCTACGTGCCGGCCAACCACTTCTTCGTGGTGCGCGGCGACGTCCACGAGCGCTACCCGTGGCTCGCCTTCAACCTCTACCGCGCCCTCCTTGAGGCGAAGGAGAAGGCCGCGGCGCGCGTCGTCGCCTCGCTCCCCGCGGCGCTCGTCTTCGGGCGCGAGTACCTCGCCGAGACGCGCGCCGTCCTCGGCGACGACCCCTTCACCTACGGCGTCGAGGCGAACCTGCCGATGCTCAACGACGCGCTCGACTTCACCTTCGAGCAGGGCCTCATCAAGGAGCGCCCCGACGTGCACTCGATGTTCGCCCCGGAGCTCGGCACGCTCTGAGCGGGAGGATGGAAGAACTCCCCGGCGGAGCCGGGGGGCTCTTCAAAAATTGTCCCGAGGGCCCGCCCCGAGGAAGCGCTCACACCTTCTCGAAGGCCGGGAAGATGCGGGCCGGGTTGTTGTGGAAGATGTCGATCTTCTCCTCCTCGGAGAGCCAGTCGAACGAGCTGATCACCGGGATCAGGTCGTCGCCGGTCTTGCCGGGGCCCTCGCCCTCCTGGCGGACCGCGGCGCCCGAGCCGGGGGCCTCGGTGCCGAAGAGCGTCTGACTGATGCCGCGCTGCTTGATGGCCGCGGTGAGGAAGTCGACGTCGTGCGCGCAGGTGTCGAAGAAGAG
>Ga0307373_10003058_pt1 | contig 29562 bp, 26 predicted proteins | sample OX2MG_FD_202534 | JGI IMG/M metagenome (GOLD analysis project Ga0307373, IMG submission 202534) | Soil microbial communities from Risofladan, Vaasa, Finland - OX-2 | ecosystem: Environmental > Terrestrial > Soil > Coastal area > Acid sulfate soil | place: Finland: Risofladan, Vaasa | collected... | reverse complement strand
TTCGAGCGCGCGGTTGGCGATCACTTCGTTCAGGTTCATATTCGTACTCGTACCGGCGCCCGCCTGAAAAACGTCGACGACGAACTGATCGCGCAAGCCGCCCTCGATAATATCATCGCACACATCCTGAATGAGCTTCGAAAGATCGGGCTTCAGCGCGCCCGAGCGCTCGTTCGCGCGCGCGCACGCTTTTTTCAAAAGCGCGTAAGCCCGAATGAAGGTCGGATGAGCTCGCAAGCCGGAGATCGGATAATTTTGAACGGCGCGCAGCGTCTGGATGCCATAGTACGCATCGTCCGGAAGTTCGAGGGTGCCGAGAGAATCTTTTTCTTGCCGCATGGGTGAGTAATAAGTGGATTCGTAAAGTTTTCGGAAACGAGCCTAACAAAAAAAATTTAGAGTCGGTGTTGGGAAAATTTAACCCTGAATCCTTCGACAAGCTCAGAGCGATTGCCCGGATGTCAAGGAATGTCTTGAAATACCAAACCGTTTCGGTCGGACGATACACTACTGTAAATGAAAAAACTTCGCGTTTATCTCGATACCTCGGTCATCGGCGGTTGCTTCGATAAAGAATTCCGGGAAGCATCACTGGCGCTCATGGATCATATTCGGCTGGGAATCTTCGAAGGCCTAATCTCCCCGGTATCCGTGGAGGAACTTTCGGATGCTCCGGAGCATGTGAGAAATAGCCTCCTTGAGTTCGATGAAGATCAGATAATCCGATTAAAAGAGGCACCTAATGTCCTCGCACTTTCGGATGCTTATATGGAGGCCAAGGTCGTGCCTGTAAAGTTCAAGGATGATGCTTCGCATATCGCATATGCTACCGTGTATGGCGCGGACGTTGTGGTAAGCTGGAACTTCCGGCATATTGTGAACTTTCAGAGAATTCATGCGTCCAATGCGGTGAATATCCGCGAGGGTTATCCCTTGATGGATATTCGCACTCCGAAGGAATTGATTTATGGAAGAGAAGAAGAATTTTGATGTAATGAAATGGCTCCGAGGAGTTCGCGATGCAAATTACGAACGCCTTGGCCACCTCCCCACGCGGGAATACGTTCACCGCCTTTCCGAGGAGGGCCGGCAGTCCCCGCTCTGGAAAAAAATGGATGAGAAGGCCGCGAAACGCCGCTCCGCGAAGTAAGAGCCTGAACTGGGATTTCGCGGACGAATGTTCGGAATAGGTGGCATTCTCGGTTTCATTTTCGCGATCACCATCGCCGCCATGCCAGATGCTTCGTGCCTGGGACTGGGTGCGCCCCGTTTCGCAGGCGAACCATCAGCGGGAGAATTAGGAAGCTTCGAGATAGCGCCAGCTTTTCAAGAAGGCCGAGGAGCCTGGATTCCCGCATTCGCGGGAATGACAGAGAGATGCTGTTTTTATGCGCTGCGCATTATGAAACGGTCCATTTGTCATTCCCGCGAACGCGGGAAGTCTTACTTGGCGGAACAAAAGGCGATGGCCTAAGTTGTTCCTTACTCTATTCTTTAAGCAGCACCATGACCACCTTTTCAAATTCGCATCATAGAGTGCCTCTGAGCTTCGGTCTCATTCTCGCGATTACCCTGGCTATTATCCCGTCCGCTCATGCCCAGTGGGTGAAAACGAACGGCCCGACCGGTGGCATTATCGAGGCTATCGGGGCTTTCGGATCGAATGTTTTTCTTGGAACATACGATGATGGCCTCTTTCGCTCGACGGATAGTGGAGTTACATGGGTTCAAGTTGAGAGTAGCCTCATTTCGCCAAACGAAGGGGCTGCTGTCTTTCGTGTGTCTCAAGATTCCATAGTTTTCGCCTTCGATAGTCGGAACGGATTATTACGGTCGCTCGACGGCGGCAAAAGCTGGATGCCCATCGGCTCCGGGTTACCAAAATTTACGCTATCCGGAAATTACTACCCGCTCGTTGGATTTAGTGTGCTGGGTTCCAACCTTTTAGCCGGATGCGTGAAGGGCATTTTTCGATCGACTGACAGTGGCACAACATGGGTAAAGTTGAGCACCCTCATTGGCCGTTCGTTTGTCATCCTTGGCTCGGCTCTATACAGTGCGAGTGATTCTGGCGTTTCAGTCTCCATGGACTCGGGTGCGACTTGGAACACCGCCAATGCTGGCTTGGGTGGGAAGAGACCTTCACATTTGGTAGGGAGTGGTTCCACCCTTTTTGCCGCCGTTGGAGCCGATATTTTTCGTTCTGAAGATAAGGGAGTGACATGGGATTCGGTGTTCGGCGGCCCACAAAACGAAACCATCGAAGATATGGTGGTAGCAGGAACGAGTGTATACGCATCCGCTTCTTATGCCGGGATTCTTCGATCGAGTGACAGTGGCACAACATGGATAACGGCCAATTCCGGATTACCATATACTTATGGCTACCATTCGGTACTTTCGCTTGGCGTGAGTGGCACGAAGGTCTTAGCCGGAACTTCTGGGCAGGGGGTTTTTGTGACCGCCAATTTTGGAAGCACTTGGCTGCCAAGCAATACCGGCTTGACGAATAGCATTGTAAGGGCGCTTACTGCTTCGGGATCGACACTCCTTGCGGGAACGGATGCCGGAGTTTCGATTTCCAGAGACAATGGAATGAATTGGAGCGATGCCAGAATTGATTCGGGAGGCTTTCTCATGTATTGCGTTTTGGCAAAGGAACCGGACATGTTTGCAGGAACAAAAGGTCTTTTCCGATCTACGGATAGTGGTGCAACATGGATGAGTGCTGGGTTGACGAATGAATTGGTTTATTCCGTTGCATCAATAGGTGGATACCTTCTTGCCTCCACTGACAGCGGTATATTTCGCTCAACCGATAGTGGTATGGACTGGACTTCGATGAATGCGGTTCTCGATAGTAATACCATTGGCTCGTTCGTAGTTAGTGGAACGAATGTTTTTGCGTCTGCTACCTATGGGATATTTCTTTCGAGGGACAGCGGGAGAAGCTGGAATTTTGTTTCTCTGCTTGGTCCATCCGTCACGACTCTTATAGCGGACGGTACGAATCTGTTTGCAGGAACCTATAATAAAGGCATCTATCTCTCGAAGGATAGCGGGACAAATTGGGTGGATAGCAATAATGGCATTCCTCTTCTATCAACGGGCACTTCCTTTCCGTCGATTAATGCCTTTGCGAGGATCGATTCTGATATCTTTGTAGGAACGGATAGTGGCGTTTTCCTCTCTACCAACGATGGTGTGAACTGGACGGGAGTCAACGAGAGTCTCGCAAACATCACCATCTTTAGCCTTGTCATAAACAACGGTTCTCTTTATGCGGGTACGATCAACAATGGTGTCTGGCGCCGCCCGCTCTCCGAAATGATTCCGCCGGCAGCGGTGAAGGATGCGCCATCGCCAGCGCAAGTTTCCGCCCAAGCTTACCCCAATCCCTTCCCCACAACGACGACGTTCGAGTTTACCGCTCCCGAATCCGGATTCGCGCGGGTGTGGGTGGTGAATGTGCTCGGCCAGCCCATCGCGCAGCTCTTCGAGGGCGAGCTTGGCGCGGGCGAGCATTCCTTCGCGTGGGATGCCACGAACGTTCCTGCGGGAACGTATTTCTGCCTCATCCAAACGCCCGCCAGCGGGCGGCAGGAGCGGGGGCGGCAGGTGGTAAGTGTGCGGCATGAGTGAGGCACGAAACCGGCATGCTAATCGGTTAAAATAATGGGAGGAAATTACCATGACACCAGCCGAAATCCAACACGAGCTTTATGAGGAGATAGGCCGCTTGGCGCCGGAGCAACAGCAGCGGCTGCTGGAACTCGCGCATGAGTTAAAGCGAAAATCGGCACTGCCGAAAGGGACGCCTTGGTCCGAAATTAAACACCTTGCCGGCACTTTGCCCGATGAGGACGCGGCCGAAATTATTGCCGCCATCGAAGAAGGCTGCGAAGATATAAATTACGATGCCTGGTGAAGCCGTGCTCGAATGCAGTCGTTCAAATGCTGAACGGCAGGCTCGATCCACTTCGGTTGGGTTTTGAAGAAATAATCATTCCCATAACCGCTGTCGGCGAACTCTTTTTCGGTGTACATAAATCAGCGCGATTTACTGAAAACCGCCGCAAGCTTTTTGCACTCCTCGACCTTGTTTCCATTCTGGAAGCGGGATTGGACATAGCCGAGCGATACGGTAAAATCAAACTTGCTCTTCGTCGCGCCGGAACTCCGATTCCCGATAACGATATGTGGATTGCCGCGACGGCGCTCGAACATGGGCTGCCTATTGTGACAAACGATAAACATTTTACGTATATTGAAGGCTTGGAAATCGTGAGGTATTGACTCGTGAATAGTTTTCCAATATTTTTTAAGGTGACCATAAAAAAGTGGCATCGAGTGTTGATAACTTTTTAAAAGTATAAAAAAGTATGCCGAAAAGGGCATAATTCATGAAGCACAAATGCGCTCGCATCTTAAAAGTAGTTTTCCAAATGTTTTAAAAAAGACCCCGAATAAGCCATCGGAAATTTTTTGGAAAATTGGAACCAGGGTTTTGCGCGGGAAAAATGCGCGCATGTTAACGACAAGATCCCTTTAGATTCCCCACGACTTCGGCGAGATTCGCGATAAGCTGCTTGAATCGGTCGATGAGCGGAGCGGGAACCCAGCGATCGCCTTCGCGATCGAGTACCAGCACTTCCGCGGATAATCATGATCGGCGAACACTTTCCAATCTCATAAGGGGTTGTAGAGGTTTTCAAAGTTTTGCGTATTTTTTTCTTATTCGTTTGCGTGCTGTGCGTTGCCGGCGGCGCGGTAGCGCAGCCGATCTCGATTCGGCTTGCCGATTCCAGCGTGGGCGCCCGGAGCGCCGCGCTTCTCCAGCTTGATAGTTCCAATTGGAGCGAAGCATGGATCGAGGTTTCGGGAAGGGATACCCTGGCTCCGCGGCTGGACACAAAAGATTTTCGCGTTACAAACAGGCGGCGAAGTGCGGAAATACTTTCCGTGGATTCCATCGGCGCAAAATACCGGAGCCGCCTGGCGCTCAGTTTTGTCCTCGATAATTCGGCCTCGATGTTCCATTCGTATGATACGCTCACGCGCTTGTGCGATAGCATTCTCGCCAATCAGCCGCCCGGCTTGATTGGCGAGGCCATTACGTTCGACAACACCTATAGGAATCCGTGGGAATTATACACGGCGGAGCACTCCACGTTTATCGCTGAGTCCTCGAAAGGCGGATTCACCGGAGATAGGAAAGTTCTAAGCGCCTTCTGGCATTTCTACGATTCGATCCGCACGCAGTTCACGCCCCTCTACGACGCCATCGCCGCCGCCGTCACCAACATTGACGACCGCCGGACGCACGATACCGCGAGCCGGAGCGATGTGCTCATCGTCGTCACCGATGGGCAGGATAATGCCAGCCGAACTTCCATCGAGCTTCTTGAAAATTTGCTCGCAAGTTCTCACATTAAGCTGTTTGCAATTAATTACCGCGTGGAAGAAGAAGGCCGGCTGCCGTGGCTTGTAAAGGAGAGTGGGGGACATTATTTTTTGGCCGAAAACCTGGAGGAATTAAAGAGCGTCCTCCTCGCAATTGGCCGCAACCTGACGCAGTACTATCATATCCGCTACCGTTTCCCGTCGCTTGGGCCAAGCAGCGGGCCATAAAAAAGCCCAGATCGTGTAGCAATTCAATGGACTCCATTGGGAATGACAACCGGCTATTTCTAAGTTTAATACTCTTTACTTCAGCTTCCATGACCACCGCTACACCACCGACCGAGCATCCCGAGGAAATTAAAGACGCGCTGCGCCATATCGAGCAGGCCGCACAGCCCGACGCGCTGACCGATCAGGAACGCGAGCGAAGAAATTCGCTCGCGGAACTGCGCGCGCTCGGAATCGATCCGTACCCATACAGCTTCGAGCGCACCCGTTTCTCCGATGAAGCCGCCGCGCTATTCGATGAAGCGAATCCCGACGTACATCCCACCGCGAGCATCGCGGGGCGCATCATGGGCATTCGGCGAATGGGAAAAGCCACCTTCGCGCATCTCCAGGACGAAGCTGGTAAAATCCAGATTTATTTTAAATCGAATGAGCTTGCCGAGCGATACGATTTGCTTCGGCTGCTCGATATTGGCGACATTATTGGCGCGAACGGATTTATATTCCGCACGCGAACGGGCGAGGTAACACTGCACGTCGAGAGCTTCGAAGTCTTAGCGAAAGCATTGCGCCCGCTGCCGGTCGTGAAAGAAGAGACCGATCCCGTCACCGGAGAAAAAATAGTTCACGATGCGTTTTCGGATAAAGAGCTTCGCTACCGGCAGCGCTATGTCGATCTCATCGTTAATCCAGACATTCGAAAGACTTTTCGGATGCGCTCGAAAATTATTTCGAGCATCCGCCGCTTCTTCGACGAACGCGGATATTTGGAAGTCGAAACGCCCATCCTGCAACCGATCTATGGCGGCGCGTATGCGCGGCCCTTTGTCACGCACCACAATGCGCTCGATTTCGATCTTTTCCTTCGCATCGCGGACGAGCTTTATTTGAAGCGCCTTATCGCCGGCGGGCTGGCCGAAGGCGTGTATGAGATCTCAAAAGATTTCCGCAATGAGGGCATGGACAAGAACCATAGCCCGGAATTTACCATGGCGGAAATTTATATCGCCTACAAAGATTACGGATGGATGATGTCCTTCACCGAACAATTATTCGCCGAGGTAGCGCGGTCGGTCAATGGAGGAAGCATGGACGTTGTGACGGCGGATGGAACTAGTCTTAATTTCACTCCTCCGTACCGAAGGCTTTCGATGTGTGACTCGATCAGGGAATATGCGGGAGTCGATGTCAGCGAAATGAATGAGGATGAACTTCGTATAACAGCGAAGAAACTTGGCGTTGCTATCGAACCGAGCGCGGGCGCGGGAAAAACCATTGATGAAATTTTTTCCGTCAAAGTGGAGCACCATCTGATCCAACCGACATTCATCACGGATTTCCCACTTTCGATGTCGCCACTTGCGAAACTTCACAAAACGAAACCGGGACTTGTCGAACGATTCGAGCTATATGTAAACAGGCAGGAACTCACCAATGCCTTCAGCGAGCTGAACGACCCGCTCGATCAACGCGCACGGTTTGAGGAGCAGGCGCGATTACGGACGAAAGGCGATGAGGAAGCGATGATCCTCGACGAGGATTTTCTTCGCGCAATGGAATATGGAATGCCACCGATGGCCGGACTCGGCTTTGGTATCGACCGATTGGTAATGATAATGACCGGCGAAGAATCCATCCGGGATGTCGTCCTCTTCCCGGCCATGCGGCCGGAGCGAGTGCGATAATGTTAGGCTTCGAGGGCGGCGCGGTTCTCCTCCACCGTTCGTTCCAAATCCTCATCGCTGTGGGCCGTTGAAACGAACATCGCCTCGAATTGCGAAGGCGCCAGATAAACCCCGTGATTGAGCATTGCGCGGAAATATTTGGCGAACGCCTTAATGTCCGAACTTATGGCGTTTTCGTAATCGGTAACATCCTGATCGATGAAGAAGAGGCAGAGCATCGAGCCAACTCGCGTCAGAGCTGCCTTCACGCCACTTGCCTGAATATTTTCCGCAAACGATTTTTCCAGGTACGCGGATTTTTTCTCCAATTCCGGATAGGGATTTTCTTCTTTTAACGTTCTGAGCGTTGCCAATCCGGCCGCCATTGCAAGCGGGTTCCCGCTCAACGTTCCCGCCTGATAGACCGGCCCAATCGGCGAGAGCATCTCCATAATCTCTCGCTTGCCGCCAAAAGCCCCGACTGGAAGGCCGCCACCAATAATCTTGCCGAGTGTGGTGAGATCGGGTTGAACGTTATACAATTCCTGTGCTCCGCCCAGCGCCACCCGAAAGCCCGTCATCACCTCGTCGAAAATGAGAATAATCTTCTCACGATCGCAAATTTTTCGAAGGCTTTCCAAAAAACCTGGCAATGGTGGGACAACGCCCATATTACCGGCAATGGGTTCGACAATAATGGTAGCTACTTTACCACGGTTTGCAGCGATGAGTGATTCGATACTCGGAAGATCGTTGTAAGTCGCATTGAGCGTATCCTTCGCGGTGCCAATCGTAACTCCGGGTGAGTCCGGCGCGCCCAGCGTAAGTACGCCGCTGCCTGCTTTGATAAGGAACGAATCGCCATGCCCGTGGTAGCAGCCTTCGAATTTAATGATCTTTTCGCGACCAGTGAACCCTCGCGCGAGGCGAATGGCGGACATGGTCGCCTCCGTGCCGCTCGAAGTCATACGCAAAAGATCGATCGAGGGCATGAATTCTTTTACCAGTTCCGCTAATTCGATTTCGAGTTCGGTTGGCGCGCCAAAGCTTGTAGCTATCGAAGCTTGCGTGCGAATCGCTTCGATCACTCTCGGGTGCGAATGTCCGAGAATAAGTGGCCCCCACGAGCCGACATAGTCGATGTACTTATTGCCATCGGCATCCCATACATACGCGCCTTCTCCGCGTTTTAGAAAAATGGGATCGATTCCCACGGAGCGAAACGCGCGAACGGGAGAATTTACGCCGCCAGGAATACTGCGCTGGGCGCGGAGAAACAGAGCATGACTGTTTGAGGTATTCATAGGGAAGGCGCGGGAACCGCGCCACTACAGTATCTTCGCCGCATCGAGCGCAAAATATGTCAGGATAATCGAAGCTCCCGCGCGCTTGATTGAGAGCAGTGATTCCATCATCACGCGCTCTTCGTCGATCCAGCCGTTTGCGCCGGCTGCTTTTATCATGGAATATTCTCCGCTCACCTGGTAGGCGGCAACGGGAACTAAGAATTGTTCGCGGATGCGGCGAATGATGTCAAGCGAGGAAATTGCCGGCTTTACCATCACGATGTCCGCGCCTTCTTCGATGTCGCGCTGGGCGACGCGCATGGCTTCGTCGGTATTCGCTACGTCCATCTGGTGTGAGCGGCGGTCGCCGAAGCTGGGCGTGCTTCCAGCCGCATCCCGGAAGGGACCATACAATCCCGAAGCGTACTTCGCGGAATAACTCATAATTGGCAGCGACGCAAAGCCGCTCACGTCGAGCACATCGCGGATGGCGCCGACGCGCCCATCCATCATATCGCTTGGGCAGATGAGGTCGCTGCCCGCCTCGGCATGGCTCACCGCTTCGCGCACGAGAAGTTCGACCGTCTTATCGTTTACGATCTCAATTTCGCCGTAACGATTTCGCTCGATGACGCCGCAGTGCCCGTGCTCGGTATATTCGCAAAGGCAGACGTCGGTAGCGACGAGCAATTCCGGAAATCGCTGCTTGATTTCGCGCAGCGCATTTTGAATGACGCCGCGATCGTTGTAGGCTTCGGAACCAAATTCGTCCTTCTCTTCCGGAATACCGAAGAGAATCACGCCGCCTAATTGCGCTTGCAATGCGGCTTCGCATTGGCCGAGAATTCCTTCGATGCCGAGTTGTTCGACGCCGGGCATGGAGTCAATTGGCTTACGAAAATTCGCCGCCGCTTCGACGACGAAGAGCGGAAGAATAAAATTCGAAGATGCGAGCGTAGTCTCGCGTACGAGCCGGCGGTGCCGTTCCGTCATGCGCGTGCGCCGCGTGCGCGAGCTGGCGGGTACCAGCATGTCGTCTGTTTCGTCAGCGTGAGTATGCATACAATTGCGTTTCAAACAAGGCGATTGGCGAGTTCCGTTGCATTCTTGATGCATGCGCCCATCGAAATGCCGCCACGATAATTACCGATGAAATGAAGTCCGGGATTCTGAACTTCCGCGCGTTCAATTGCTTTGAGGACTTCTGAATAGCCAATATTATACTGGGGGATCGCATGTCTCCAAACTTTCACGCGCTGAAACGCCGGGTCGCCGTTCGGCTTGAGGAGTTCCCGCGCTTCGGAAATCGCGGTTTCGAGAATTCGTGTTTCTTCCCAATTTGCAATCTCTTGTGTTTTTGCGCCGCCCATTAGGACGGTAAGCAAAAGATGTCCCTTCGGCGCGCGATTCGGAAAATTAGAAGAGGAAAAGATAACGCCGAGAATGTTCCTTTTTTCTTTCGAGGGAATAAGTCCACCAAATCCTTCGGGAACTTGTGCGAATTGGTTTTCGGCATATCCGAGGAAGACAACAGCGACCGTTGGATAGGGAACGTTCTGCAATTGCACGGAGAGATCCGAAGATAATGGCGCGATCATCGGTGCTATGTGATAGGCCGGCAGCGCGAGGATAACCGTCGGCGATTCAAGGCCCCCGGCAGAGGAAGTAACCTGGTACCCATTTCCTGCTCGTTCCAATGCGATCGCGCCAGAATGAAGTTGGAGCCGGTCACCAAGCGATACTCTAAGGGCAGTCGTGAGTTCCGAAAGACCTTCTGGAAAAGAAATGACGCGCGGCTTTATTCGATTATTTGGTTGTCTCTTTCTTCCTTTGACCAGACCCTTCATCAGCGATCCATATTTTTGTTCGCTATTCCACATACTATGGAAGGCATGTCTCATGCTCAGCTTATTGGGATCGCCCGCGTAAATTCCGGTGATAAACGGATCGGCGCCATAATCGAGAATCTCCCGGCCCAATCTTCGCCGGACAAACGAAGCTGCCGATTCGTCGTCGAGATTCGTCTTCGGAACGAAAGGATCCCAAAGAATGCGAAGCTTCCCTGGCAGTGAAAGAAGCGGCGTCGTGATGGCCTCAATTGGTCTACGCGGCAATTGAATCCAGCGTCCATTTTTCAGAACATATCGCTTCTTTGAACTTGGATTCGCGTCGATAATTCGTTCCGAGAGACCGGCTTCGTCGATGAGATTGAGCGTTTCCTGGTTTTCCACACGCAGCGAATTTGGCCCGGATTCGAGCAAGTATCCCTCTTCGCGAGCTGTAACTATTTTCCCGCCCGCTCGCGAAGCTTCTTCGAGGACGAGCACATCTTTCCCAGCCCGCGACAATTTATAAGCTGCTGTCAACCCGGAGATTCCCGCGCCGATAATAATAACGTCAGGCAAGGAGCATCTCCTTCACTTCGGCCGCTATGCCAATCGCGCAACTGGCGAGATGGCCGCCGTCGATTGTCTTATTTCCTCGGAAATCGAAATATTCTCCGCCAGCCTCCTCGACAATTACTCCGAGAGGGGCCGCGTCCCAAATGGCTGTGCGGGCATCCAGCATAGCCTCGGCGCGTCCTGTTGCAACCAGGATGTGTCCCCAGCAATCACCCCAGCCACGGTAAAGCCCGAAGGAACGCGTGATCTTATCATATTTGGATCGTCCGATCAAATCCTCCAGTCGTGACGGGCTCGTCGTGCAAAGAAGACTTTCCGAGAGCGATATTTTTTCTGAGACGTGAGACCGTTCGCCATTCCAAAAGCACCCTTTGCCCGTTGCCGCGGATACGATTTCACCTAATGCAGGTAGGTACACGACTCCGTGCGTGACCCTACCTTCCTCTTCGAGTGCAACCAGAACACCATAGATGGGGACACTATGGATGAAGCTCTTTGTGCCATCGAGAGGGTCCAGTATCCATCGCCGGTCAGGATTCGATCCTTGCGAGCCATATTCCTCTCCGAGAATCACATCTTCGGGAAAATGCTCACGGATACGAGCGCGGAGATATTCTTCGGACTCTCGATCGGCTCGCGTAACCGGGCTGGCATCGCTCTTCGTGATAATTTCGAGATTCGGTTTATTAAAATACCGCAGCGTAATCTCGCCCGCGCCGCGAGCAATTTCCTCCATCCATTCTCGAAGATCGTTCATTCGTGTTTGAGAGCGTGAATTTCGGAGAGAGCAACGTCGGCCAGGCACTCGATGAAGAGCGGATGGTCGTTCAGGCCTTTCATCACGCGGTAATGTTTAATTCCCGCTCCTTCCGCCGTGGGGCGCTCTTCAATGTTTAGTTCGTGCAATGTTTCGATATGATCGCTCACGAACGCGATGGGAATGACAAGCAGATCGGTCATGCCTAACTTCCCAAGTTCGGCGAGCGTATTGTGAGTCGATGGAGTGAGCCACTTTTTCGGTCCGACCTTGCTTTGGAAGGAAAGCGTGTAATGCTTGTCATGGCCGCGCGCATTCATCACGAGTTCCATCGTCTCGCGGATTTGCGCGGAATACGGATCGCCGCGTTTCACCATGTCGACCGGGGTTCCGTGCGCGGAGAACAGAAGAAATACTTTTTCCGGTCTCGAAAAAGCCGTGAGCGATTCGTCGATGCGCGCGTTGATCGCGGCGATATATTTCGGATGCTTGTAATATTCCCGCACTCGACGTTCGTAAAAATCCGCGCCGAGCCGCTTCGCCTCACGATCCCATTCATTGAAGCTCGATCCGGCATTGGCGATGGAATATTGCGGATAGAGCGGGAGCAGTATCACATCATGAATATCCTCGCGAAGGAGTGATTCCATCGTCTCTGCTGTCAATGGCTTCCAATATCTCGCGGCGAGGCGAACGGTTGTCTTTAGTTCCGGATGGTGCTCCTCAAAATATTTTGTGAGGGCGCGGACTTGCTCTTCGGTCCGTTCGACAATAGGCGATTTTCCGCCGATCTCTTTATACTTCTCACTTGCTATGGGCGCCCGCCGGGAAGAAATTTGTCGTGCGATAAATTTCTGAAAGCTCGGGCCGAACGGGAGATTGAAAATATCCGGATCGTTAAAAAGATTGAACAGAAACGGCTGGACCGCATCGAGCGAATCCGGCCCGCCAAATTGCAGGAGAATGATAGCAATGGGTTTCTCTGGCATCGAACCGCCCGAAACGCCTGCGTCACTTCATAAAGTCCCCGCGCTTTTATTCCAGCACGATCCGCTCGACCTCATGCACCGCTTTCCCATTCGCATCCGTTCCGGTTACGACGAGGAAATACGTTCCCGCCGGCGCGATTCCTCCGCCATCGGTTTCGCGGTCCCACTGCCAGTCGCCGCGGAACGAAGCCTCGCGCTCGATTCTTCCCAGCACATCGGTGATGGTCGCCTGGGCTTTCGTAATATTCTCCGCGTGGACCCAAACCGCTCCCTGGGATGGATTCGGGTAGAGCCGAAGATAGGTTGTTACCGGCGGTTCGTGTTGAACGGCATCTTTCGGTTGCAAAAGCCCTTGAATTGAAAGTGGGATGATTGGGTGATTGGGCGCGCTGATAAAGTCGGTATAGAATCCTGGATTAGTCGCAATAAACGAGAGTTTGAGCGGAAAGAAACTTCCCGAATCGAGCGTGTAAGGAAATGTTATCGAACTCAGATCTATTCTAAAGGCCGTGGCCGAATCGAGTTTCAGAGTATCGAATGTGATGGTGGGGCCATTATTCAGGAGCTGAATGTGAAGTGTTTCGGTGGTGTCACTCTTGAACGCGATAATATCATGCGACGTATGAATAAGCGGGATGACGGCATTATCCGTATCCGGCCCGACGGCTTCCGCGATTACATTGAATGTGTCTTGACAGGGAAAACTTCGCGATTCTATAATAAGATTAACAGAATCGAATCCTGGAGTTGATTGCGAAAACTCGATAGTAGTGGCATAGCGGCGCTGGCCAAGCGGTAGAAAAGCGCTCGTGTCCGTTGACGAAAATCCCGCGCTCGATAATGGTACTATTTTGAAGTTTGTTGAAGTATCGGTACTGAAAAGGAACAGACTATCCTTCAATGTCCCGCCTGTGACGACCGCGCCGAGATCGATACGGCTTCGCTGGCCACAATTAAGTGTGTCCGTGATGGCTTGAGCTTTGGCTGCGGTGGCAGGGATAAGTGCTATGGAGCCGAGGAGGGCGGCAGCAAAAAGTGCGAGGCGGATACGGGTTACGGTCATTCGATTGAAGGGTGATATTGAAATTCTCCCTGCAAAAATACGACATATCGAGATGTATCTTCGCATTATACGCTTTCTCCAAAGCCCGTGAGGAAAGTAACGAGATTCGCATCGGTGCCGAGTCGCAGTTTATTTCGGATATTTTGCCGATGATTTTCGACCGTTCGAATGGAGAGACAAAGCAGGTTCGCCATCGCTTTCGTCGAGAGATTGAGCCGCGTGAGAATAGCGATTTTTAGCTCCGCCGGTGTGAGCGTGGGGTACCGCGCGGATAGCGCGCGCAGGAAACCGCCGTGGACCTGATTGAACTGATTTTCGAAGGTCTCCCAATCGCGGTCGCTCTTGATGTGGTCATCGATGCGCTGGCTAATTGCCTTCGCCTTTTTGGACGATTTGAGAGCCGGCTCGATCTCTTCCTTTAAATCGCAGAGGAATTCGTTCTTCTCTACTAATTGGAGCGCGAGCGCGGTAAGCTCCTGCGATTGCCGCTCGGATTCGGCGCGAAGCAGCTCCGCCCGTTCGCTCGCATCTTTTGCAATGCTTTCCATTCGCGCCCGCTCGCGGTCGGCCTTGTCGATTTCGACGCGAGCCTGGACTTCTACGATAGCCCGCTGCCGCTCCTGGCTATGCACGATGGCATTGAGCGTGATAAACCGATTGAAATACTCGACTGCGTCTTTCAGTTTACCGGCGGACTCGAATGCTTGCGCAAGTACACTCAGACATTCACATTCTAAGTTTTGCATCCCCGCTTCCGAGGACATCCGAAGCGATTCGCGAAGTGGTGCGATAGCCTCGGCAGATTTTTTCCTGGCAAGATATGCACGTCCCAGTCCAATCAGGCTTGCACACCAGACGGTTTTGAGACCAATGGTTTTCGATAATTCGATTGCTTTCTCGAAGTATGGTATCGCCTCTTTATTTTTTCCTTCTTCGAGAGCTATGTGGCCATAACTGTCGGTTGTATATGCCTCGGCATCGTGGCGATCGACTGTATGAGCCAACGATAGTGCCTCGGTAAAGAGAGCTTTGGCTGCTTCTTTGTCGCCAAGTTTATCAGCGATTATTGCACGGTTATACAGAATACTCCATAGCCCGGAAAAATCCCCAGATTCTCTGGAAAGAATAGAAGCGCGCGAGAAAAAATCATCTGCCTTGTCAAGGTCCTGAACATCGAGATAAACGCGCCCGATGTCCGTGAGTACGATGGACCTTTGCATCATATCTTCGGAATTATCTAGGATGGCAAGCGCATCGTAGAGGTATTTAAGCGCCCGCGGATAATCGGCAAGCTCGATGGCGGCATTTCCCATTGCACACAAGATACTTACTTCCGACGATCGTTTCTGTTTGCGGCACAGTGCTAGCGCGCGTTCGTAATGCTCGAAGGCTTCCTTGAACTTACCTTGCTGCGCATAGACAAGCCCGAGGGTAAAGACCGGGCCTTCGAGCAGCGGGGATTCGAACTCCGGGCGGTCGAGTTCGAGGGCTTTTTTGAACGATGCTTCCGCCGCCGAATATTGCGCCTGCTGGAATTCCGTCGCGCCGATATTGTAATGTGCCCTCGCAATCCCCTCCTCATCCTTCAATTTCGTCGCCAGCTTCAGTGCTTCGCGCGCCCATTTTTCGGCTTGCTTCGGATTTTGGCGGTAGAATCCTTTGCTATGAAGCAGTAGCAGGCGAAGGCGCTCTTCCTGCGAAGTCGCCTGATCGAGTTCCTGCTTTGCCTGTTCGAGATCGAGCATTCTAAAAGTGCTAAGTGCCACAGTGCTAAGTGCTGAACACGAGAGGGGGTCCAGCACTCGGCACCGCAGCTTTCGAATAAACGGTTCGCCGGCCGGTTCGTTACCAGTCTTGACTACTCAATTTATACCTAGACCCCAGAGAAAAGCATAAGAAAAGGCCCTCGCCGAGAGGGCCTTTGTGAGAATTCGAATTAAATCAAAGGATTTAGCGCTGGTCACCGCCTTGGCCATTTTTATCCCAGCCGAGATGTCTGCCATGGTCCGCGTGGCCATTACCTCCGCGAGCATTCTCAGCGCGAGCTTGTGCCTGGGCCGCGCCAGCATGCTCACCGCCACGATAGGCTGCCCCATCATGATCTCGATCGGCATAGTGCGCCCGTTCCTCTTCCCACCGCTGATGATCGCGGCGATAGCCCTCCCGGTCGGTGCTCGGGACATAGACGGGTTCCGGCGTAACATACACCGGAGCTTGGGTATAGACCGGTGCCGATGGTACATAAACCGGTACATACTGCGGCGAGGATGGTACGTACACCCGATTTGGCACATTAGCCTGTCCTCTATAAACCGGAGTGTAGGTCTGCCCGGAATAGGCAGGCCGGTAAGCCGGCGCGTTTCGATATGCTGGAGCCGGCTGGTAAGCCGACCTGTTTGGAATCGAGCCAGGAATGGTTCCAGGTCTCTGGGAAGTATAGGTTGGTATCGATCCCGAACCGGCCCCCGGAATGGTGGCTGGTATCGAGGCTACCGGTACGCCCGAATGCGGTCGCGTGCCGGGTGCTGGATATTGCGCGTTGGCGTACTCGCCAGCGAACAGGAAAATGAAAGAGAATGTCAGAAGTGTTGTGATTCGTCTCATAAGATATTCAAGTTAAGTTAATACCAGGTATTCGTACAACAGCCGTTCCTCGTTTCATTATTTGTGCTGAATAGTGATTCACGTTTGGGAACCCCATCCCCAGCCCCTTCTCCCTGCTGGGAGAAGGGGATAGAAGCCCTTCTCCCAGCAGGAAGAGGGGTTGAGGTGAGGCGCTGCCCTTAATAGCGATTCATATTCGGTTCCCACGCGATTCGCGGCAAACTTCTTGTGCTCCTATAAAAGTATTTTCCATTAAACCATACATTATTATGCGATACCTACGAACTACCATTTTCGGACTCATCCTTTCCACCGTACCACTTATTGCCGAGGCTCAAATTTCGCAATACATTCCGCCGTCGCCCACGCCGACCTTAACCATTGGCGGTCGCTTGGGCCTCGGCATTGTAAACGAAGCCGCGCCGGCTTATACTAATTTCACCGTATCGAGCCGCGCTGGGCTTCTGCTCGGCGGGCAGCTCGATTATTGGTTCACCCCGATGGTCGCCATCAGCGGCCAGGTGCTCTACGACCAAAAGGGCGATGAACTCGACGGCATTAGCCCGGATAACGGCTATCCCGAAACCAATTCCTTCACACTCGGCTATCTCGAAATTCCGATCCTCGCGAAAGTCGCGTTCGGTTCCAGCTCCATACGGCCTTATGTGTTCGCCGGCCCATCCATCGGGTTCCTGCTCGGCGCGAGCGATCATCAGACCCAGACGCAATTGGGCTACGACCAGACCATCGATGTTAGCTCGAACTTCAGTGGAATGGATCTTTCACTCCTCTTCGGCGCGGGCGTCTCCTATCAGCTTTCGAGTGGCATGCAGCTCTTCGGGGATGCCGGCTACGCGCTCGGACTCGTAAATGTCGAGAACACCGCCGCCACCGGCGTTCCGGAAAGCCTCCAATCGCGCGACGTTCGCATCGCCGCCGGCGTGCTGTTCACACTACAATAAGTGCTGAGTGCTAAGTACTCAATGCTATATGTTGAATGTTTTACTCTTCACTTCGTAGGAGCGCGCTCGAAGTGACGGGAGTAGGCGGTGTGCTACGTTGCGGCACACCGACCGGATTGCTATCCCAGAATCCCAAATCCCAAACATCCCAAAAAAATCCCATACATCCCAGTTCAGACTTGTATCACCCCCACATTGAACCTCGGAATTTCGGGCACATGGTCGGCCATGGCGATGCCGGTGGAGACGATTTGGCGCGTGTCACGCGGGTCGATGATGCCGTCGGTCCAGAGTCGTGCGGCGGCGTAAAGCGGGCCGGTCTGCTCGTCGTAGCGGTCGTGAATTTCGGCGAGCATCTTTTTCTGGACTTCATCCGTAATCGACCCGCCGGTTTTTTTCAGGCTGCTTAGTTTGATCGAAAGCAGTGTCTTCGATGCCTGCGCGCCGCCCATGACTGAAATTTGCGAGGTCGGCCACGAAAAAATCAGGCGGGGATCGTAGGCTTTTCCGCACATCGCGTAGTTTCCCGCGCCATTCGAGTTCCCAATGATAAACGTGAACTTCGGCACAACAGAATTTGCGACCGCGCTCACCATCTTCGCGCCGTCCTTGATGATGCCGCCATGCTCCGAGCGGGTTCCCACCATAAAGCCGGTCACGTCCTGCAAAAAGACGAGCGGGATATGCTTCTGATTGCAGTTCATAATAAAGCGCGCTGCTTTATCGGCGGACTCGGAGTAGATCACGCCGCCGACCTGCATCTCGCCCTTCGCCGTCTTCACCACCGCGCGCTGGTTCGCCACGATGCCGACCGACCAGCCATCGATTCTTGCATAGCAGGTGATGATCGTCTTGCCATACTCGGCTTTGTACTCATCGATCTCCGCGCCATCGACAATTCGCGCGATGACCTCATACATATCATACGGCTTCGCGCGATCTTGCGGAACGATTGCCAGCAAATCGTCCGGATTGTACAGCGGTGGCTTTGGCTCGGCCCGGTCGAAGTGATGGCGCTCGAGCGGGCCAAGCTTGCTCATAAGGCTGCGAAGCTCGGCGAGGCAGGCATCGTCGTTCGGCATTTTATAATCGGTGACGCCCGAAATTTCGGAATGGACGCGCGCGCCGCCGAGCGATTCGTTGTCCGTTCGCTCGCCAATCGCGGCTTCGACCAAGGCGCTGCCCGCGAGGAACACATGCCCGGTCCCTTCGACGATCAGCGCCTCGTCCGACATGATCGGCAGATACGCCCCGCCCGCGACGCATGGCCCCATGATCGCCGCAAGCTGTACGATTCCGGCAGCGGACATGACTGCGTTGTTCCGAAAAATTCTGCCGAAATGCTCCTTGTCGGGAAATATCTCATCCTGCATCGGAAGATACACGCCGGCGCTATCGACTAAATAAATGATCGGCAAATGATTCTCGATCGCAATTTCCTGCGCGCGCAAATTCTTTTTGCAGGTCATTGGGAACCACGCGCCGGCTTTTACCGTCGCATCGTTTGCAACGATAACGGTGAGCCGCCCGCTTACTCGGCCAATGCCAACCACAACTCCCGCCGAAGGCGCGCCACCTTCGGATTCATACATTCCATGTGCGGCGAAAAGGCCGATTTCGATAAAGTCGGAATTCGGGTCGATCAGCTTTTCGATTCGCTCGCGGGCGGTGAGCTTACCTTTGGCGTGCTGCTTGTCGATATTTTTTTGCCCACCACCAAGACGCGCTTCATCGCCGAGCGCCGAGAACTTGCGGAGCGCGTTCCGCGAGGCGTCTAAAGAGGTCTGGTATGCGAGCGCATTTGAGTCGAGCGGAGAACCGATTATTTTCATTTCTGCAAAATTACGGAATTACCCGCTAAGTTTCCCGCCAACCGCGAATTCTTTTCATAACCTCATGCCATTTTCAGCGGCTGGCGATTATGATTTCGAACTCTCATCGAGGTTCCTCTCTCAAAATTCAATTTTTCGTAAAATGGAATTAGCGATTCATCGCAGGAGAGATCAACCATATAAAAATTCGCGGTGATTTTCAGCATTCGCCGCATAAGTTCCGTTCCGATGCCTTTCTTCCGATACTCCGGAAGCACTTCGAGGAGCGGAATAGAGGCTGAAAAAAATCCATCCGAAAGACACGTAACAAGTCCAACTACGCGGCGCGTCCCACGGTCGAAGGCAAGCCAATAATGGGCGCTGCTTTCGATGACCTTCAATAATTCTCTCGGCGCCGGAGGGTTCGTCCAGCCTTCGCAGAACCCTTTGAGTTGCGCGGGAATAATTCCCGTCACGGATTTGAGATAAACAATCGAATCGTTCATGGTTTCTGCTATGACTTTTTCAAAAATCCGGCTATTCCGCGTTTCGTATCTTCCGTCCCGCGTGCCAGTGCGTTCATCGAAGCGGCGTATTCCAATCCGGCTTCGAGACTCATGCCGTGCTGCGCGGCGAGGAGGGATTTTGTGAGTGCAATCGCGCTGGGAGAATTCTTCGAAACTTGCAGCGCATATTCCTGCACCGCCGATTCAAGACTTCCGCACGGGACGACATATTGTGCAAGTCCGAGAGAATACGCTTCCTCCGCGCTTATTTTTCGGGCGCTAAGTAGGAGTTCCCGCGCGTGCTGTTCGCCGATTTTTCGGACGAGGAAAATCGAGACGAGCGCGGGGATAAATCCGATTGCGGTTTCGGTGTAACCAAATTGCGAATCATCGGCGGCGAAGATGACATCGCAGACCGTCGCCAACCCACAGCCGCCCGCAAGCGCCGCGCCATGCACCTGTGCGATCGTAAATTTTGGGAACGTATAAATCTGCCAAAGCAAATCGCGCAACGAGCGTGAATCGGCAAGATTTTCCTCCGGCCCGTTTTCCGAAATTTTCTGTAGATAGGAAAGGTCGGCGCCGGCACTGAACGTGTTGCCCTGCCCGCGAAGAATGACCACGCGCACGTCCTCATCGCTTCGAAGCTCTTCGAATGCTCGCTTTAGCTCCGCGATGAGTTCCGGCGAGAGCGCGTTGCGCTTCTCCTCGCGCGTCATCGTAATGGTGGCGAGGGGATGGGATTTGGAGATGGAGAGAAGACTATAGGACATCGATTTCAAATATTTCTTACTCCGGCTGAAAGTTCGTCACTTCCTCGATCAGCGTGGCAACAATATCCTCTTCCTTAATGCGGCGAATCATCATGCCTTTGCGGTAGAGAATGCCGACGCCCTTGCCGGCGGCGATGCCGATGTCGGCTTCGGAGGCTTCGCCGGGACCGTTTACCACGCAGCCCAGCAGCGCGACTTTCACCGGCTTCTTTATATGCGCGATGGCCGCTTCCAACTCGCGCGTCACTTTGAATAGATCTATATCGAGGCGCCCGCAGGTGGGGCAGGCGATAATTTCTACGTTTCGAGAAGCGAGGCCGAGCGTGCGCAAAATTTCCTTCCCGGTCTCGACTTCCTTCTCCGGCTCGTCGGTAAGCGAAACGCGGATGGTGTCGCCAATTCCTTCAGCGAGCAAGGTTCCAATTCCAACTGCAGATTTGATAGATCCTACGCGCGTCGTGCCCGCTTCCGTTACGCCGAGATGGAGCGGGATGTCGGTGCGCTGGGCGACAAGGCGATAAGCGTCGATCATCAGGCGCACGTCGGTGGATTTCACGCTGATGATAATGTCATGGAAATCGAAATCCTCGCAAATTTTCACATGGCGCATTGCGGATTCGTAAAGCGCTTCGGCAGTCGGATAGCCGTGCTTATCCAAAATATCTTTTTCGAGCGATCCGGAATTTACGCCGATGCGAATCGGAATTCTTTTCTCTTTCGCTTTGCCGAGGACTTCATGGATGCGCTCGATCTTGCCGATGTTGCCGGGATTGAGACGCACCTTCGCGACATTTCCCTCAATCGCCTTCAGCGCGAAGACATGATTGAAATGAATATCGGCCACGATGGGGATATTCGATTGCCGGACGATCTCCGCGATGCCTTCGGCGGCTTCCCAATCGTTGACGGTCACGCGCGCGATGTCGCAACCTGCTTCTTCCATCCGGGCAATCTGCGCGACGGTCGCATCGACATCGCCGGTTTTCGTTTTCGTCATCGACTGCACGGAAATCGGCGCGCCATCCCCAACGGGAATGTTGCCGATCATCACCCGCCTGGATTGGCGGCGGGGGTGGTGCTCGGTCGTCGTGTGGCCGTTGGAGGCAATGATTGGAAGTGCTGTGTTCATAAGTTTTAAATTCCGTGTGGGGCGGTTTTTGGTAAATCGCCCCGGTGCGAAATACCATTTCGCACCACACCATTAGTGTTATCTCTTTTCTTCCATTCTCCGCGAAGCTTCGAACAGAACCTCCCGCTCATCCTCCGTCAGGTTTTGGTAGCCGGTCGCGGCAATTTTGTCGAGGATGCGGTCGATTTCTTCCTGCGTGATAACCCGGGCTTGCTTGACGTTCGTTGCGTTCACGCTGGAAGCAGCATGGCCGGCATCGAGATCGCGGTATTCCGCATCGACGGCTCGTGGCCGAGCGCCCTCGCGCGGCTGCTGCTTTCGTCCAAAGAATCCGCCGCCATCGTGTGGCGGTGGCGCTGCGTTTCCCCACTGCGGCGTTTGCGCTCGGTTGCGCCGAAGCGCGAGAATCCGCCCGCCGGACATAACGAGGAGATAAATAATTCCCGTCACCGCGCCGCCCAAGTGCGCCAGGTGCGCCACATTGTCGTTCGCACTATAGAGAAAATAAACTTCGAGTGCAATCCACCCTCCCACAAACCATTTGGCCTTAATGGGAATGAGGAAATAAAAATAAATCCAGCGATCGGGGAAGGTGAGGCCGAAGGCGACGAGCACGCCGAAAATCGCACCCGACGCGCCGAGCATCGGCCCGATGCCCATTCCGAAAAATCCGGAGAGCAACAAGTGGCAAAGCGCGCCGCCCAAGCCGCAGATAAAATAATAAATCAGGAATTTTTTCGTTCCCCACAAGCTCTCGATCTCGATACCGAACATCCAAAGAACAAACATATTTAACCCGACATGCATAAGCCCTTCGTGCAGGAACATGTAGGTAAAGAGCTGCCACGGAAGAAAATTACCCGAATGCAGCGGCCAAAGATAGAAATAGCGCTCGATGTAGAAGTTGAGCGTGGGACCACCCCCGACATCAACTTTGCCAAACAGCAGTTGAGCAAGGTAAAGGCCGACATTACTCGCCAGCAGGAATTTTATTCCCGGCGGAAACATCGAAAAGCCCGGCATCCGCGGGCGAGAAGACTGCTGTTGTGGATTCCAAGACATTCCGAAGTAAGTGCTGAGTGCGGAGTGCTAAAGTGCTGAGTAATGAAATATTAAACCAGGAAACAGCTAAAGGCGGCCAATTACCGATTCGTTCATCAAATACGATTCACAGGGGCGTATGATTCACCCACAAGAAAAAGCAGGAAAAGCCAAGCGTTGCAAATACGGGTGTTAATGCTCAGCACTTAGCACTCAGCACTGTCATCCCATAAACAAGTACGGCTCCCAGTCCTTGCTGGTGTGGCCGGCAAACTGGCGGAGGAAAGTGACGTGGTTCGGGCGGATGGGCCGGCGCATCAGCGCCATCTGCGCTTCGTCCGGAGTCTGGCTGCCTTTGACGTTATTGCAGCGCAGGCAGGCGCTTACCAAATTTTCCCAGGAGTCCTCGCCGCCGCGGCTTTTCGGCATGATATGATCGACGGTGAGCGTCACGCTCGTCGCGCCGCAATATTGGCAGCGGTGGCCGTCGCGGCGCAAAATATTCTTCCGCGAGAGGATAACTTTCTTGAACGGCACGCGAACGTAGCTCGATAGCCGGACGACGCTCGGAAACGGCATCGTCAGAGAAGTGGAATGCACGGCGCGGCCCGTCATGCTGCTCACAAGCTCCGCCTTTGCAAGATAGAGCAAAATGATCGCCTTCTCCACGCTCGTGATCGCCAGTGGCTCGTAGTTGCCATTCAGGATGAGGACCTTCCCGCCTAACCGAGAGTGCGCGGGACTGAATTCGTTATCGTCGTCCGAAAGCGGATCGAACAGCGTATCGGTGGAGGTGGCTGCCGTGGGCTTTAGCCCGCGCAGCCGGGAATGGCGATGCTCGGAGGATCGTGGACGATGCTCCGCCGAGGGTCTCAGATTATGAGAACCGATGCCACCCGTCTTCTTATATTTGTGCGGTTCGAATGCGTTACACCCCTTTCCATCATTTGGGTACTATTAGTAATGTTCATATCCCCGGCGCGGTTCCCCGACCGATGAGGCATTACTATTTCTTCATATCGGTGTGGCGGGATTTGCTCCGCGATATTTCGCTTGCTCCGAAAAAATCGATTAAATTGGAGGCGAGCGGTCTTTTTGAACGAAAGGAGTTCGTTAGGCCGCTCTTGAATAGAGCTTTTGCTGAAATCCGAAGAACATAGATCGAATTCCCACAATAGTGTCCGAGGGACTTTTCCGCGTTGGCGATCGCATGATATTTAAGATTGAGAAGTACGGGCAGTTTATCCTCTCCCAATTCTTCGACACCCTTTTCCGAATATTTCGAGAGGACAAATTGAAGGAAATCCCTGTGCTGCGGGTCGAAGGTCGTCAAGAATGGCAGGGCGAGTCCGCGCGATCCGCTCGGCGCGCGTAACGGTGGGGGTCATAAAAGATACGTAGCTCAGAACAGCGAGCAAGTCGCTGACTTCCGCGTCGATCACGCGCTGGAGGGTTTCCAAATTATCTTTGCTGTAACCCATCTCGCCGAGCTTATCGAGAAATTCCTGCCGGCTTTTCGGACACGCCCAATTATCCCAGCGGTACGCAGACTGTAAAATGTAGTCGTATTTTTTCCCGGCAAGTTCGGCAGTTTTTTTCTTTGTCACTTCGAGATATTTCAGGAAGAGGATCCAGGACGTTTGCTCGATGTAATCGAGCTCGGTCGCGCACCCGGCATCCTGACGCGGGCGAATAGGGTATTAATTCGGTTTAAGAATGGCAAAAACAGGAATTGTTAAAACTTCGGGTAAGTTAGTCGAAGCGAATCACGCTTCTGGAACCAACCCGCCATGGCGGGCGCGCCACGCTGATGCTACTGCAATGAGGTGCATTCGCTATCAGAATTATCATTCACGTTTTTTGAGTGCATGACTATTTTTACAGAACTTCCGTGTTAAACCAGGTCTCTGCGGGCCATTTCAGAGCCCGCGCATTCGAAGCTGCTATCACCTTCGTGTTTGGCGGTGCGATCTTCCTTGCATCGCATAATATAACGAGCGAGTCTGCTTCGGCGCGGCTGCTTCAGGACCGCCCGTTTTCGGGCGCTACGATGATGCCGCCCGATCAGCACCGGGCACCAATCGTTCGGCCGGTTCCGGCGCCGCGCCCGTTACCAATGCAGCGGTTGCCTATGCAGCGGCGGGCCGATCCCATCCAGATCGATCCGAGCCAGCGGCAGGCCATCGTCCAGCGTCAGGCGAACGAAATGAAGCGCGAGCACTGCCTTCGAAAGCTCGAAGCGCGGCGCCGCGCCTTAAAGGAGGAGCAACGCTCACGAAACAATCCGGCGAAATAGGTGTAATATTCTTGGAAATTACCTTATTCCGGTAGCGCGAATAAGCGGTCCGTAAATAGTTTTCCAAAATATAAAATTATTTTGGGAATTCCCGGAACTACGGGTTCGGACCCGGAGTTATTAAACCAGCGCAAAAAAATAAAGTGTGAGACTTATAGATGTAGGCGGGTTCCATTTAGGCCGTTTGTATCTAAAGTCAAGGTGAGAGAAAAGACACTGTTGGCCTCATCGGAGCAATCCGGTGAGGCTGCAGTGTTTTTATAGCGGGAAATTGTGTAGCCGTGACCTTCAGGTCACGGTGTGTCCTGGGCATTTATGGAATAATAGCGGGACGCGATCCGCGGTCACGCCTACAAATTACGCATCGTAAAGCACCCGCAACGTCTGGCGTCTTCGGCTGCCAGCCACCCGGCTCGGGCGGCGGAAGCGGACCTCGCGGCCCGAAAGAAGCTGGAATTCCCGCTCCATGCGCATCCGATCGCTAAAAGACCATTCCGCTGACGGTTCGAACTTCACACGCACACCGGGATCGGCCGCCGGCGAGCGTTCCGCGCGACCGACCGCTAACTCCTCGACGCGCCAGCGGCGGCAAAACTCATCTATGTGTTCCTTAGAAAGATCGAGCTTGGATTGCATTTGGTAAAAGTGGTTAAGAGAATCGGAATAAAATTCTTGAATAATGCTCGAATCGAAAGCATAAGCTCATGGATCCGAGGGCAGTGAAAGTCTAAGCAACTTCCATTCCGAGCTGTTAAAGGAATTTCACCCCGTGTTTTGAAAGCGCCGGCGCGATTGATTGTCTCGCATTCGAAGCGTGGTCTTACGCATCTTGAGGGCAAGCTTTTTCCAGATCGCCATCATCCAAACGATCCCGGCAAAAACCATGACCAGCATACCGGCCGCGAATAATATCAGGAATAGAAGTGCTTCTCGTGCCATAATTTTAAGATTTTATCCAAAGATCGCCCCGAAGCCGCTTGATTTGGAAGGATGAAATCGTTGGCTGAGAAAGAAATAAGGTATACTATAGGCGTGAGTTTTTAGACATTCGATTGTTATAAGTTGAATTGCATCGAATTTCGAATATGAAATACGCTTTGACCGTTCTTTTGCTTCTCGCTTTCCAGCCTTTGAGCGCCAGGACCTGGCTCGTCGGCCCCACGCGGCAATACACCGTCCCGAGCGCCGTTATGAACCTTCTCGCAGATGGGGACACGGTGCTCATCGACTCCGGGCTTTATACTGGCGATGTCAGCGTATGGAGCAAAAACAACCTCGTGCTCCGCTGCCCGGATGGCATGGCGCGTTTCAACGCGAACGGAAAGATCGCGGATACAAAAGGGATTTGGGTCGTCTATGGTAACAATACTTACGTGGAAGGCTTCGAATTTTACGGCGCGGCCATATCCTTTAACGATGGCAATAACGGCGCGGGCATTCGCGTGCAGGGCGATGGCTTTACCTGTCGCCGGTGCTATTTCCATGCAAATCAGGAAGGAATCCTGACCGGCAACGACACGGCGAATAACAACATTCTCATCGAGTCCTGCGTCTTCGATTCCAACGGCGTGGAGGGCACCGAAAATGGCGGATGGCAGCACAATATTTACATCGGCGGAAGCAGCAGCTGCACGATAAAGTATTGCTACTTCCATCATTCGATGGTGGGACATGAACTCAAATGCCGCGCGAACCGAAGCTATATTCTTTACAATAAGATCGTCGATGGACCGGATGGCGATGGCAGCCTTTCGATCGATATTCCGCAAGGTGGCCTCGCCTTTGTGATGGGCAACATCATCGAAAAGGGGCCGAGAACCGAAAACTCCACCGTTATCGGCTATGGCGAGGAGGGATTCATCAATCCCGATACCGATTTTTATTTTGTGAATAACACGATCGTCACCGACCGCAATCCGACAACGTTTTTCGAGATCGCGAAAGGCACACCGGTCGCGCTTATCGCGAATAATATCATTGCCGGCACCGGGCACCCGATCATTGGCTTTACGGACACCGAAGCAAATGTGATCGAGACCGATACCTCGTTCTTCCATTTTGCCGTTCCCGCGAACTACGATTACCACATCACGGCCCCATTCCCCGGATTTACAAGTGCTGTGGATTTGGGCAGCGTGAATGGCTTTTTGCTTACGCCAACGAGCGAGTATACCGACCTTGCCGATAGCACACCACGGCCGTTTGCTAATCAGGTAGGAGCATTCGCTCTTGCATCGAATAGCGTAGCGCTACGCGATCCGTCGGATCAGGCGGATGGGTTCGCATACCCCAATCCATTCGTGCGGGAAACACGTATATCAGTTCCGTTCATTGGCACTGTGGCCGAGCTAACGCTACACAATGCGGCGGGCGCGCTCGTGCGGCGGGAGCTCTTCCAGAATACGGATGGAACGATTGTTTTCGATCGCGGAACGCTTCCGGCTGGAATTTATTATTATCGAATTCATTCCACGAATGGAATGGCCCAATGTCATGGAAGCTTTGTTATCGTCCCATGATAAATCCTTTTGATTCTTCGATGAAACACTACCTGATTCTCCTTCTGCTTCTCGCGCCAATCGCCTCGCCCGCGAAAACGTGGCTTGTCGGCCCGACGCGGCAATACACCGTTCCGAGCGCCGTCGCCTCGCTCGTGTCGAATGGCGATACTGTCCTTGTCGATTCCGGATCGTACACAGGCGATGTCAGCGTATGGAACGCGAGCAACCTCGTGCTCCGCTGCCCGAACGGGATGGCGCGGTTCAATGCCAATGGAAACATCGCGCAGAAAAAGGGAATTTTTGTGATCTATGGCGATAGCGATTACATGGAGGGCTTCGAACTCTATGGCGCGGCGATTTCCGAGGCCGATGGCGATAACGGCGCAGGCATTCGGATGCAGGGGCATGGATTTACCTGCCGCCGATGCTATATCCACGATAATCAGGACGGCATTCTTTCCGGCATTGGCAGCGATACCACGGGCGATATCCTGATCGAAGCCTGCGAATTTTATCACAACGGAGTCGAATCGGGGCCGGATGCCGGATACGAGCACAATATTTATATTGGGCACTGCGCGAGCCTCACCATCAAGTTCTGCTATTTTCATGGCTCGGTGCAAGGCCACGAACTCAAGACGCGTGCAACGCGGAACTATATCCTTTATAATAAGATCGTGGATGGTCAAACCGGCGATGGCAGCTTTTCCATCGACATTCCGAACGGCGGGCTTGCGTGCGTCGTTGGGAACGCGATTGAGAAGGGACCGATGAATGTGAACCGCACCTGCACAATCGACTATGGCGGCGAAGGCATCATCAATGGCGATTCGGAATTTTATTTCATCAATAATACCGTTGTGACGGACCGCGCGGGCACAACGCTCTTCCATCTTCAGCCGGGGGCCAGGGCGCTCATCGCCAATAATATCTTTACCGGGACCATCGCCGGCTTTGCCAATTCGAACGCGCCCACGCCGGATACGGTGGCCAATGTCATCTCGCAGGATACCGCATTCTTCCACTTCCGAAATGTGATGATATACGATTATCACCCCGTCGCCGATTTCCCGGGACTTGGGAGCGCGTTACCACTTAAAATAAACGGCGTTTCGCTCGTGGCGGAAAACGAATATGTCGATCCGCTTGACAGCGCCGCACGCCCGTGGGAGAGCGAAATCGGCGCGTTCAATGAGATTGGGAACAATGCGGTCCAGCACAATCTTCCAGTCGAGTCTATCGCGACGAATTATCCGAATCCATTTAGCACCGAAACGGTCATTTCGGGAGCCTTGGGTTACCTCGAACTATTCGATGCGCGCGGCAATCGGCAAGAGGTCTCCTACCACCAAAATCAGAATGGACTAGTCATAGAGCGTGGAAGCCTTCCCGCCGGCATTTATTTTTACAGGGTCTCCCAGGGATTGCGCGGCACCATCGAGCAAGGCTCCGTGGTTATCCGTCCTTGATGCGCAAATCGCTTTTCGGTTTCGCCGTGCTCACCGTTAGTATTTCACTCGCGCACGCTCAAACGGAACGGAGAGACTCCGCCGCGATCCTCGGCGTTGCGGCGGCCTCGCTCGTGCCCGCTTCGCTTATTAGCGCGATCGTCTTCCTCAATCAAGAAGCCTTCTGGAAATATGCGAAAGAAGTTCCATTCCACGTTTCGAACGACCCGCCCTACGCGATGCACATCGATAAATTCTCGCATTTTTATGGCTCGGCCGCCGGTTCGGACTTGATGCGATATAGTTATGAACGCGTCGGACTTTCGGACGAAACTTCGGTCTGGCTCGGCGGGGGACTTACCTTCGCAGCCGGAATCGCCATTGAAATGGAAGATGCCCGGCATGGCGACGATCCCGAATATGGATTCTCCCCAGGAGACGCCGCTGCAGATCTTGTAGGCGCTTCGCTTCCAGTGCTTCGGCATTATTATCCTGTCTTTAATCGACTCGAAACCAAGCTAAGCGTGTGGCCTTCGGCGGCCTATAAAACGGGAATTTATAAATCCATCGCCAATGATTACGAAAGTCAATACTACTGGCTCTCGTTCGATCTTCATGGCGTCACTCCCCTACCGGCATGGCTCGATCTCGCCCTCGGTTTCAGCGCCGAACATTTGCTGCGCCCCGCGAATGGGCTGG
>Ga0307373_10003057_pt1 | contig 29565 bp, 31 predicted proteins | sample OX2MG_FD_202534 | JGI IMG/M metagenome (GOLD analysis project Ga0307373, IMG submission 202534) | Soil microbial communities from Risofladan, Vaasa, Finland - OX-2 | ecosystem: Environmental > Terrestrial > Soil > Coastal area > Acid sulfate soil | place: Finland: Risofladan, Vaasa | collected... | reverse complement strand
TCGCAGAACTCGCGATCAACCCCAACACGGTGCTTAAGGCCTACCGCGAACTCGAGACGAAGGGTCTCGCGGTCGGGCGACCCGGCCAGGGAACATTCATCCTGGCGACGCTCGGCCAGGTGGCACTGCCCGAACTCACCGAGCTCCGCCGTTCGCTCACCTCCTGGGTCGCCTCTGCCGACGCGGCGGGCCTCGACGAGGACGGGATCGCAGCGCTCGTCGCGAACGTGCTGCGGGATTTTCGTGAGCGTCGCGGAGGCACTGCCGACCAGCGCGGCGCAGCGCGACACGAGGCGGAGGGTGTGGCATGAACGTCATCGAGACCCACGCTCTCGGCAAGTCCTACGGTTCCACAAGAGCACTACACGACTGCACGCTGGCGATCCCCGACGGCCATGTCGTCGCGCTCGTCGGGCCGAACGGTGCCGGGAAGTCGACTCTGCTCAACATCGCGGTCGGGCTTGCCACTCCGACCACCGGTGATGTAACGGTGCTCGGCGGGCACCGTGCCGGCTCACTGGTCGCGCTGGACGGGATCGCGTTCGTTGCTCAAGACACGCCGCTGTACAAGAACCTCTCGGCTGGCGATCTGATTCACGTGACCCGCAATCTCAATCGCCACTTCGACCAGGGATACGCCGTCCAGCGTCTCGGCGAGCTCGGCATACCCCTGAAGCAGAAGGCAGGGAAGATGTCAGGTGGACAGCAGGCCCAGCTTGCCTTGACATTGGCACTGGCGCGCCGGCCGCGACTCCTCATGCTCGACGAGCCGATGGCGACGCTCGATCCGCTCGCCCGACATGACTTCATGGCGAGAGTCATGACCGCGGTCGCGGACGATGGTGTCTCAGTCGTGCTGTCGTCGCACGTCCTTGCAGAGCTCGAGCGGGTTGCTGACTATCTCGTGCTCGTTTCGCGTGGGACCGTCCAGATGGCGGGCGAAGTCGATGATCTACTCGCTCGCAATCGCGTACTCACCGGTCCAGCGTTGGAGTCCGAGCGTTATGCGAGCCAGTGGAACGTTGTGCACGCGACCAGTGCTGCATCACAAGCACATCTGCTCGTTCGCTTTGATGGTCCTCCCGATCCTGTGCCCCCGGGATGGGACGCGCACTCTCTCACCTTGGAAGAGCTGACCCTCTCTTATCTCCGTGAGCCCGGCGCCGCGACACTGCCCGGCCCAGTCCGCGGACGTTACGACGAACCGTCGGAGGCGACGAGATGACCACATTGACCACCGTGCCCGTGCGTCCGGAGGAGGATGCAACGCTGCGGCCGGTGCCATGGCGTCAGATGGCCTGGATCACCTGGCGCCAGCATCGCTTGGCGCTGACCGGGGTAGTCACGCTTTTGGGTGCGTTGGCGTTGTACCTCTGGCGCGCTGGCCTTCAGTTGCACCACGGCTATGGCGCTGCGACCGCGTGCCGCCCTGCAAGCTCAATTGCTTGTGTGAATGCGATCAGTGACTTCATGAGCATCTACGACCACACGACGACGATCATCCCAGCGTTGCTCCAGGCAGTGCCCGCGCTGATCGGGGCATTTGTCGGAGCGCCGGTGTTGGCCCGTGAGCTGGAGACCGGCACCTTCCGGTACGCCTGGACCCAGGGATTCGGGCGTTGGCGCTGGACGCTCGCCAAGCTAATTCCGCTCGCGGTCGTGGTGGCTGCGGCCGCCGGAGTGTTCAGCCTGCTCTTCTCCTGGTACTACCAGCCGTTCATCGCTGACGGTCAATCCAACCGGCTCGGTGCCATCGTCTTCGACCTCCGCGGAATCGCGTTCGCTTCTTGGACACTTGCCGCCTTCTCAATCGGCGCTGTGGCCGGCATCTTCGTCCGCCGCGTCGTCCCCGCGATTCTTGCCAGCCTTGCCGCGTACACCGGGCTCGCTGTCGTAGTCGGAGTATTCCTGCGTGAGCACTACCTGACGGCGCTGGTCACCAGTAGACCGAATGTGCCCGCCTCCGCGTTGATCACGGGCAATTGGGGGACCAAGGACGGCACGGTTGCATTCGTCGGCCGGCCCCCCATCGACCTACTCCAGCAGTTCTGCCCTCCCTCCGCGGTGGGGCCGGGCAAGCCGTCGTTGGGATCATTCGCGCAGTGCTTCTCCCAGCACGGCTACACGCTCTGGACCAGCTACCAGCCGGCCAGCCGGTTCTGGCCATTCCAGTGGATCGAGGGCGGTTGGCTGCTCGCGTTGTCGGCGCTGCTCATCGCCGCGACCGTCTGGATGGTCCGCGGCCGGGCGACCTGATCGTCTCATTCGCTCGTTAGGCACGTACACGCAAAAAAGGAGCCGGGAACGGTTAGCTCACGGCGTGCATCGTTCCCCACAAAGGGGCGTATCGAGCAGCACACCTCATGCACGAGGCCGGGTTGCGTCGCGACAGAACGACGGAAAGCTCGTATGGTTGGGCGTCGAGAACGAGCGCAAGTATTCGGCGTTATTTGGCAAATAGGTTCACAAAAATAACCGTCGTTATGCGCTGAACCGACGCAAAACGCGATTCACGCAGATGAGTCATTCTGCGCTCGCCGGCCACACAAAGCGCCGGGCGTCGATCCCGCTGGAGATCACTCGACGTCGCACGCGTCGGCGGAACTCCATATGTGTTCACCACACCGGATGACCGGCTCTGGCACGCGGAGAACTGGCGCGCCAACGTGTGGCGCCCTTCGGTCAAGGCTGCGGGACGGGCACCGCTTCGGCCGCACGATCTCAAACACACGGGCATTGCGCTAATGGCTGCAGCGGGTGTCGATCCTTCCGAGATCGTCCGACGCGCCGGTCATTCCGGCGTGGCGTTCACCTACGACCGCTATGGGCTCCTCTTTCCCGAAATCGACAAGCAGGCGGCGGAGAAGTTGGAGCGAGTACGACGTTTCGGTCGCGACTGGCTTTGACCGGCGGGTGGGGGATCGCCGCGACTTGAACGTTCTGAGTAGTTCAAATTGGCCATTCGGCGTGATTCGATTCTGCTGAAGAGAATGACACGTTCTGCTCTATCGCCTCTGTAGACGGTACATAACAATTGGAACATGATTCTCTTCCAGCCCTCCAGAGTGCAAAAAAGCGACTTCGCTCCATCTGCTGAGCGAGCATTAGAAACAACACGCCGCGGATTTATTGGAAGTAAGTGGGCGATTTATGGTGCAGCCATCGTCCTTTCCGGAATTGTCGGGTCGACCTTCGCGGCGCGGAGTGCTGCTCACGGTGCAGTGAGTAACTCGCGCATGGCTTTCGCTGCGTCGTCGAAAGAGATCTCTTCGACGTTGCAGTTGGCGATTCAGCACGAACGAGATCTGATCGTCAGCGCCGGCGGCTTTACCGCGGGCGCGCCCAATGCATCCAATTCACAATTTACGAGATGGGCAAACTCGGTTCAGGCGCGCGCTCGTTACCCGGAGCTCTTAGGCATCGGTCACTCGGTGATTGTGCCTGCGTCACAGCTCGCGAGTTTTGCGGCACGGAGCCTTGCCAACCCGGCGGGGCCACTTGGCCCTGGCGGAACATTTCAGGTGTCGCCGCCGGGAAGCCGTGCGGTCTATTGCTTTGCCGAGTCCGACTTCGCCCGTTCGATCCAGACAAAATTCCCCGCGGGCTTTGATTTTTGAGCGGGCAGTTTTGGGACCGTGCAGTTTGCGGTTCGAGACTCTGGCAAGAGCGCCTATCTTCCAATCAAGAACAAGAACTCGACGCTGCTGTCGGTAATCACTCCTGTCTATCGGGGAGGCGTCACACCGGCCACCGTCGCGGCCCGCCGCAACACGTTCATCGGCTGGATCGGGATGTCGCTTGTGCCCAACGTGGTCTTGGTCCGCGCGTTAGAGGGCCACTCAAATATCGCGGTCAAGTTCAGCTACAGCGCAAATGGGTCGCATGCGGTGTTCACAAGCGGCGTCGCCCCTCGAGGCGCGCACTCGGTAATGACGAGTCTCCACAACGGCTGGACCGTCGAGACCTACGGAGCCGTCGCCGGCGGTGGAATCTTCGAAAACGGGGGTGCCACTCTTCTGTTGCTTGGTGGAATCGCGCTCAGCTTATTGATGGGACTATTGATCTACGTGCTCGGCACTGGACGGGCGCGTGCGAAGCAACTCGTGCGAGAGCGAACCTCGGAGCTCGAACATCAATCAGCAGAGCTCGAATATCAAGCGCTGCACGATTCGCTCACGGGCCTACCCAATCGAGCGTTGATTCGTGACCGCATCGAACAGATGCTCGCTCGTGCTCGGCGCGACCAACTCCCCTGCGCGGCGATGTTTTTAGACCTCGACAACTTCAAAGATGTCAATGACACCCTTGGGCACAAGGCCGGTGATGATTTGCTAGTTGCTGTCAGTCAAAGGCTGAAGAGCGCGGTCCGTGGAGTCGACTCGGTTGGGCGCCTTGGAGGAGACGAGTTCGTCATCCTTGTTGAAGGCGCAACGCTCTCGGAAGGCACCGAGGCATTAGGCAACCGGATCCTCGAAGCGTTGCTGCCTCCAGTAGAGGTCGCTGATAGTCCAGTCCCCCTTTCGATTTCGGCCAGCATCGGTATCGCAACGGATAGTGGCAGCAGCACCTCCGATGAACTACTGCGCGATGCGGACATTGCTCTTTATCGCGCCAAGGCAGCCGGAAAAGCCTGCGTCACGACGTTTGCACCTGCAATGCAGGACGCGGTGAATGAACAGCGCTGGTTAGGAGTCGAACTTCATCGAGCCTTTGACGAGCATCAGTTCTTCCTGCTCTACCAGCCCGTGATCAATTTGGCGACAAACGCCTTTGTCGGAGTCGAAGCACTACTACGGTGGCAGCATCCCGAGCGTGGTGTCATCCAGCCTGATGAGTTCATTCCTGCGCTGGAGGCGAGCGGTCTCATCGTCTCGGTCGGTGCTTGGGTACTGAAGGAAGCCTGCCGTCAAGGTGCCATTTGGGCTGGCCAAGGTCATGCCATCTCGGTTTCGGTCAACGTCTCGGGAAAGCAGTTGGAGCGAAATCGCCTGGTCGATGATGTCCACGATGCGCTCGATGCCACCGGTTTTGATCCGGTGCTCCTCATTTTGGAACTCACCGAGACTTCCATGATGGAAAATGTCGATGCGGCAGTCGAACGACTGACGATCTTGAAGTCGATCGGAGTGCGCATCGCGATCGACGACTTCGGGACTGGTTACTCATCGGTTGTCTACCTGCAGCAATTTCCCCTCGACATTTTGAAGATTGATCGCTCCTTCGTGTCGAAGATCGTCGACTCGAAGGAGTCCGCTGCCCTCGTTCACACCATCATCGACCTTGGAAAGGCTCTCAATTTCGAAACCATCGCCGAAGGAATCGAGGAGGAGGATCAACGATTGGCTTTACTTGACGAGCACGTCGATGCCGGACAGGGGTTTCTCTTTTCCCGGCCAATTGATGTCTCGGCAATCGAACACCTCTTCAAGGAGTCCGTCACCAGTTCTCACCCGTCAGTCGAGGTGACGAGCGCGGCGGTGACTCAGCATCAGCCATAGGCCGCCTGGACGTCCTATGGGCGGGATGACATCCGATGAGCGCTTCGAACTTCGACCCGTTTGGGATTGAAGCCGAATCAAGCCCTGTCGTGCGACCATTTTGACGGGCTGACGTTAGAGCCTGAAGCGAGTCAGCCCACCGGGTTCGGTCCCCAATGTCACGGTCACCGAAACTGTTTTGATGCGATAGACGCTCCACGGCGGTGGTCCCTGCGACGGCGCGTTGAACGGGGCGGTGATACCGACCCCGGTCTCATCCACTTTGGCAGGCCTCCCCTGGTCCGCCCATGCTTTGGCAAGGCGCGTCAGTGTGGCGCGGTCAGTCTCCCGCGCTGCCTCACCCTCGACAACGACGTCTGCATCGCGGATAGACACCGCGATCGAGCAGCGTGGATCCCGGGCGACATTGCGGCATTTCCGGGTACCCGATCCGGTCTGGAACCAGAAGCTTCCGTCCAGCCAGAGCGCACCGACCGCTGTCACATGGGGGCTCCCATCCTCGTTCACAGTCGAGAGCCACGTCGTTCGAGCGTTGTGGGCATCTGGAGCCGGCGGCGAACCGGCATCGAGCTTCTCGACGATGCTCGCCCAGTTCACCGGGGGCAACCCGTCCGTCGCACCCAAGTTGATGACGTCCATTGCGTCTCCCTTCTCGCAATGTGGCGAAACTACCAGTTCGTGTTGTCCATCAAATGGTTATCGCCGGCAGAGTCATCGGACGAGGAAGGTGGAATGAACTGTGGCCTCCCCTGCCGGTGTCCCCATGTACCGATGATCGAAGCGGCCGCTGCGTATCCAATATCGCCGGAACCACTTCCCACGCGGAGCCGTCGATCTGCGCGGTTCGGTCCAGCCGAGTTGGCTGTGATTCGGCAGGGCGTTCTGTTCGCGCTTGTACACCCGGAATCGCGGGTCGGAGATCGAACGACTCGCTGGCTACGCCAGCGCCGCGTTCACATACGACCGCTATGGGCACTTCTTCCCAGAGGTCGACAAGCAGGCGGCGGACAAGCTGGAGGCGGTACGTAACGCCGTTCGACTCAGCTGATTGGCAAGGCGATTTCTATCCGTTCCGGTGGACTCTCGCTTCCCGCTGCTGAGGTCCACGTCGAAGCGCTCGCCAGTCGGTGACCAGCTTTGGACCTGTTCGCCGGGATGGAGTCGTTCATCCTCGCAATACCGGTTGGGAACGGTCCACAAAAGGTCCGCAGTGCAGCTCGGCAAGTGAGAGTCTGGGGGCATGACCGATCGACCTCATATTGAGTTCGTCCGCGCAACTGAGCTGGCGCCGAACGTTCCATACGCCTACGCGGCTGTCGTGCATAACGCGACTGAGTTCGTCTTTACGGCCGGCGCGTGCCCCCTCGACGTGGATGGTCGCGTTGTTTGCGCCGGTGATGTGAGAGGCCAAGCCGAGGCTGCAATCAAGAATCTCGAGACCGCGCTCAAAGCGGCCCACGCATCGTTGACTGATGTCGTGAAAACGACCGTTTACGTCGCGAGCAGCAACCGTGATGATCTGGTTGGGGCCTGGCAGGTCATTTCCGGAGCCTTCGGTGACCATGACGTACCCAGCACTCTCGTCGGCGTTGCCCTTCTCGGATATCCAGATCAGCTCGTTGAGATCGAGGCGATCGCGGCAATTCGCTGAAGTTGAACCTCCGGTAGGTCGGGGTAGACACCAGTTCCCCCGTGACTCGCTTCAAGTGTCCGCCGTCGTTTCTCTAGCGTGATCCGCCGTAGTCTGAGGCACGTTTGAGGCATGAGGAAGGGGTCACAGTTGGGCCACGCCTCCCGGTACCTCCGCTAGCTGGACTACGGCACTCGTCGTTGTCCGCGAAATGGGCGCACTGGGCAGCGCACCTGATGCACAAAGCGGGTCGCTTCGCTACAGAACACCGGCCACGCCGCACGGTCGAGCATTTAGAGACCCACAAATAATCGGCGATCTGTGCGCTCTTCGGCGGCTCAGCCTGCAACTGTCAAACAGCGCAAACGTTGCCGGTCAAGGCACTAGCCGCGCATTATCTGCACAAAAGTTCCCACACCTGCACAAAAAGTCAGGCATTAGGCGTATTTCCTGTGCAAAGCCCCTCAGATTCTCAATAAAAGTCGGGCGGTTCAGGCATCGACGAGCGTGAGAGGGGCCGTTGAGAAGGGTGGCTGGACGGCATTTGGTTCATTCTTTGATTCCCGCGATTTGACGTAGAGATTCCGCGCGCACCGCGATGGAGGAGATTGATAGCTTATGTCGAGAAACATCTCGAATTGGTCGTCGGTAGGGGCGTTAGAGCAGGGGTTTTTCTTTTAAAAGAGGAAAATCTGCTCAGCTTGAGAGGAAACGCTATTTCTGCAAACGATGTTGCTCCTGCTGAACTGGGTTAAATAAATGACCCACGCAATTCAGCAGATAGCGCGGGGGATCAAGCAGGGATTGCAGTCGGAAAGTCAAGGAATCCCTCGCAGCATTGGATCTGTGCATCTCACCTACTCGCCGTACCGGCGATTCTGAGAACTTCTTGAAGGCGCTGAGGGCAACGTCTGTCGGGAGGTCGGAGAATGCAAACGCGATGTGCACTCTTGTTTTGTATCTCGTGGCGCAAGACGGCTGTTGTCGAGTGAATCTGTTGTCGAGTGAATCCTGTATTCATTGGGGTGACCAAGATCATTTCAACGTTGATGATGATCCAACTCGAGAGCGTATGTCAACGAACTGACCGCTCAGATACCGCCCAAGGACGTCGGCAACGGACATTTGAGCCGAGGGCAAGACGAGAGCATGTCGATACAGATCCATAGCGAGTGTTGTGAAGATGAGAGTCACTGGCGTTGTTGGCCGTTGCCTTGTCTCTTGTAGTGTTTGGCGCCTCCGCAGTAGCGATGGTTGATGCTCAGATAATCGTTCTTGCAGTCGGAACAACCAGAGGTTTGCGCTCGGCCCTTGAGGGTGTCGTCGTGGCCACCGTGGTACTCGCCGCAATCGTTGGAGCAGTTGGAGTTCCCCTTATCCAACTCGTGACGATCCCTGTTCTGCGGGTCGCTGTCGCTACGATCTCGCTCATTTTTGGATCGAGCTGGCTTCGCAAGGCAATATTGCACGCCAGCGAGCACATTGCGATCCACGATGAGGATGTCGTCTTTGAAAATACCGTTGCCTTGTCGACCGGGCAAAATGGAGAGGTCTTTCGGCGTGCGCTTCACAACGGGGTCGGATCTGTTGTTGCCTTCAGGGAGGTCATCCTCGGGGGCACTGAGGTCGTGCTCAATCTGCTCGGTCTTGGGGCGTCTGATCACCGGGCGAAGCTGGCCTGTCGCGCTTGGGGATCAGCTCTTGTCCTCGTCGTCGGGTTCGGTTTTGTCGTGGCTCATCAGATTCCGGGCGCGAAGGAGAGCGAGAGGGTGCTGGCCCTGATCGGATGCGCTCATCCAAGTCTTGATCGCGCCAACTTTCTCGCGCCAACTTTCTCGCGCCAACTTTCTCGCGATTGCGCTCGTACGTCATAGATATTCTGGGCGGGTCGCCGATCAGGTAGCGTACGGAATCCATGAGGTTCGTCTCTACGTGGGGTCAGGCGTTGCAAAGTTTTTGGTGGGACCTCCCCGTCGGAGACACCCCGGAGCTGTCTGTGGGAGTAATTTCGACACTCGGAGCTGCATTTCTCTTTCGGCTGAAACGCACTCTCGCAGTCGACCCGGTTCTCTTTGTCGCAATATTCGTGCTCATCGTAAGCATGACGCGTGGTCGACAGCGCGCCTAACCTCAGGCTATCCAGCCCAAACCAACTACGACCGCTGCGCAAGACCGTCCGGGATATCGCGAACTCTTTCTCCTTGCTGGCTTTACCCCGCTCATTTTGTCCTCGTTGTTTGCGCGAATGGCGACCCAGATGTTCTCGGTACTCATTGTCCTTTTCGTTCTCGGCACAGGGCACTCCTCTGCTCTCTCGGGAATTGTCCTGCTCGTCGGTCAGGTTCCGGGGATCATCGTCAGTCCTGTTGCGGGCGCCCTGCTCGAGCGCAATATCAAGGTCATGATGATGAAGCTCGACTTCTACACAGCTGCCGTGGCAATGGCGTTGATCAGCTCCCTTTCGATCGTTCATATGCTCTCGACAGCGGTACTTCTTCTCATTGTCGCATTGAGTTCACTGACGCAACCTCTCAGCCGGGTCGGAGGACGGTCGTTGTTCCCGATCTTGGTGCCACGCGAACTCTGGGATCGATCGAATGCGCTCGACAGTGGGACTTTTGTCATTTCGAGCGTGCTCGGTCCCGGTATCGCTGGAGTATCGGTGTCCGTCATCGGCGCGCGTTGGTCGTTGTTGATACCCGCAGTGCTCTCTCTTCTCGCTGCGGCCGCACTTTCGTGGGTAAAGGTACCTCATCGCGAGATCCACCACGAGGTTGGGGTGTTTGCCGATGCAATCGCGGGGATCAGGTATGTGCTGAATAACCGAGTTCTGCGCATGCTTGCCGGAACAATGACGATCTACAACATGGGGTCGGGCGCTCTCGCGGTCGCGATTCCCGTTCTGGTTCTGCATCGGCTTCATGGAGGTTCAAAGAGTGTTGGCCTTTTCTTTGGCGCGATGGGGCTCGCAGGATTTGTCGCAGGCATGGTTATGGGAAGGATCGGTACGGAGCGGCGCGAGAAGGGAATTCTCTCCCTTGGCTGCGCACTGAGTGCGCTTGGGTTCACCTTGCTTGCCTTTACCCACAATCCTGAACTTGCTGGCCTCGAGATAGCCCTGTGTGGAATTGCCAACGGGCCGTTGGTCGTCGCAATGTTCTCACTCCGGCAGCGCGCGACAGATCCGCTCTGGTTCGGTCGTGCGTTCGCGGTTTCGATGAATGTCAACTTCGCCGGATACCCAATCGGGTCCGCCATTGCCGGCGCGCTTTTGACGCACTCCATCTCGCTCGCCTTCGCGGTTGCAGCCTGCCTCTCGTTGCTGGGAGGGGTCTGGCCGACGGTGCTGCCGAGCCGCTTCTACGAGCCGCTCACCGTCGAGACTTCGAGGCCGATCGTCGTTCTCGAGTGACTCGGGCTAACGCCGAGGACGGTTCCGGCTCTCGTGAGCAGGACCGGTCCAGGTGCGACCAGAGAACCTCCAGTTGGTCCGTCGCTCTCGCCAGGCTGAACGCGGCGGTGTCCGGTGCTCGGACTGGTTCTCGAGGTACTCTCCAAGCGCCTTGATGATCACCTTGAGTGTCGTTTCGTCAGGGATGCGACGTTCACCCGATTGGATCGCGGCCTTGATCACAGTGGAATATTCCCGTGTTTGCGTCGTGGGAGGTCCTCGCGCTTGGTGATCAGAAGGTCGAGACTTGCAGCCAGTACCTGACGGGTCTCCGCGGGGTCGATGATGTCGTCGATGTATCCGCGCTCCGCGGCGACGTAGGGATTGGTGAAGCGCTCGGTATATTGCGCAACCAACTCCGCGCGTCGTGTGGAGGCGTCGTCCGCATTGGCGAGTTCTCGCCGGTGCACGATCTCGACTGCACCCTCAGGACCCATGACGGCGAGCTCAGCCGACGGCCACGCAAAGCAGAGATCCGAACCGATCGACTTTGAATCCATGACGAGGTACGCGCCTCCATACGCTTTTCGCGTTATTACCTGAATGCGCGGCACCGTCGATTCGCAGTACGCGTAGAGCAGTTTTGCGCCGTGGCGGATGATTCCGCCGTATTCCTGATCGGTGCCAGGCATGAATCCTGGGACATCAACAAAGGTGATGAGGGGGATGTTGAACGCGTCACAAGTTCGTACGAATCTGCCGCCCTTTTCCGATGAATCGATATCGAGTACACCAGCGAGAACCTGGGGCTGGTTGGCGACAATTCCGACGACTCGACCGCCGATACGCGCGAAACCGCAGGTGAGATTTGCAGCAAAGAATGGGAAGTACTCGAAATATTCTCCCTCGTCAACGACGGAGGTAATCAGGGTCTTGACGTCGTAGGGCTGATTGGGGCGCGCCGGCACAAGATCGCGAAGTTCGGGAGTTGATCGAGTGACCGAATCGCTATTGCTAGTTGTTGGTGGCTCTTCGAGGTTATTCGAGGGCAAGAACGATAGCAGCTGACGTACATCGTCAAGACATGACTGCTCATCTGTGGCGACGAATGCGGCAACGCCTGAACGCGTTGCGTGGGTCATTGCGCCTCCGAGCTGTTCAGCGGAGACCTCTTCGCCAGTGACGGTCTTTACCACATCTGGACCGGTAATGAACATGTGACTCGTGCCCTGAACCATAAAGATGAAATCTGTCAGCGCGGGTGAGTACACTGCTCCTCCAGCCGACGGGCCAAGGATGATCGATATCTGTGGAATGACTCCGGACGCGCGCGCGTTGCGATGGAAGATTCCACCGAATCCATTCAGAGCAGCAACGCCCTCTTGGATACGCGCTCCACCACCGTCGCTCAATCCAATGATTGGAACGCCCATCTTGAGCGCCATGTCCTGGATCTTTTGGATCTTCGCGGCGTGAGCCTCGCCGAGAGAGCCACCAAATACCGTGAAGTCCTGCGCGTAGATGCACACCTTCCTTGCTTCGATCGTCCCAAATCCCGTTATGACACCGTCAGTGAAAGGACGGTTTTCGTCGAGCCCTACTCCGTAGGCGTGGTGTCGAACGAGCATGTCGACCTCGTGAAACGAGCCTTCGTCGAGGAGATAGTCGATGCGTTCGCGTGCGAGCAGCTTGCCCTTTTGTGCCTGTGCTTCGATCGCGCGGTCGGTTCCTGCGCTCCTCGCCTCGCTACGCCGCTCGATGAGTTCATGCAGTCGATCAGACATTGCGTTGGGAACTCCGCTCTCAGCCATTGGAGCAAGGCTAATGGTGTGTCGCGCCCGATGTGGAAAGGACGGTCAGGCTCCGATCTCGCGGCGTCCCTCAAGCGCGCGCCCAAGTGTGAGTTCGTCCGCATATTCAAGGTCTCCACCGACCGGAAGTCCACTCGCAATGCGTGTGACGGTCAATCCCATCGGTTTGAGAAGTCGCGCGAGGTACATCGCGGTGGTATCTCCCTCAAGGTTGGGGTTTGTGCACAAGATTACCTCCGCAACCCGCTCATCTTCGATACGTGATAGGAGTTCTCGCACGCGCAACTTTTCAGGTCCAATGCCTTCGATCGGATTCAATGCTCCACCCAGAACGTGGTAACGCCCATTGAATTCATGTGTCCGCTCAACTGCGACGATGTCGCGCGGATCTTCGACGACGCAGATCTTCGTGGTGTCTCGCTGGTTGTCATCGCAGATCGAGCACTCATGCGACAGAGAAACGTTGAAGCATCGTTCGCAAAGCGTCGTTCGCTCTTTGACCTCGATGATTGCTCCGGCGAGCCGAAGCGCATCTTCCTTTGCAACCTTGAGCAGGTAGAAAGCGATGCGCGCGGCGGATTTCGGCCCGATGCCGGGGAGTCGGCCAAGTTCATCGACGAGATCTTGGATGGGTCCATCAAACAGTGCCAGCTTCTTCCCCTTTAGTGAGTCGGGTCGCGATCGTTTGATCCAAAAAGGCCCTCGAGCGCCTGTGCAACTGCTCCGCCCATGGCCTCGCTTCGCACCTTTTTGAGCTGACTTGTCGCGTCGCGAATTGCTGCGAGGACGAGATCCTCGAGCAGTGAAAGATCGCCGGGATCGACGACCGAGGGATCGATGGTGATCCTGTCGAACGAGAACTCACCCGAGACCTCGACGCGCACCTTTCCCTGCGCGGCGCTACCGGTCACCATCCGCTCGTTTGCCTGTTGCTCGGCGCGCGAGAGTTGATCTTGCAACTGCGCCATTGCGTCAAGGAGACCGTCGCCCCCTTCATCCGGGGAGAGACTCATCGTCTAGATCTCCTTTGCGCCCGGGAAGGCGGCGCGGAGCTGGTCTTCTGCCCAGGCGAAATTGGTGTTCGGCTTCTTTTCGGATTCGTGGTCCGCGAGGGGAAGGCCGAGATCATCGAGATCATCTTCATGCTCGGTTGTATCTGCATTTCGTCCATCATCTGCCGTGTGCGATTGGAGACGAGGAGCCGACGTTGGAGCAGTTGATCTGATCGCCGGGGCGGGGGTGTGGGGTGCTCCGACGACCAGTCGGAGACTGAGCTTGGTGCCGAACTGCGTGGAAAGGGTGTCTTCGATATCGGATTTGAGGGGCTCTGCGTGGCGGATGTGCGCTTCGTTGGGAAGCCCGGCGATAATCGTCTGGTCCTCAATTGCCATGAACCGGGTTGCCTGGTAGATCGCACGTGCCTTTGGTCGAAGCGACGCAAGGACCTGGTCCTCCCAGACGCGAACAAGTTCCTCGAAGGACGGCATCGGACGGCGGTGGGGGTCGCTCCCCTGAGCCTCGACGTCGATGGTCGTGGTGGAATCTAGCGGGTCGCCCGCTTTTGGCTCCTCGGTCATCGCGCTTTCGTCTTGGAGGTCACGTACGACGGGATCTGCCAACCTCTTTTCGCCACCTGCAGACCTCAGCAGGGCTCCGAGCGATGGGCGCGGTCTTGAGGCCGCGAGCTCCATTGAAGCTGGATCTTGCGCAGCCGGTGTCGCTGGGGCAGTCGGCTCCGGTGTCCTTGGTGCGAGTGGGGCGGAGGTCGGTGTCGCCGACATAGCAGCGCCCTTTGGGCTCTGGGGAGCCCCGACAAGCTGTCGTTCGATCCGTTCGATGCGTTCAACGAGCGCCTCGGGAGTCGTCTCCGCCCCTGGATGCGTGCACCGGATCATTGCGACCTCAAGGGTGATTCGTGGTTCAGGAGCGTCGCGCATTGCGACTATGGCGGCGCCGACAAGCTCCATCGCCCGGACACACCGCGCGGTTCCGAGTGAGAGTACCTGATCGCGTTCGAAATCAGAGAGCGGTATTGCGGTATTTGCGTGGTACTGCGCGAGAAAACCTGCGCGCAGACGCTCGATGACATCGACTCCGAGTTGTTGAGGATCATGACCCGCATCCACCGCGCAGTTGATTGCAATCAAGAGGGCAGCAGTATCGCTCTCACGCATCGCGCCGATGATCTCGTTGATGACATCGGTGCTGTCTTCGATGACTCCCGATGCCGCAACTTGATCGAGCATGCTGAGTGCGTCGCGCGCCGAGCCGCGCGCGCGTCGGACCGCGGTATCGAGAGCTCCTTCGGGAAGTTCGAGCCCGGCATCTCGTGCGATATCGGCAAGGAGGGCATCAAGCGTTGTCTCATTTATGAGATGAAACTCAAAGTGTTGGGTGCGGCTACGGATAGTGGGAAGGACCTTCTGGGGATCGGTCGTCGCGAGGACAAAAACGACATGCTCGGGGGGCTCTTCGAGCGTCTTGAGGAGCGCATTTGAAGCCTGTGCTGAAAGCATGTGGACTTCGTCGACGATGTAGACCTTCCAGCGACCCGGGGTCGCGAGGGTCGATCGTGCCACCAAATCTCGCATTGCATCTACGCCGTTGTTCGAGGCCGCGTCGAGCTCGTGAACGTCGAACGAGGAGCCAGCGGTGATGGAGCGGCATGAGGCGCAGATTCCGCAGGGTTCGCCCTCTTGTGGAGATTCACAGTCAAGCGCCTTGGCGAGGATTCGAGCGGTGGAGGTCTTGCCGGTGCCACGTGGACCGCTGAATAGATACGCGTGAGCAACGCGGCCATCTCGAACCGCATTGCGCAACGCGAGCGCGACATGCTCTTGTCCTCGGACCTCGTGGAATCGCTGCGGACGATAGCGCCGATAGAGGGATTGATACGGTAAATCTGCCTCGGGAGATGTTGGAACATTCTTGGCCACGTCCTCGAGCCTAATGGCCGAGAGCGTCACGAGAGAATGGACAGATCCGGACCGTTCCATCAGGAGAACAGTCGATATCGCCGGGAGAGAACGTCCTCCCCTGCGTGTGCAACGGCCAGGTCCCCTGCGGCACACTCAATGTTCCGCTGAGAGCTGCTGCCTTCCGACCCTGACTCGGTTCACGGGATTGCGTTGCGCAGAACCCGGCCGCTGCACACGCGGGTGAGGACCATTACAGGGTAGCGTCTATTGCTCCGAGGATGAGTGCGAGAGCGGCCGAATCGGCACGATTGGAAATCGTGTGAGGGGAAACCCTCCGTGGGTTCAAATCCCACCTCATCCGCCACCTCATCCGCAAGTGGTCGTTCCGCGAACGCGATGAAGCAATATCGGGGTGCCGGTGTCTGACTCATCGGTGCTGATGGCCCAACACACGTTCGACCCCCCACCAGCCACTACTGAGGGCTCCGAACGCCGATTGTCCATCGGTGGTCGGTCTGGCGGGGAAATCTCGGGTGGGCGTGTTACGCCGTTGCCTCCCCCAACGACAGGGCCGTTCGAGTGAGGAGGTGGGCCACAACGTTGGCGGAACGGCGCCCGAACACCTCCTCGGGACAGCCGCCAGCCTCGAGGCGTAACACCGACAATGGCACGATGCCCCAAATAGCGACCACCTCCGGTTGCGACGCGGACCGCTGTCAGGTAATCGGGAAAACGCCCATTCGAAGGGCGCTCTTCCCGGGAACCCACTCGATGCGGTCGGGCAAGATCCGTACCCGGCCTATGAACTCGCTCGCGTCACGCACTCACTGCCCAATGTTCGTTCCGTGCCCCCGTGCTTCCCACGCCAGAACCTGACCGGTCATCTCCGGTTGGGACGGATCGGATGGTACCTGCTGATATTTGCGTCGGCACGCGATGTAGAGCTTCCCTAGCCCGAGGACGAATAACGCGCCGGTCCAGCTGGCTTTCAAGATCAAGCTCGCTCCGCTATAGACAACGACGATGAGAAAGAAGACGGTCTGACGCCTCTGTCGCCTGTCGCGCTGCTACGCGCTTTCAATGCCGAGGCTGCTTTTTTTAAAAGTTCCGTACCTCGCGCATTGATCCCTGGTCGATCTGACATCATGCCCAAGAGTCAGGCTGGTTTCTAGAGACAGATCTCTCGATCTGAGCAACCGGGTCGTCGGGCGAACTCGGTCAACCGGGAGATCCGATCAGGCGGATCGGGTGCTGGTCAACGTGGCATCGGGCCCGGTGGTAAGCGAGCAAACAGTTTCGGTCGCGGGACTGGCATTGACGCAGACGTGCTCTGCCTGGCCGGTGAGTTGCCCCTTTGACGAGCCCGGCACAATTTGCGCAATTGAGTTCTTTCAACGTCGAATTGTGTCGTCCTATCGGGCTGCTTGGCGCGATGGAGAGATTCGTCACGAGCAGTGCAGACATTGGGTTTTCGCTGTATCTCGCGTCTCTCTGTTCTTGTGCGCTGCCATGGTGCGCGTTCTTCCCATGATCGTGACATCAGCTGACCTAGAGTGATGCTCCCGACGGAAACAGATGTCTTGGATGTGTTGAACCCGGGTCGATCGCGCAGTTCTCGTGTTGGGCTGCCAGCACACCTGAGAGGGGAGCGCCCGTGCAGTGGACCGATGAACAATTGATGCTCCTTGCGATCGAGCAGGCCACGCTTGCCATGGACCAAGGAGAGGTTCCCGTCGGGGCGGTCGTCTGTTTCGATGACGAGGTGATCGCCAGGGCATACAACGGCCGCGAGAGGCAAAAAAATCCCGTCGCGCATGCAGAGATCCTTGCCCTGGGCGGGGCCGCAGGTCGACTTGGCAACTGGAGGCTCGAAGGTTCCACGCTGGTCGTGACGCTTGAGCCCTGCTCGATGTGCGCAGGAGCGCTCGTCAACGCCCGCGTTGACCGCGTGGTGTTTGGGGCATCTGATCCAAAGGCGGGAGCGTGTGGAACGCTCTACAACCTTTGCAGCGATCCGCGGCTCAACCATGAAGTCAGTGTTACCTCCGGTGTTCTCGCGAAAGAGTGTGGTGAACTTCTCCAATCGTTCTTTTCTCAGCGCCGAGTCAACAACGTGGTGGGGCAGAACAACTAGGTGCGCGAAATCGCGTGAGTTATCGTCCACTAGCCTCGTGAGCGGATGAGTGCGAGAGTGGACGAATCGGACGGTCTCGAAAACCGTTGAGGTCGCAAGGCTTCCGTGGGTTCGAATCCCACCTCATCCGCCGATTCGGTCTTTTGTTTCGATCCATCGTCGCAACCCGGCAGCATTTGAGTGAATGCCATTTAGCGTCTCGATCCTCGTGCGCTGTTCTGGATCGACATCGTCGTTTTCCTGGGCGAACTCAGCTGTCAACGCCTCTGCAATGTCCATGCCGCCGTGGTAGGCATTTTCTGCAACGCCGACCCATTCACGGAGTCGCATCTCTGCCTCTTGGAGAAGGTCATTGGGATCAAGCGGGATGAGTCCGTAATGGGTGAGTGCGATCCCCGCAGGACGCAGCGCGGAGAATCTTCTCATTGAGGCGATTGCCTTCGTAAAGTCAAAGTCCGCTGGAGGTGTCGCCGGTCTGAGTACCCCTCCGTCAGGGAGTTGGACTCCGAGTGCATCGCCAGCAAAGAGCAGTCCGCTCGTCTCGTCGAGAAAGGCAAGGTGATGTTTTGCGTGTCCGGGCGAGTCGATCGCGCGCACAGCTCGATTGCCGACATCGACGATGTCGTCATCGAACAGAACAACGATTCGTTCTGCGTCGGTCGGGTCGAGTCGGCCATAGAGGCTGTCGAGAAGATCGCCATAGACACGCGACGCGCTATCGATGAGGCGCGATGGGTCGACGAGGTGACGCGCTCCGAGCTCATGGACGTAGACCGTGGCGTTTGGAAAAAGTCGGGCAATGTCCCCGACTCCTCCAGCGTGGTCCAGGTGGATGTGAGTGACCGCAACTCCGGCGAGGCTTTCGTGGTCGACGCCAATCTGAGCAAGCGCGCGCGACAATGTTGCGACAGATGACTGTGAGCCAGTTTCGATAAGGAGTGGTCGCGAGCCGGTGACGAGATACCCGGCCGTGGCCTTTTCCCACCCACCAAGCAGCGTATCGATCTCGAGCACCCCTGGCGCGATCTCGTTGACAAGTGCTTCGTCACTCTCGTTCTGTGTCTCCATCGATTCACCGGGAGGCGTCATCGATGGATCACGCGATCGGTTCGATATTGAGGTCGCGGTATGTGAAGAGCGCGAAGTAGGGAACCGAGCGCTTTGCAAACTCTTCTGTCGCCCGATCGCCGCGATCGAGAAGGGTGCAGGCCGCGATGACCTCTGCGCCAGTACGTTCCAGGACATCTATCGCCTCAAGAACAGAGCGCCCGGTTGAGACGGTGTCTTCGAAGGCCACAACACGAGTACCAGCGCCGACCTCTGCGCCTTCGATCCGGCGCTTGGATCCGTGGTCCTTCTCTGCTTTTCGAACCGAGAACCAGTTTGTCTTCGTGATGAGGGCGACGGCGTGGGCGACTGGATCTGCGCCCATTGTCATTCCACCGATCGCAGAGAAATCGATCGTTGCAATCTCGAGTGCCTTGATCACGCCGCGTGCTGCGAGCTCGAGGTCTTTACCGCGCGAGACGGCGCGACGCATGTCGACATAGTCATGGCTGAGTCCGCCGGAAGAGAGACGGAAGGGCTCGACCCTGTGGGAGTACCCGCGCTCTTCGATCACGTTGAGCAAATCGGTACGAAGCGGTTCGGTCAGTTCGATCTGGAGACGGCTGGTCATATGTGGCAACTGTAGGGCGCAACGCGAGGTGATGAAAGACCGACCGTAGTCTGATCCTCTGCAGACAGAGACCGAGCCGTTCGTTGGTAGCGGGCGTCGAACCGACAACTCTCACCCGGCAACATGATGTCGAGCAAGGTGACGCCTTGCTCAAGAGTGGTCGCGATCTTGAATACCTTTCGAACCTCACTCGCAATCGAGACCGTAACTCTCTCGCGCTGGTGACTGAGGTTGGGCGCGAGAATATACGATCCATCGCTCTTGACAGCGAGGAACTCTGCCCATGTCGCACGGTTTTGTTGATCCGCCTTTCCCGTCTCTTGTACTCTTGCCCGAGCGATGGGGGTGATTTCGACCTCATCGATGAATGCTCGGACGATGGAGAGCGCCCTGGAGCGTGATATTTGGGAGAGGTCCAGAGAGATTTCGAGCGAGCGTTACAGCGAAGCTCAACGTCTGGTCTCTCGTCGCTGGTCTTTCAAGTTCGGCGCTAGCGTTGCAATGATGGCAGCGAACAGAGTTTCGAGGTACATCCAATCGCAGCTCGGTCTTGGGAGATCTGAGGCCGAAGTGCTCCATGGGGGATTGAGGACGCATCGTGATGTGCGGAATGGGTCGCTTCGCGCGGCGATCTTTGGCTTCAATGACGGTCTGGTCTCTAACGTCTCGCTCGTGCTCGGCACCCTTGGGGCGCATCCTGGAGGAGGGGTCATCCGCCTTGCCGGCCTTGCTGGCCTCTTTGGTGGTTCATTTTCAATGGCTGCAGGTGAGTACATCTCCATGAGTGGCCAGCGCGAGGTCTTCGAAAGAGAGCTCTCGATGGAGCGCGATGAGCTGAAGAATCAGCCAGAGGCTGAGTTTCTCGAACTTGAAGCGATTTATGTCGATCGGGGAATTTCGGCTGAAGTTGCACACCAGCTGGTACACGAATTGATGGCGGACCCAAAGCTCGCTCTTGCCGCTCATGCTCGTGAGGAACTCGGTATCGACCCCGGATCGCTCGGTTCTCCGATTCAGGCGGCGGTGAGTTCGTTTCTCACCTTTGCCCTTGGGGCATTTATCCCGCTCATTCCCTTCCTCGGGGGTTCGGGATCGCTTGTCGTGGCGCTGGTGGCTATCGGACTTACCGCACTGGCTGCGATCACCGGCGGTGCTGGTCTTTCGTTTTTCACCCTGAGACCACCCGCTTTCTCCGCGCTGCGCTCATTGCTCATCTGTGGCGTCGCTGGCGGCGTGACCTTTGGGATCGGCGCTTTGATTGGAGGGGCGTGATCATGCACTCGACGCCCCCTTCTTCGGGCCGGATCATTCTCGTTCGTCACGCGGACGCAGGAGATCGCACCGTGTTCGAACGGCCGGATTACCTCCGACCGCTCACCGAGAAGGGTATACATCAGGCACGCGAGATCGCGGAAATTCTCGGTACCTACGATCCGAGTCGGATCGTTTCAAGCAAGGCGGTGCGATGTCTCGCAACCGTCGCACCTCTTGCGGAACGACTTGCTCTTGAGATCGAACAGGTCGATGAATTATTTGAGGGAAGCGATCCGAGGGAGTCCTGGAGTGAGCTTCTTGATCTTGTTGCTGAAAGAGATGGCACGCTGGTTGCCTGTAGCCATGGGGATGTGATTCCGGGCATCATCGAGTTGTTGAGTGACTGTAGTGCTCCTCATAGCAAGTTCCCCAAGATCAAGAAGGGGTCAATGGTGGTGCTCGATCTCGGCGGAGCACCGGATCCCGAAATGCATTTCGTTCCTGCCCCTCGCAGAGGTGGACAGATTTGACGGGAGACGTCAGCCAAAAAGGAGCTCCGATGAATGATCCCCCTTCCCATGGCCCGCTTGCGCTGATCGGCGGAGGAGAGTGGCTCGGCGATGACGCGATCGACCAGAGACTCGTTGCACTCGGCGGTGATCAGGTGCTGGTGCTTCCGACGGCCGCTGCATACGAGAATCCGGCCGCGGCAGTAACGGTCGCCTCGAAGCGCTATGAACAGCTCGGCGCGACGGTGAAAGGTTGCATGGTCTTGAGTCGCCAGGATGCTGAGAATGCGATCTTTGCCGACGAAATCCGCGAGGCGAAGTTCATCTATCTTTCGGGCGGATCGCCGTTGCACCTTCGGGTGACGCTAAAAGACTCTCTGGTCTTTGATGCACTCCGCGCCGCGTGGCATGCCGGCGCGCTGATTGCTGGTTCTTCGGCCGGGGCGATGGTGCTGACGGATCCGATGATCGATCCGCGTGGTGGCGCTTTCACCGTTGGCCTCGGTCTCGTCAGTGACGTCGCGGTGATCCCACACTACCGGGGTGAGCGGAACGTTCAGCTTGAGCGAACGCTCTCGCTCGCGGAGGGTTCATGTGCCGTCATAGGTCTTGGTGAGGCGACCGGTGTCATCTTGTTGCCCGATGGGACTTGGGAGGTCTCTGGCTCTGGGACGGTGGATGTCTTTCTCGGCGGACACCGTACTGGACTTGAGGCACTCGCCGGGAAACGCCTCGCCTAGACCGTTCAAGATTCAGGACTCTTGGCCGTTATTCAGCCTCGGTGATCGAGACCGACAGCATCTTTACGGTCTCTGACGTTTTGCCCGACGAGCTTCCGACGGCCTCGAGCGCGGCAATCGTCTCGAGTCCTGCCACCGCCTTGCCAAACAGCGCATAGAGCGGCGGGAGTTGTGCGCCGGAGGAGCCGCAGATGATGAAGAACTGGCTGCCGTTGGTGTTTGGTCCGGCATTTGCCATGGCGAGCGATCCGATCTCGTAGCGCCCTGGCTTTGGTAGCTCGTCATCGAATCGATAACCGGGACCACCTGTGCCGGTTCCCGTCGGATCGCCTCCCTGGACGACAAAGCCAGGAATGATTCGGTGGAAAACGACATCGTCATAGTAGTGATAGCGCGAGAGGAAGACGAAGTTGTTCACCGTCTCGGGAGCCGAACTCGCGTCGAGTGCAAAGGTGACCGTTCCCTTGGTTGTTTCCATGACCGCGCTGTAGCGCTTTGTCGGATCGATGCACATCGGTGGCTTGCCGGGGAAGGTCTGCCTCTTTGCAGAGGATCCATCTGCTGCTGGGCATTCGATCGTCATATCTTCTGTCTACTTTCACTAAGGGGTTCCGTAACAATTGGAGTGCGGATCCATGGTGCAAACAAAGGATTGCGCGCTTCGCGCGTCAACTTTGCACGATGGTCACGTTGACGATGTGGTGGGTAATGACAGGAGGAACTCCGTTTGCGCTCGTAGTTGCGTTTCCATCGGCGTTGATCTTTTCGACCACGCTAAGGCCCGATGTTACGGTTCCAAGAATCGTATAGTTGGCCGGTAGCGGTGAACTCGTTCCGGCCATGATGAAGAATTGACTTCCGTTGGAACTCGTCGCACCAGAGTTCGCCATCGCGACGGTTCCAACTGGGTAGCAGCTGTTGGTCGATCGACACGCTCCGGTCGGGGTGTTGCCAGTCCAAGAGTAACCCGGTCCGCCCGTTCCCGTACCGGTCGGATCTCCGCCTTGATCCATGAACCCCGGAATTACCCGATGAAAGATCGTTGAATCGTAGAAGTGGTAGCGCGCGAGAAAGACGAAGTTGTTCGTTGCAACGGGATTACCCGAAGCGAGGCTGATCACGAAGGTCCCGACATCCGTCTTCACCTCAGCTTTGTAGCTCGCTGCCGTGCTGATGCATGTCGGCGGAGCTTTTGTGAAGTTGATGTAACGCTTTGATGAACCAGTTGGCGGTGGACACACTGGCGCTACGGGAGAGCTCACGGTGGCGATCGTCGGTAATGTCGTCGCCGTCGATGGAGCCGTGGTCGTCACGCCCGTTGAGTTGGTGGTACTCGTCGACGATGACGCAATCGATGTCGTACTGGACGCAGCGATGGGTTTTTTCGCAGGCTTGCCCGAGAGCAGCACGACGAGCAAAACGACCACTCCAACGATGGCGAGTCCACTAAGGAGGCGACGCACCAACTTCATTCGACTTGCTCGGCGTTGCTCTTGGGCAACCTTGACCTGACGCATTGCTCGCTGACGAGCTCGTTTTTCACTGGGCACGAGAGAAAAAGCTAATGGCTCTTTGTCCCAGGTGTCGACCGCCCGGCAAATGGGGCCGGTAAGAGAGCGGGCGGTGATTGTCGCCGTGCCCCATTGCGAGTGCGATCGAGCACGTAGTCTGGGGAGATGAGCGTGTTTCGCGACTTTTTCCCGAAGCGCCTTCGGGCGCCCCGACCAGCGCCGCCGCGGCACCCCCTCCTAGTCTCGACACCGGTGCGAGTGCACCATCACGGGAACGGGGTCACCGAACTCGTCCTCGCGGACGGACCGCGCCGCAATGTCCTTGGCCGCTCCACGATCTCGGCGATCGAAGAGGCGGTCTCGTCGCCCCCGGAGGGAACCCGGGTGATCGTGATCTATTCAGAGGGACCCGACTTTTGTGCGGGCTATGACCTTCGCGAGGCGGCCGAGGGTGATGCGGAGTCGCTTATCGCCCATGAATCAAACTTTGCGCCGCTGCGCCGCTCGCAGGTTCCGATCATCGCAGCCTTGCAGGGCAACGTGATTGGCGGCGGACTTGAACTTGCGCTTGCCGCGGATGTGCGGATCGCCTCTCCGGAGATGCAGATGTCGATCCCCGCGAACCGACTGGGCCTGGTCTATTCGCGCCCCGGTGTGCGACTCTTGGTCGATGAACTCGGTGAGTCGATGACGAGAGCGATGTTGCTCGCTGGCAAGGTTCTCGACGCCCAAGAGGCCAAGAGCTCTGGACTGGTAGCCGAGATTTCAGAGCACGAGGAACTTGTCGCAGATGCGCTTGCGCTCGGCGTGACGATGGCCTCATGGTCTCCAGAGGCAACCGCGGGGAATCGGCGTGTGCTCGATGTGGTGGTGGGTCGCCTTGAAGACGATGCCGAAGCACTTCGTCAGGCAAGCTTTCTTCCGGGCGGACGACTGCAGGGATCGATCTCGCGTTTTGCACAGATCCCTCGCACTCGGCGACAGAGGGCTGTCGCTCGCCTCACACGGCTCAGGCGCAGGTCCGAAAGAAAGGCCGCCACATCACCGCTTTGACGTGTGAGCGCCTCTCGTGGAGCGGGTCGTCCGTCTGCTGGTGAACGTCTCGTCGTTGAACAACTAGTTTGTCTCACGTGGTACTAGCCGTTCAAAAATTTGGTGGGAGTTCCGTCGCCGATGCGGATCGCATCCGCGCGGTGGCAGACAGGATCGCCCGGACTCGTCGAGCCGGTGATGACGTCGTCGTCGTGGTCAGCGCGATGGGAAAGACCACCGACGGACTTCTCCGCCTCGCCGATGACGTCTCCTCTGTCCAACCGGGTCGCGAGATCGACATGTTGCTGACCTCGGGAGAGCGTATTTCGATGGCATTGGTATGCATGGCTCTTGCCGATCTCGGCATTGAAGCCGCCTCATATACGGGGAGCCAGGCGGGGATCGTCACCGATACCGCGCATACGAACGCGAAGATCCTTGAAATCCGTCCCGGTCGACTTCTCTCTGCACTTGCGGAGGGGACGGTTCCCGTCGTCGCTGGCTTCCAGGGGGTGTCGACGGAAAATGACGTAACAACCCTTGGTCGTGGGGGGTCCGACACGACAGCCGTGGCACTCGCGGCTGCACTCGGCGCAGATCGATGCGAGATCTATACAGACGTCCCTGGTGTCTTTTCGAGTGATCCGCGCGTCGTGCCGAATGCCCGTCGCCTGCATTCACTCTCGTTCGAGGAGATGATGGAGATCTCCGCCACTGGTGGCAAGGTGCTCGCGTTGCGTTCGGTCGAGTTTGCACGCAATCACCATGTTCCGCTCTATGTCTGTTCAAGCTTTACCTGGGAGCCTGGCACCTGGGTTATCGAGGAGGATCCGTCCATGGAACAGCCAATAGTCTCAGCGGTGACCTGCATCGTCTCCGAGGCAAAGGTCACCATTACCGGAGTTCCCGACCGTCCGGGGGTTGCAGCCTCGCTCTTTCGGGCGCTTGCGGATGAACGCGTCAATGTTGACATGATCGTCCAGAACACCTCAACCGAGGGCATCACTGATATATCGTTCACCGTCCCCCAAGATGAGCTCTCAGTCTCGCGTGCTGCGGCCGATCGGCTTGCTCCGTCGATTGGTGCAACATCAGTTCTCGTTGATGAGAACATTGCCGAAGTTTCGATCATCGGAGGAGGGATGAAGACCCATCCCGGTGTGACGGCGCAGATGTTCGAGGCGCTGTACGCGGCGAATATCAATATCGAGATGATCTCGACATCTCCGATCAGGGTCTCGTGTGTGGTTCGTCAAGAGCAGGCGGATGAAGCGGTACGCGTGCTTCATGCAGCATTCGAACTGGAAAAGGGCTAGCCAGGGATTTCGGAAGATGTCAGAGGTTGTCGGCGCCTGCGGCACCCTATTTGGAGATACGTAGCTGAACTATTAGCCTCTCGCGCGTGAATGTCGGAATTTTTGGTGCCACTGGCCAGGTGGGGTCGGTCATGCGGTCGATCCTTCTCGAGCGTCATTTTCCCATTGATGGGCTGCGCCTCTTCGCCTCTTCGCGTTCCGCGGGCTCGACGCTCGTCGTCGGCGATCGAGAGATCGTTGTCGAGGATATGGCGACCGCTGCATTTGAGGGACTTGAGATCGCATTGTTCTCCTGCGGCAGACAGGCGTCGCTCGAGACCGCGCCCAAGGTCGCGCGCGCTGGCGCGATCGTGATCGACAACTCATCTGCCTGGCGGATGGATCCTGAGGTTCCTCTCGTCGTCCCCGAGGTCAATGCTTACGATCTCGCCAATGTGCCCAAGGGTATTGTTGCAAATCCGAACTGCACCACCATGGTTGCGATGCCGGTTCTCAAGCCGTTGCACGACCGTGCAACTCTTCTACGTGCCTACGTGTCGACCTATCAGGCCGTCTCTGGAGCAGGACTCGCCGGTGTCCGCGAGTTGGACGACCAGGCCCGAGCGGTGGTCTCTAAGGCCAGAGGACTTACCTTTGATGGCGCCGCGGTGAGCTTTCCACCTGCAAGTGTCTTTCCGTCATCGATTGCTTTCAACGTGATTCCGTTGGCGGGCTCCCTTGTCGACGACGGAACCGGCGAGACCGATGAGGAGCAGAAGTGGAGAAACGAGAGCCGTAAGATACTCGGCATTCCCGGACTGCTCGTCGATTGCGTCTGCGTACGGGTTCCGGTCTATACCGGCCACTCTCTCGCGATGCATCTTTCGTTTGTTGAGCCAATCTCTCCGGATGAGGCGCGCGAGCTGCTCAGCGATGCACCAGGTGTTTTACTGAGCGATGTGCCAACACCCCTGCTTGTCACCGGGACAGATAAATCTCTCGTTGGTCGGATCCGGCGCGATCGGGCCGACGAGCGCGGGCTATCGCTGTTTGTCACCGGTGACAACCTGAGAAAAGGTGCGGCGCTCAATGCTGTGCAGATCGCTGAGAGGCTGATCGAAATGGACGAGGGTTCGCGGGCTCTTTGAGAACTGGATGCTCGACGTTGGCCAGAATTGGATGAACCTTTAATCCACCCGATCAGTAGGCCCTCGCGAAGAGGACGCGCCGACCGTAGGCCGAGGGTGCACCACAGTATGCACAGCTCCCAGTCTCCTCGTCACCTTCGAGTGGAATGCAGCGGGCACTTGCTCCGGAGTCTTGCTTGATCGACCTCTCACAGGCCGAATCTCCACAGTGCAGGGCAAGTACGAATCCGGTGGTGACGGCTTGAAGGAGTTCATCTTTTGAGTCTGCGCGCCTCGTGTGATCGTCGCGAAAGGTAAGGGCGCGCTGATAGAGAGCCTGCTGGAAGAGTTCGAGACGTTGCGGCATCGTTTCGGCTAGGTCGCGAAGGGAGATCGTCTCTTTTTCTCCCGTGAGTCGATCGACGACCGTTGCGACACCGGTTGATAGATCGCGTGGCCCAAGTTCGATCCTGATGGGGACCCCACGCAACTCCCAGTCATTGAACTTGAACCCCGGTGAGAGCTGGTCGCGGTCGTCGACTTTGACCCGTAGGCCAAGACCGTGCAGCCGAGTCTCAAGGTGGCGGATTTCGACCAGCACTTTGGCCAGCTCTTCATCGCGACCGATCGGAACGATGACGATCTGGAAGGGGGCAAGTTTTGGTGGCAGGATCAGACCTTTGTCGTCGCCGTGGGTCATGATGATTGTGCCGATCATCCGGGTGCTCATTCCCCACGAGGTGGTGTGGCAATACTCAACGTTGCCCTCCCGGCTCGTATAGGAAATATCGAAAGCGCGGGCGAAGTTGGTCCCTAGGTAGTGCGTGGTTGACGATTGGATCGCACGTCCGTCGCGAACGAGCGTTTCGAGAGAGACCGTTCTCACCGCTCCGGCAAAACGCTCACTCGCGGTCTTGAGGCCAATGATGACGGGGAGCGCAGCGATATCGCGCGAGATCTCTTCGTAGAAGTTGGTCGCGACGTTCAATTCGGTGATTGCATCTGCTTCATTGGCATGTGCGGTATGTCCCTCTTGCCAGAGGAATTCTGTCGTGCGGAGAAACAGCCGTGGACGCAGCTCCCAGCGGACGACATTTGCCCACTGGTTGATCAGCAGCGGGAGATCGCGGTATGAGGAGATCCACTTCGAGAACATCTCACCGATCACCGTCTCCGAGGTGGGTCTCACGACAATTGGTTCATCGAGGTCGTGACCCCCGGCGTGCGTCACGATTGCGAGCTCGGGTGAGAATCCTTCAATGTGCTCAGCCTCGCGTTTGAGATGGCTCTCGGGAATGAAGAGGGGGAAATAGGCATTCTCGTGACCGGTCTCTTTGATCTTTTGGTCGAGCGCAGCCTCGATGAGCTCCCAGATGCGATACCCGTAGGGGCGGATCACCATGGTCCCGCGTACGGGGCCACGGTCGGCGAGCTCGGCGCGAAGCACCAGCTCGTTGTACCAGGCGGAGAAATCCTCGTTCTGTGTGGTGATGCCTTTCTCGTCTGCTTTGGCCATATCGCATTATTGCCGATGGATGCACGGCCGGGATCCTGGTCGTGCTATGACTCATCCCCATGAACAGCTCCCGCGTCTTTGACGTTCGCACCTATAGCGCCGCGCCGGGCAAACTCGAGGAGCTCAAAGCGCGGTTTCGAATTCACACGTTGGGTTTTTTTAAACGCCATGGGATCAAAGTCGTCGGATTCTTCGAGCCGGTCGACGGGAGCGAGACTCTTTTGTACATCGTCGAGTTCGAAAGCAGCGAAGAGGCCGATCGCGCGTGGGAGCGTTTTGGTCGGGACCCTGAGTGGGCAAAGGCAAAGGCATCGACAGAGACCGATGGTCCGCTCGTAGTGCACATTGATGCGCAGCGCTTCAGGGCAACGGATTTTTCGCCGATGAGCTAGCGGACGAACACATCTTTGAGTTGACGGGAGACTCTCTCTAGTCCTTCGTCTGGTTGCGCAGGTATCGCTCGAGTTCGTCCGCGATCTGGTCACCTGACGGGAGCGTGCGCTCGTCGATGTCAATCGGCGAGATCCGGTGGTAGCGCTCCTCGAGCTGGCGCACCATCTCGGTGTGCTCCTCGGACTGGGCGATCAGGCGGTCGACCTCCCGGTTTGTCGAGTCCGCCCCGTCTTTGAGCGCTGAGGTGTCGATCACCAGCCCCGAAACCGAACTCAATGCCTGCAACAGCGCGATCGAGGCCGCGGGGTAGGGAGTCGTGCTCACATAGTGTGGAACGCGCGCGATCAGACTGATTGAGGGAATTCCCGCGAGGTCTGCGACCGATCCGATGACGTCAATCATGCGAGCAGGTCGGTCGTGTGATCCCGCGCGATAGCCGACTTCGGCTGCGAGTTTCTGTGTCGACGCGGTTGCAGAGATTGGAATCGGCCGTGTGTGTGGTGTCGAAGCGGGAGCAGCTCCGAGCCCAACAATCAGCCGACAGCCAAGTTCAACCGCAAGTCCGGTCATCTCAGCAGAGAATGCCTTCCAGTGAAAGTCCGGTTCGGGGCCAACGAGAAAAGCCATTCCGTGTCCCCGTTCGTCGGATCCAACGCGAAGACGGGGACCTTGCCAGTAGACGCGGTTGCGTAGTCCATCGCGTGACATCACACGCGGTCGGCGCGCTCGAAGGTCAATCAGGTCATCGGTGTCAAACACCGCGAAGGTATGGGTATCGAACTGCTCAAGTAGACAGGTGAGCGCCGCTGCGGCGGTGAATCCAGGATCTATCCAACCCTCGAGGGCGATGATGAGCACTGATTCGACCGGGATCCTCACCTGGCGTCGTTCGAAGCTCATGCCAAGACGCTAATGGGTGATCGGTCGACTGTGTAGTTTGTGTGACAAAGGCGCTGCTATTGCAGGAGTTTCCCGTATCCACAGCCGCGTCAACCGAGCGAGGCGTTTGGCAGATACGGAACGACGAAGTCCCGGACATTCTTCGTCAACATCGCACCGTGAACCTCGATTGTGGCTCGACTGCGCATCGCCGCGGTAATCGCCCACTGTTGTTCCTTGACGATCCAG
>Ga0307373_10003056_pt1 | contig 29565 bp, 24 predicted proteins | sample OX2MG_FD_202534 | JGI IMG/M metagenome (GOLD analysis project Ga0307373, IMG submission 202534) | Soil microbial communities from Risofladan, Vaasa, Finland - OX-2 | ecosystem: Environmental > Terrestrial > Soil > Coastal area > Acid sulfate soil | place: Finland: Risofladan, Vaasa | collected... | reverse complement strand
CCGTCCAGACGGGCCAGAACGGCAAATATGTCTATGTGATCAAGTCTGATCGCACGGTCGTTCTTCGTCCTATCACGACCGGGAACGTGCTGGCCGGTCTTACGGTGGTTGAAAAGGGGTTGAGCCCCGGGGAAACGGTGGTGACCAACGGGCAGCTCCGGCTTTATCCGGGCGCCAAGGTTTCCTTCAAGAACGAATCGGCCTCTGAGTAAGAAAGCACGTCATGAATCTTTCTGAGATCTTCATTCGCCGCCCGGTCATGACGACTCTGGTCATGCTCGGCATCCTGCTGTTCGGCATCATGGCCTACCGGTCCCTGCCGGTCAACGATTTGCCGAACGTGGACTATCCCACGATCACGGTGAGCGCGGGACTTCCCGGGGCCAGCCCGGAAACGATGGCTTCGTCGGTGGCGACCCCGCTGGAGCGGCAGTTTTCCACGATTGCCGGCCTTGACTCGATGTCGTCCACCAACACCCAGGGAAGCACCCAGATCAGTTTGCAGTTCACTCTCAGCCGGAACATTGACGCGGCCGCCCAGGATGTTCAGGCCATGATCACCCAGGCCGAAGGCCAGCTTCCGCCCGGCATGCCGTCGCCGCCGACGTACCGCAAGGTGAACCCTGCCGATCAGCCGATCATCTACATGGCGGTATGGTCCGACACGCTGCCTCTTTATACGACCAGCGAGTACGCGGACACCATGATGGCGCAGCGCATCTCCATGATCAGCGGCGTGGCGCAGGTCAGCGTTTTCGGTGAACAGAAGTATGCGGTTCGGGTCCAGTTTGATCCCAAGGCCCTGGCCGCGCGGAATATCGGCATCGACGAAGCCACCCAGGCCATCCGGAATGCCAACGTCAACCTGCCCACGGGGACTCTCTACGGCACGCACAAGTCATTTACGGTCCAGGCGGAAGGCCAGCTCAACGATGCGGCTGCCTACCGGCCCGTCATTATCGCCTATCGAAACGGGGCCCCGGTGCGGCTGGATGCTGTCGCCAATGTGGTGAACGGAAGTCAAAGTGATAAGATCGCAACCTGGTTTGGCAACCACCGCGCCATGGTCCTGGCCATCCAGCGCCAGCCGGGAACGAACACCGTGGAAGTCGTGGATAACATCCGGAAGCTGCTGCCCAGCTTCCGTTCGGAGTTTCCGGCCTCCATTCATTTTGAAATCCAGTATGACCGCTCCGCAACCATCCGGGATTCGATCAACGACGTCAAGTTCACTCTCTACCTGACCCTCTGCCTGGTCATCCTGGTGATCTTCATCTTTCTCCGCAACATTTCCGCCACTATTATCCCCAGCCTGGCGCTTCCGATGTCGATTATCGGCACGTTTGCCGTGATGTACCTGGCGGGCTATACGGTGGATAACTTATCCCTCATGGCCCTTGTGCTCGCCGTGGGCTTTGTGGTGGATGACGCCATTGTCATGCTCGAAAACATCGTGCGGCACATGGAAATGGGCGAAGGCGTCATGGAAGCCGCGCTGAATGGCTCGAAGGAAATCAGCTTCACGATTCTTTCGATGACGTTATCCATGACCGCGGTCTTTATTCCGGTGCTTTTCATGAGCGGGATCATGGGGAGGTTACTGCATGAGTTTGCCGTCACCATCATGTCCGCAGTTCTGGTTTCGGGCCTGGTGTCTTTAACCCTGACCCCGATGCTTTGCAGCCGCTTTCTGCGCCACCCCCGGAATCAAAAGCACGGGCATCTGTTTGATGTTTCTGAGCGCTATTTTAACCATTTGCTTCACGGCTATGACTGGAGCCTGCGTGGCGCTCTCCGGCACCGCCTGACCGTTCTCATCGCGTCGTTGCTGATCCTGATTGCCACCGGGTATTTGTTTTTCCAGATTCCCAAAGGATTTCTCCCAAGCGAAGACAGCGGAGCAATTTTTGCCATGACAGAGGCGGCTCAGGGCACTTCCTTTGACGAAATGAAGAGGCTCCAACAGGAAGTTGTTGCGATTGTCCGCAACAATCCGAATGTGAATACGGTCTTCTCACTGGCCGGAGCGGGCGGACCTTCCGGAGGCGGCAATTCCGGCATTTTCTTCTGCCATCTGAAAGACCGTCCATCCGCAATCCAGGACTTCACTGCCGGACTTGAGAATTTTTTCCACATTCCACACAAGCCTTTTGGGCCGGAATACCGGCTTGTCAGCACGGATGAGGTCATTCAGCAATTGCGCCCGAAACTTGCCACGGTCCCCGGAATCATGGCCTTCATGCAGAATCCTCCTCCCATCCGGATCGGCGCGCATCTGACCAAGAGCCAGTACCAATACACGCTCGAGGGGCCAAGCACCAAGGAGCTTTATAAGGACGCGGAAATTCTCAAAGGCAAGATGAGCAAACTCCCTGGTTTCCAGGATGTGACTTCCGATCTCCAGATCAACAATCCACAGGTCAACGTCCAGATCGACCGCGATAAAGCCCACACGTTGGGAGTGACCGCCTATCAGATCGAGAGCGCCCTGACGACCGCGTACGGCTCGGGCCGGATCTCAACCATCTATGCTCCCAACAATGAATACTGGGTGATTTCGGAGCTGGAGCCCCAGTACCAGATGAATCCGGAAGACCTGTCCATGCTCTATATCCGTTCGTCCAATGGACAGCTTATCCCGCTGAACACCGTTGCAACCATTACCGAAGGCCTTGGGCCCCTGTCGGTCAACCATTATGGCCAGCTTCCTTCCGTCACCATCTCTTTTAACCTGAAGCCCGGAGTGGCGCTTGGCGACGCTGTCTCGGGAGTTGATCAGATAGCCAGGGAAACGCTGCCTGCCGACATCAGCGCAAGTTTTGAAGGGACCGCGCAGCAGTTTCAGTCCTCGCTGGTGGGCCTGGGAGTTCTGCTGCTCGTGACGGTCCTGGTCATCTACCTGGTCCTGGGCGTTTTGTATGAAAGCTTCATCCATCCCATCACCATCCTTTCGGGCTTGCCCTCGGCGGCCTTGGGCGCCCTGGTCACGCTGATGGCCTTTCACCTGGATCTGGACCTCTACGGGTTTGTTGGGATCATCATGTTGATTGGCATTGTCAAGAAGAATGCCATCATGATGATTGACTTCGCCCTGGACGCCCAACGGACCGGGGGAAAATCCACCATGGAAGCCATCCACCAGGGAGCCATCATCCGTTTCCGTCCCATTCTGATGACAAGCGGCGCCGCCTTTATGGGCATTATGCCGATCGCGCTGGGCATCGGCGCCGGTGCTGAGTCACGGCGGGCTCTGGGTCTGGCAGTTGTGGGCGGTCTGGTTTTTTCGCAGGTGATCACCCTGTACATCACCCCCGTCTATTACACATACCTCGATGAGTTCCAGCACTGGCTGGGCAAGCGTTTCCACCGCCGTCGGGATGAAGGTGACCTTGAGACTCCGGCGCCGTTGCCGGAATCCGTCCTGGCCCAAACCGGCGACGGCTCTGGCATTCGCTAAGGCCGTCGGGAGGGATTGCAAGCGTCTTTCAGAAATCAGTCGTTGACAGTTCGTCAAGTGTTATAATAGCGATCTCACCAAGCGATGCAGCGGTCAGCGGTCTTGCTGTAGCGAGGCCAAGGGAACGGAATTGATTCGACTGGCTGAAGTACAAACCCTAAGAAGGAGCCCTCTATGAGACGGAAAAAGGACCGGCCACAAAAGGGTGGCGCGGAGAAGTCGTCGTTGACTCGCCGGGACTTTCTGAAGGGAGCGGGCGTCACCGTATCGGGCGGGCTGCTGGTTGGCGGCACGGTGGCGAACGCCGCGGCGGCGGGTCCGGAAAGTGGATTTGTAGGCCCGGGTGCGGTGCCCGTAACCCTGCGCGTGAACGGCAAGGTTCATAAGCTGAATCTGGAACCGCGCGTTACGCTGCTGGATGCCTTGCGCGACCGTCTGGATATCACCGGGTCCAAAAAGGTCTGCGACCGCGCAACCTGCGGAGCCTGCACGGTGATGATCGACCGCAAACCCGTTTATGCCTGTACGGTTCTGGCCATTGAAGCCGAAGGGCATGAAGTTACCACCATCGAGGGGCTTGCTGCTGATGACAAGCTCTCGCCGGTGATGGCCGCCTTTGTCAAGCATGACGCGCAGCAATGCGGCTTCTGTACGCCGGGCTTTGTGATGGCCTGCACCGCATATCTGGAGCGGGACCACAACCCGACGTTGGAAGAGATTGAGAAAAACCTGGGTGGGAATATTTGCCGTTGTGGAACTTACCGGGGAATCCGGCACGCGGTTCTTGAGGCCGCTGGGGTGAAGGGAGGCGCGAATGGCAACCTGTAAATATGACTGGCCGGAAGCGGGCCGCCGCGAGCTGATTGGTAAAAGAATTGATCGGATTGACGGTCCGGAGAAGTCAAGCGGCCGGGCTAAATACACCTATGACACCAATCCTCCTGGAAGGCTGATCGCCAAGTTGTGCACCTGCCCCTATGCGCATGCCAAGGTCAAGTCGGTGGACATTTCCGCTGCGCAAAAGCTGCCGGGGGTCAAAGCGGTTCTTGTGGTGCAGGGTCCTGGGACGGAGATTCAGTGGGCCGGAGACGAAATTGCAGCCGTGGCCGCGGTCAACGAAGAAATCGCAGAGGACGCCGTTCGCCTGATCAAGGTTGAATACGAGCAGCTCCCGCACCTTGTGCGAGAAGAAGATTTGAAAAAGGCGGAAGCCGCGGGCCGAACCAAGGTGGCCGGCGAGGCAACGACGGGCGATCCCAGCAAGGCCTTTCAGGATCCCGATGCCGTGGTCTCCGAAGGATTTTACGGGGTGCCGGTGATTACCCATTGCTGCCTGGAATCGCATGGGAATGTCACCGAATGGACGGACTCCAAGACCCTGAAGACGTGGACTTCCACCCAGAACGTTTCCGGCGGTCCGGGCCAATTCGGCCAGGGCCTGCGCCTGAAAAAGGTGGAAGTTGACGACAACAATATCGAGACCATCTGCCAGTACATCGGCGGCGGGTTTGGCAGCAAGTTCTCTCCCGACCGATGGGGTATCGAGGCCGCGCAACTTTCCAAGATGGCGGGCGGCAAGCCCGTCCGGCTGATGCTGGACCGCGACACAGAACTGGAAATGGCCGGCGCCCGGCCTTCGGCCTACGGAAAAGTCCGTGTGGCCGCCAAAAAGGACGGGACCCTGATCGCGTGGGATTCAGAATCCTGGGGGACCGGCGGCGTGGGGACGGCAGGACACCCTCCGCTGCCTTACGTGATTGAGCCTCCGAACCGCCACTGGAAACACACTGCGGTTTCCGCCAATATCGGCGGCGCGCGCGCCTGGCGGGCTCCCAATCACCCTCAGGGCTGCCTGATTACAATGTCTGCCCTTGACGATCTGGCCGCCAAGCTTGAGATGGATCCGGTCGATTTCCTGCTGAAGAACGTGAATCTGGCGCCTGAAATTCTGAGGAAAACCTATACGGAAGAGCTCCAGAAAGCTTCGGAGATGGCCGACTGGAAGAAGAACTGGCACCCGCGCGGTGACAAGACTCCCGGGCACATCAAGCGTGGCATGGGTGTCAGCCTCCACACCTGGGGCGGGCGTGGCCATACCAGCGAATGCAATGTTATCATTCGGCCGGATGGTTCCGTCACCGTGCGTCTGGGTAGCCAGGACTTGGGGACGGGAACGCGGACGGTTATTGCTATCACGGTTGCGGAGACCCTCGGGCTTCCCCTTGAAGCTGTCAAAGTTGAAATCGGCGACAGCAAGTATCCGCCTTCGGGCGCCAGTGGCGGCAGCACCACGGTAGGTGGCGTTTCAAACTCCACGCGGCGTGGCGCTCTCGACGCGCGGGATGAATTGCTTGCCGCCGTAGCGCCTTCTCTGGGGGTTCAACCGACGGAGCTGGAAGCGTGGAACGGCAAGATCCAGGTCAAGGGCGACTCCTCCAAGAGCCTGACGTGGAAACAGGCCTGCTCCAAGCTGGGAGTGAAAACTATCCAGACCACCGGCAAAAACCCCGGCCCCTGCCACCTGGGTGACAGCGGCGTGGGCGGCGTCCAGATTGCCGATGTCTCCGTGGATACCGAAACGGGCCAGGTGAAAATGAACCGGATCATCGCCGCTCAGGATTGCGGCCTGGTCATTGATGTGAAGACGGCGGAAAGCCAGGTTTACGGGGCGCTGATCATGGGCGTCTGCTACTCGCTGTTTGAGCAGAAGGTCATGGATGAAACGCTCGGCGTGATGCTCAACCCGAACATGGAGTTCTACAAGTTAGCCACCATCGGCGATATTGGAGAATTTGTGGTTCACATGATGACGGGACCCGGATACGATGACCGCGGCGTGATTGGCCTGGGCGAGCCGCCGGTTATTTCTCCCGGCGCCGCCATCGCTAACGCCGTAACCAACGCGATTGGTGTTCGAATCCCCACACTCCCGCTGACCCCCGACAAGGTCCTTGCGGCACTTGAGAAAGGAGCGATGGCCTGATGGAAGCTTTCGAATATGCAAGTCCAAAAAGCGTGCAGGACGCCGTCCGATTGCTCGGAAGCAGTTGGGGCGGAACCGAAATTCTGGCGGGAGGAACCGACCTGATCAGCGCGATCAAGGACCGGGTCACCACTCCCAAGCGCGTGGTCAGCCTGAAGAACGTGAAGGGCCTGGACCGCATTGAGTTCAGTTCCCATTCGGGATTGCGGATGGGGGCGCTGGCCACCGTTCGCCAGCTCCTGGATGATAAGAATGCTCAGCAGCATTACCCGGGATTGGTCCAGGCGGCTGACGGCGTTCGCGGTGAGCAGATGCGCCACATGGGGACCCTCGGCGGCGAACTGCTTCAGCGTAGCAGAGACTGGTACTTCCGCAACGGATACGGGTTGCTGGCCCAGCACGAGGGCAAACCACTGATACCGGACGGCCAGAATTACTACTCTGCGATTCTGGGAAATTCCGGCCCGGCCTATTTCGTGAATCCCTCCAGCCTGGCTCCCATCCTGATTGCGCTGGACGCCAAGGTAACATTGCACGGGCCCAGCGGCCGGCGTGAAGTGGAACTCAGCAAGTTCTACTCATCCCCCAAATCAGAAGACGAGCGCGAATACGTCATCAAGCCGGACGAAATTCTGACCGAGATCACGGTGCCTCCTTCCGGCGGCGCCAAAACGGCCACGTATGAGATCCGCGAGAAAGAAGGCCTGGACTGGCCCCTGGTGGCAGCGGCGGTGGCGTTGCAGATGGAGGGCGGCAGCGTCAAAAGCGCCCGCGTCGTTCTGGGACATGTGGCGCCCGTGCCCTGGCCTGCGCCGGAGGCGGAGGCGGCGCTCCGGGGAAAGACCCTTTCCGAGGAAGTTGCTGACGCGGCGGGCAAGGCCGCGGTGAGCAAAGCAACGCCCTTAAGCCAGAACGGATACAAGGTGCAACTGGCCCGCGTGGCCGTGAAGCGCGCCCTGATGAGCACCCTGAAAGGAGAAGCGTGATGCCCGAACCTTTGAGCCTGAATACCATCAGTCACACCGCATGCCGTTGCCTCCATTCGAAGGAGATGTTTGTCCACGCCGAACCCGACCCCAGGATTCCCAGCATGAGCAGTGGCATCCATTGGTGTGTCCATACTCATAACTGCCTGGGCCCCGATGGCCAGGTTGCTGAACCCGAAAGCTGCAAGCCCGGACGCGGCTGCTACGACCCTCTTTAGCAGGTGGCTGAACAATTTGTGCCCGCTGTCATTCCGAGGAGCCGAAGGGCGGCGAGGAATCTTGAAAGGCCCACGACAGATAAAACACTGTTGTGGCTACCCCCTGCAAGGCGAGATTCCTCGCGGAGTTTATCCTGAGCCCCTTCGTTTCACTCAGGGCCGTTCACCAAAGGCCGGCGGTGAGGACACCGCCGCTACAGAGTGGAGGGCGAACGGGTTTGGAAGCACACGGTTTCAGGAACGTTTTTCAGCAGCCTGCAACGCCACCGCCGATCCATCTGCTGGCTTTACAATCACAGCGCCGTCGTGTGAAAAAAGCAGCGCCCGCGTAGCGCCCATCAATATCAGCTAATCTTCCACGTAACTGGTTGCGCGACTGGGGCATCATACGGTTGGTGGCTTTTCTGGTTTTGCGTTAAAATGGATGTATTGAACGGGGCAATGCAGGAGCGTATAAGGAGGGCTAATATGCGCAAGATTTTATGGACGAGTTTGGCCGGTCTGGTGTTTGTGGGGCTGGCGATTGTACCGGGGAAGGCCGCCATCAATGGCGATTATCTGGAAGTCAGGAACGCGGATGTTTGGACGGGTCCATGCTACGCCAATTCCGAGGTCGATCTCACCGGCAAGCGGGCCATCCTGGCCTGGAGGATATCGAATGGAAGCTGGGAAGGGACTGATTTAAGCGGGCTGACGGTGGTTGCCGTGGTCAAAGCCAGCGCAACCCTCGGCGATCCCTTCCGCAATCCCTTGCCGAGTGAGTCTGTGTTGATTCTCGACCGAAAAGCGACCGCTCAGCAGCAGAAGGCGCTGGTAAGCTTTGCGAAGGCGCGGGCCGCGAAGTTGATTGGTCACCTCGTTCGCGTGGATGTGGCTCCGGTAAGCCTGGAAGTGGGCAAAGGGGCGAACCACGGAATCGACGTGCTGAAGGCCGGCGACCTGGCTGTGGTGAAAACCAGGGCCCTTTGTCAGGGCGACATCATGTGCGGCAATGAGACGGTCTATTATCCGCCGCTCACCAAGGTTAACGATTCCATGCCGGCGTTTAGCCAGGAAGATGCCTTCAACGGGAAAGGTCTGGGCGTTGTCTGGAACAACCGGAATGCCCGCAGCGCCTTCATCGGCACTTTTACCGACTGACGTGTTCCGGAACGCAGCGGAAGCAAGCTTGTAAAGCAGGGAGCGGGGAAGTGCGCCTGCTTCCCGCTTTGTGTGTCTGAAATTCTGGCGAGTTAACCACGGAGGTCCGAGATGCGACGGGTCGTAGCTTTTTCACTGGCTTCATGGCTGGTTCTCAGTGTTGCTGCTTTTGCGCAAGGCACTTACAAGATTGAAGCGGCCAAGGGGCTTCCTGCAAGCGATGTCAGCCAGGCCATTCAAGCCACCCTGCAGCCCCAGGGAGAGAGCCTGCTCGATGGAACGGGCAAGGTGCTTTGTGAAGTATGGCTGCGCAAGGACCTCGTGGCTGCCAAGAGTCCTGACAGTTCACCGAACGTACTGTACGGCAAGATCGCAGAGGGGTCTCTGATCGGCGTCATCCACTTCCCTGAGGCGACGAAAGACTACCGGGGCCAGGGAATCAAGGCGGGCGATTACACCCTGCGGTACGAACTGATTCCGGAGGACGGGAACCATATGGGCGTCAGCCAGTACCGCGATTTCCTTCTGCTGGTACCCGCAGCGAAGGACACGGATGGGACCCAGCTGGTATCGTTCAACGACGCCGTTAAGCTCAGCCGGGATTCAACCAATACCGGACACCCCGGCATCATGCTGCTGGACTCGGTCAGCGATTCGAATAAGACATTCCCGGCGGTCTTTCAGGATTATTCCCAAAACTGGGCGCTGCAGGCGGAAGCTACCCTTGGCGGCCAGCCATTGCCTCTGGCGATTGTGCTGGTTGGGCAGTACCAGGGCTAGCACCTGGGGATGGGCGCACGGAAGGCGGAAGGCCGTATGCAGTTCAGACGCTCACGATCTTCGGCAACGGATGGATTGGAAGCCGTCGCGGAGCGGCTGCGCCATTCCGGCCTCGTACTTCTCTTCCTGTGCGGAGTGGCGCTCTGCTTTGCAGTGGCTCCGGCCCGGGCGGCAGACGTCCAGGGTCAGCAGACCCTGCAAGGGAAACTTCTTTTCGTTGACGGAACCGGCCCGGTGGTGAAAACCGCCGCGAAGGAATATTCGCTTGCCGGCCGCTATCACTATATTTTTCAGACGCTCGGGGACAAGCGGCTTCGAAATGACGAAGTCCGTCTGGAAGGCACGTTTCTGGCAGATGGGAATTTCCAGGTGGACAACATCTACACCATCCATCATGGAGAGGTTTATCGCGTCCGTTATTTCTGCGAGACCTGCAACATCGTGGGACTGGGCCCCGGAAAATGTGTCTGCTGCCAGCAGCCGACCGAGCTTCAGGAAGTTCCTCTCAACAAGGACGACAAGAATATCCTGATCACCCATTGACAGCGGCCTTAGCTTTTGTAGCGCGGCCTTTGCTTTCTTACGCTGTGGATTGTGGGTGGTACAGTTTGATGTAGCGGCGGCTTTATGCCGCCATGTGGCGAGATAAACTCGCCGCTACGCATCTCAAACTGGACCACCACCGGATTGTGCTTTCCATTGACACTTTCGCCGTCGCAATGTTTAGATAAGATGAGGTACTAATTTTAATCACCTTGTGGTGAGCGTAGCTCAGCCGGTAGAGCGCCAGACTGTGGCTCTGGATGTCGCGGGTTCGAACCCCGTCGCTCACCCCATTCTGATTAATTGATATCGTTAACACTCTGTACGCTGCTACGTCCTTTTGCTTCCGGCGGCTGGGACAATCTCCTCAAAGCGCTGTGGCTTCACTCAGCCCCGCCCGGTACGGCCTTCAGCGCTCCTTCCAGTGATAACCGGGTATGGACTTTTTGAGGATTTCCGCGCCGGCGGTGTATTGCAGGCTGGCGATGGGAGCCATCTGATAGACATTGACCCGAAAGTCAGGGTTGACGCCGATCAGCAGGTAGGCCATGCGCTCGGAGCAGCCGTAGTCTTCTATCAGCCATTCCATCAACTGAATACTGGCGCGCCAGACGGCCTCTTCCAGCGGCTTTGCGCAGGCCAGTGAAATCAGGCTATCGTCTTTTTCGAGGCGCACAAAGGGTTTGCTCTTTCCTTTGAGCAATTCGCAGCGCAACGTCACGGCGCTTCGGGTTTCCATGGCGGTTCCGTAAAATTCCGTGTCGCCCTGGCAGGCGTGGACGTCGCCCACATAGAGTAGCGCGCCCTTGTGGTAGCAGGGGATCAGGATGCGCGTGCCGGGGCGGATGTCGCGCACGTCCATGTTGCCGCCCCAGCTTCCCTGGCCGAGGCCCGGCGTTGCGACCTCGCGCTCAGGGGCGACGGCAATGGTTCCAATAAAGGGTGACTGGGGGAACCGCAGCCCCAGCGGGTGCCGGCGAACCTGGCCATCTTCCCAGGTGACAGCTTCGCTCAAAATCACTTCGCCCTGCTCGTGGCGCCCGATAGCAAGCGTCGGCGTGCTGAGCTGTTTCCATCGGGCGGAATCTCCCAGGGGTTTGTGGCCGGGGCGCCAGTAGGTGACGCTCTGATCGGCTAGCTCCAGTTTTTCAATTTCCACCACAAGAGTGTCACCAGGCTCAGCGCCTTGAATATAAACCGGCCCTGTAACCGGGTTGGCCATGGAAGGCGAAGAGTTCAGGTACCAGGCATCCAGCAGGTGTGCGGCATCCTCCGGCGCGCGGTAGGTCCCGGAGGGTGCGTCTTCGGTCTCCAGGATGAACGCTTCGCCCGGTTCAACTTCCAGAACGGGAGAATGCCGGTGGTCGAGGGTGTATTTCAGAGAGTCGCCGTTGCGCTCAACGCGTTTCATCGTCGTACGGGCTCCTTTCAGATCTCCCGTTGAGTTTAAACAGGTGACTTGCGGCTGTCCATCTTTGAATCGTCTGCCGCCCTGTGGAAGTTGTAACCGGTGAAGCTGTAACCGGTCTTGTTGTGCGGCTTCTACGGCATCAATCTTCGGCGCACCCCTTGGGGGGACGGATGAACCTGAACACTCAGAGAGTGCCGGACGCGGCAGGACAGCGGAACGGAGCGGGGGAAATTCCTTTGACAAACGACAGGAAAGGCATTAGAAACAAAGCGACCGAAATCTCGAGTAGTGGAAGGGTGAAAGAGCTATGTTGGCCGAAGAACGGCGGCGGGCAATCCTGGAAATTATGGCGCGGGAAGGCCGGGTGCTGGTCCGTGAACTGGCGGGCCGGTTTAAAACTTCTCACGTCACCATTCGCAACGATCTGAAGATACTGCACACCGAGGGACTCATCCAGCGGGCGCATGGAGGCGGGCTTCCGGCCGGAGGTGGGACCCTGATCGATCCCAGCCTCAAAGAAAAGGAAAATCGGCACCACGATGAGAAGCGGAGGATCGCTGAGGCTGCGGCGGCGATGGTCAAGGAAGGGCAATCGGTGCTGCTGGATTCCGGGACAACCACAACGGCGGTGGCGCGGGCGTTGCGGCCGCACAAGAATCTGACCATTATCACGAATGCCGTCAACATTGCAGCAGAACTGGCTCCGACCCCCATGGAATTGATCCTGACCGGCGGCATTTTGCGCGAAAGATCGTTTTCGCTGGTGGGGCCGCTGGCGGAAGAGACTCTGAGGCAACTGCAGGCGGATATCCTGTTTCTCGGGGTTGACGGCTTTGACGTAGGCTATGGTTTGACAACGCCGAACCTGCTGGAGGCGAAGGTGAATCGCGTGATGGTGGAGGTCGCGCGGCGGGTGGTGATGGTTTGTGACTCCAGCAAGTTTGGGCGGCGGAGCTTGTGCCTGATCGACCCTCCTTCGGCGATCGATGAGGTGATCACAGATTCCGGTATTGGGAAAGCCGATGTGCGGGCTTTGGAGAAGGCTGGGATCAAGGTAACCGTCGTGTAAGAGAGAATGGGACCCTCCGCGGCTCGCCATCAAATCCATGATTCGGGTCGGCGGACTTGAACACCGCCTTGAACGGCTAAAGGATTTCAGCCAGCTTCGGTTGCCGCTTTCCTAATTAAAGTCGGAAAGCGTTGTGCCCATTCGCCGGTCTGCCTGCTGCTTGTCATACGGTGCTCCTCTCCTATGCGCCTTCGTGCTCCAAATCATCGGCGAACGAAAATCAACCCTGAAGGTGCTTCTCTAGTTGGCCCTGGCATTTGTTGAAAAACTCGTGCCCTGTGTCATTCCGAGGAGCCGCAGGCGACGAGGAATCTCGCAAGTGCTTGATTCCACAAAAAGCAGATCCTTCGCGGAGTTTACCCTGAGCCCCTTCGCTTCGCTCAGGGCCGTTCGCAAGCGGAGGGCGAACGGGCTCAGGATGACATCCTCGGAACGTTTTTCAACAAACTGCTGGGCGCTTCAGCCTGAGCATCTGCCGTTCAAAATCTTACTGAGTCGGTGGGTATACGGTTGGAAAGTCCCGTTTTCAGCCTCTTTGGAAAGCGGACTGGATTCTGAGAGAGCTGGGATGCGCGCGGAGGGTCAGAATAGACGAAGGGCAGGTGGATGCTGGGCAGGGCGCCTGAACCCGCTTTCTTGACGGGGTTGCAGGGCGCCGATAGAATGTAAGGTTCCCTCTGTCCTTGTGAAACAATACGATGGCTTTGCGCTTCTACAACACGCTGGCAGGCAAGGTGGAAGAGTTCCAACCTTTAGAAGATAAAAAGGTTCGGATCTACACCTGCGGCCTGACCGTCTATGGCTACGCCCACATCGGCAACTACCGCACCTTCGTTTTCCAGGACATCCTCCGGCGTTTCCTGCAATATCAGGGTTACGAAGTCGTGCAGGTGATGAACCTGACGGACGTGGATGACAAGACCATCCGCAACGCCAAAGCCGCCGGGCTCAGCCTGCGGGAATACACGGACCAGTACATTGAAGCTTTTGACGTTGACCGGCAGCTTCTGAACCTGGAAAAGCCGGAGGTCGTGGTTCGAGCCACGGACCATATTAACGATATGGTGAAGCTGATCCAGACGCTTGAGCGGAAAGGCTACGCTTACCAAAGCGACGGTTCGTACTACTTCCGGGTTGAGAAGTTTCCGGATTACGGCAAGCTTTCCAGGATTGATCTCTCAGGAATGCGAGCCGGGGCTCGCGTGGACGCCGACGAGTACGACAAGGCCAACGTTCGTGACTTTGTGCTGTGGAAAGCCGCCAAGGAAGGCGAACCCTCGTGGGACACTCCGCTGGGCCGGGGGCGCCCGGGCTGGCATATTGAATGCTCGGTGATGTCGATGAAATATCTGGGTGAGACGTTCGACATCCACTCCGGCGGGATCGACCTGGTCTTTCCTCATCACGAGAATGAAATTGCGCAGAGCGAGGCAGCGACGGGCAAGCCGTTTGTGCGGTTCTGGCTGCACGGCGAGCATCTTGTGGTGAATGGCGAGAAGATGTCCAAGTCGCTGGGCAACGTCTATACCCTGCGCGATCTGATCGCCAGGGGTAACCGGCCGACGGCCATTCGTTACCTGCTGGCTGCGGTCCCTTTCCGCCGAATCCTGAATTTCACCTTTGAAGGCCTGCACCAGGCAAAACAGTCGGTGGAACGACTGCGGAATTTCCAATATCGGCTGACGAAGGAGAAGTTCCCGGAAGGCAAAAGCGCAGAGCTTGAACAGGCGGCCACAGCTGCACGCCGGAATTTTGAAGACGCGCTGGCCGATAATCTGAATACCGCGGAGGCCCTGGCCGCCATCTTCGAGATGGTTCGTGAGGGTAACACGGCCATGGACCAGGGCAAGTTTCTGGACGGAAACCGGGCGGCTTTCCTGGACACGCTGGAACGATGGGACCGCATCTTCGCAGTGCTTGAAGACAACGACCAGGCCAAACTTCACCAGTTTGGATTGATCAGGAGTGAGCAGGAGCTTGCCCCCGCAGAAACCCCCAACGGAGCAGGGAAAGCGCCGGTGGTGGTCGAAGTCCTGAGCGAAGATGAGATCGAGAGGCGCCTTTCTGATCGCGAAGACGCCCGCCGGCGCGGAGATTTTGCGCGTGCCGATCAGATCCGTGATGAGCTGCAGAACGGCGGAGTGCTGGTGGAGGATACGAAAGCGGGCACGCGATGGAAGCGAATGTGACGCTCGATCCCGGCCATGACTTTTCTTACCTGCCTTTTATTTTGTGAATTGATTTCTCTCCCATGTACCTTGCATGAATGCTATTGATTGTGAGGATGCAGGCAAGGAAGACTTATGAAAAACGGGTTACCTGAAATTAAGATGCCACTTCCTGGACCGGAAGCGCAGAAAATTCTGGACCTCGACCATCGCCTGGTTTCTCCATCGTATGGCCGTGATTATCCAATGGTGGCTAAGCGCGGCAGCGGCATGATGGTGGAGGATGTGGACGGGAACACCTTTCTGGACTTCAGCGCGGGCATTGCGTCGGTATCCACCGGCCACTGCCATCCCGACGTTGTCCGCGCGATCCAGCGGCAGGCTGAAACCCTGATTCACATGTCAGGCACGGACTTCTATTACCCGCTGCTAACCCAGGTTGCTGAAAAAATCACCGCCATTACGCCGGGTAATTTCCCCAAACGGGTTCACTTTGCCAACTCCGGCACCGAGGGCATTGAGGCGGCAATGAAAATCGCGCGTTATCACACGCGGCGTCATCGTTTTATCGCCTTCCTGGGATGCTTTCATGGCCGCACGTTCGGCTCTCTCTCGCTGACGGCCAGCAAGGCTGTCCAACGGAACGGCTTCGGGCCGCTGCTTCCGGGCGTCAGCCACGTTCCCTATCCCAATCCCTACCGGTGCGCGAACAGGCACCCGGCCGGCGAGTGCGATTGCAGCGGCGTGGAGGCAATTAAAAAACTTTTCAAAACATCCGTTCCGCCGGAAGAGGTTGCGGCGGTGGTTGTGGAGCCGATCCTCGGTGAGGGCGGGTATGTGGTGCCGCCGCCGGGCTTTCTTCCCGAACTGCGCGAGCTGACCGAGCGTTACGGCATTCTATTAATCGCTGACGAAATTCAGAGCGGCATGGGACGGACCGGCCGGATGTGGGCCTGTGACCACTCGGGGGTCGTTCCTGACATTCTGGTGACGGCAAAGGGCATTGCCTCCGGAATGCCGCTGGGCCTGACGGTTGCCCGGGCGGACCTGATGAACTGGCCGCCGGGCGCTCACGCTTCGACCTTTGGAGGAAACCCGGTAGCGTGCGCCGCGGCGCTTGAAACCATTCGCCTGCTGGAGGAGAAGTACATTGCGAACGCAGACCGGATGGGCGAGTATATCCTGAATCGCCTGCGGGGCTGGCCCGCCAAGCATCGCGCGGTTGGCGACGTCAGGGGCAAAGGGTTGATGATTGGTATTGAGCTGGTCAAGGATCAGTCGAGCCGCGAGCCGAATCCGCAGATGCGCAAGCAGGTGATCGAGCGCGCCTTTGAATCAGGCCTGCTGGTGCTGGGTTGCGGTGAAAGCACGATTCGATTGATGCCTCCCTTGATCGTGGAACAACACCATGCCGATTTTGCTCTGGACGTTCTGGAGCGTGTGATTTCAGAAGCAGAGCGATAGGGTTGGAGACCTTTGGACTGGGTTGCACGGCTGGTCTACGGCGCGCTGGTCAGGAGAGAGAAGAGGCGTGCAAAGACGGCTGGGCCTGGCGGGCAGGCCAGCGGTCCCGGCGCCAAGGCTCGGCACTTGAAAGTGGGCGCGCGGGGTGAGAAGCTGGCGTATTGGTACCTCCGGCGTGCGGGATACATTATCGTTGCCCGGAACCGGCGGCCGAATTCCCGATCGGGAGAACTGGATATGGTAGGCTGGGATGGGCCGACGCTGGCTTTTATCGAAGTCAAGACCCGGACCGGCACAGAAGCTGGCCCTCCCGAAACCGCCGTCAGCCTTCGCCAGCAGAGACGGATCGTCAAAGGCGCTCAGGAGTATATGCGGCGATTGAAACGAAGGCCTGTTGCATACCGGTTTGATATTGCGAGTGTCCTGTGGAACCCCGCCATGGGCTATCAGGTCCGCGTGATCAAGGATGCGTTCAAGGAATAGGTTGCCCTGCATTTTCTGCCGCAGGAAAACTTGAAGTCTAAGGAGTGATAACCTTGCCTGAACTCAGGAAAGATCCTATTACAGGCCGCTGGGTGATTATCGCGACGGAGCGCGCCAAGCGGCCGTCGGATTTTGTTCGCGACAAGGTCGAAATTCATGGTTCCGGGTTCTGCCCGTTTTGTTACGGCAATGAGGCGAAGACGCCTCCGGAAATTATCGCCTACCGCAATGACGGAAGCACTCGCAATTCGCCCGGATGGTCCTTGCGGGTCGTAGCCAATAAATTTCCGGCTCTGGGCATTGAGGGATCCCTGAATCGCCAGGGAGAAGGTTTGTATGACCGAATGAACGGCATCGGCGCGCATGAGGTGATTATTGAGACGCCGGACCATCAAAAGACCCTGGCCATGCTTTCACCGCGCCAGATCGAAGACGTGCTGTGGGCCTACCGCGATCGAATCCTGGACCTCAAAAAGGACCGCCGCTTCAAGTACATCATGATCTTCAAGAACCATGGCGAAGCCGCCGGCGCCTCGCTCGAACACACTCATTCACAGTTGATTGCGTTGCCGGTTGTCCCCAAGCGGGTGCGTGAAGAAACCGACGGCGCGCGCGAGTACTTCAATTTCAAGGAGCGCTGCATCTTCTGCGACATCATCCGGCAGGAGACAGAGAGCGGCATCCGGGTGATCGCCGATACGCCCGCCTTCATTGCGGTGGCTCCGTTTGCTCCGCGCTTCCCGTTTGAAATCTGGATTACTCCCCGTGTCCATCAATCAGCTTTTGAGGACTCACAGAAGCAGGAATTTGAGCAGTTGGCCCTGATCCTGAAAGATATGCTGATGCGGCTTGATAAGGTTCTGGACTTTCCGGCCTATAACTACATTATTCACACTTCGCCGATTCCTGAATCGCCCAACGAGCATTATCACTGGCATCTGGAAATCATGCCCAAGCTGACCAAAATTGCCGGGTTCGAGTGGGGCACCGGTTTCCACATCAATCCAACACCGCCGGAGGAGTCGGCCAAATTCCTCCGCGAAGCCGCAGTGCCGGCCGCGTCCTGAGGGCTTTGCCTGCAGCCAACGCAACACCGGCGGACACGCCAAGACTCACGCGGCAAAACGAAGCAAACAGCCTACACCTTTTCCGGGACAACGAAAGGCGGACGATACCCGCGGTCGCCATCCCGCAGAATCAGTGCTGCCTCTTTGTCGCCGATGACCTCTTCGGTTTCAGGATTAAAATGCAGAGTGCGGCCCACGCGATAGGAAGCATTGGCCAACTGCATCAGCCCTGCGGAGATGTAACCTTCCTCAATCGGAGCGTGCAGATCCTGGGCGCGGCGGCTGCGAACACAATCGATGAAATTGCCAAAGTGGCTGCCGCCCTGGTGTTCGGTTGGACCGGGTTCCTGGTTCTTGCCCAGCCAGGTTCGGTAGGTGTCAGCGTCCTCATCGCCCATGGACAGGTATCCCTTTGAGCCATAGAAGATGTCGCCGACGGCGTTGTGGCTGCCCGCCAGGGGACCGAGTTTCGGCGCATTGGCGGCCCGCTTCGGCAGGGGTGTCCCGAGGGCCGGAGTCCCAATTTCGGCCTCGTTGTTGGTCATCCAATGCCGGACCTCAAACTCCAGCATTTTAGGCTTGGCATTGGGAATGTGGTATTCAAACCCGCAATGCAGCGTATTGGGAGTTTGCTGATCGTCGTCAAACATGAAGTGTCCGCCGATCGCGGAAATCTTGTTGGGGAATTTAAGGCCCAGGCCCCAGCGCGCGGCGTCAATCTGATGAATGCCTTGATTGCCGATGTCCCCGTTGCCGTACCACCAGAACCAGTGCCAGTTATAAAGAAAGCGGTTCCTGGTGAACGCGTGTTCGGGCGCGGGACCTTGCCACAGGTTGTAATCGAGACCCGGCGGGACAGCGCTTGGCGGGGCATGGCCGATGGTGTCCCGCCACTTAAAGCACAAACCGCGCGCCAGGTAGACGTCGCCGATCAACCCGCTGTGCAGCTTTTCCATGGCGTGCCGGATGGCCAGGGCGGACCGGATTTGCGTGCCGTGCTGGACCATGCGGTTGTACTTTGCGGCCGCGCGAACCAGTTGGCGGCCTTCCCACATGTTGTGCGAGCAGGGCTTTTCAACATAAACATCCTTGCCGGCCTGGCACGCCCAGATTCCCATCAGTGAATGCCAGTGGTTCGGAGTGGCGATGGTCACCGCATCAATCGATTTGTCATCGAACAGCTTGCGCAGGTCCTGGTAGCCTTTGGGTTTTGGCCGGCCCATTTTTTCGATTTCGGCCAGCCGCTGATTAAGGATGGGCAAATCAACATCGCACAGCGCCGCGATCTCCACGTTTTGCAGGCCCGCCAATTCATGGATGTGGTCGTTGCCGCGTCCATGCAGTCCGATGACCGCCACGCGGACCCGGTCGTTGGCTCCCAGGACCCGCTGCGGCGCGCTTTCAGCCAATCCGCGCAGCGCCACAAGCCCCGCAGCCGTTGTGCCGACACCGGTCTTGAGAAAATCCCGGCGGCTGATTTCAGATTTCTCTGGTCCCGTTGACATAAGCGCCTCCCTTTTGAACTCCGACTCTCGCAGACTTCTTGTTTGCAACGATCTTACACCCTATTGTTGCGCAGCGTACTGCTGGTAGGCTCCGGCGACATCGGCCTGCCTGTAATCCCCATGGTGAATCAGCACCCGGTAGCGAAGAGTGAGGGATTTGCCTTCTTCAATCGTCCAGCTTCCATCCTTGTGGGGATCGCCGGTGAATTCCCGAATGCCAAACGGGTTCACGGAAAACAACCCATAGCTTCGAGCGTGCCAGTAGGTTGGATGGCGGAAATTCCTGGGACTGTCAAAGATAGCGACTCCGACCTCCTCGCTGCCCACCTTCCCGTAATAATCCACCCAGTTTGCGCGCTTGCCCCAAATCTGCTTCTCGCCGGCGCCGCCGTTGGAATTCACCATGTGGCCCGGAGGAGAATACAGTTCTTTGACAACACGGAGAGCAAACGTTCCTTCTTTTGTATCGCCCAGCGTAACCGCCGAACCGTGATTGGCCGTGAGCGTGAACTCGCAGTCGATGATTCGAGTCTGCCGGCCGCCGCGAAAGGTGTAAGCCTGGGTTTCGTCGGCGATGATCCTTCCCTCTGGACCCACAAGATGAAAAAGCGCGCGGAGGGTTCCGGAATCCGGCCCGCCCTTCGCTTCCTCAACTTTCGCGAGAACGGTGCGGCCGAAAACAGAATCGTCGCTCCACTTCGGGAAGATGGCTTCTCCCCAGAAGTCGATGCCATCGATATTGCCATGCCCAAAGTACATGGGACGCTGGTGAGGTTCCAGGTTGGGATCGTGCTGGTGTTCCGGGGGAACGGCGTTGCCGATGGGAAAGCCTCGGGTGATGATGGTTCCTTCGGCGCTCCGGAGCGGCATAAAATAAGGCTTTGCGACCTTTGGGTCAAAATAGTACGTGGTAAAAGGCTGTCCCCCGATGACGACGTTGATATACGTTGCCTCTTGCTTAAGCTGGACACTCTCGCCTGCGGCATCCGCACAGGACGAAATAAGGATGGCGCCTGCGAGGAGCAAGAAGGAAGAAAACACAATTCGATTGCGGGGCATGGATTGACCTCTCAAGCCTGACAGGTTGTTGAAAAATGTTTTGGAACCGTGTCATTCCGCGCGCAGCGAGGAATCTGGCTCTGAAACCAGAACACTGCGAGATTCCCCGTTGCCTGCGGCTCCTCGGAATGACAGGTCACGCGGGTTTTTCAACATCCTGCTAAATGCGGGCGCTATCCTTGATTGTCCGGGATCGCGCCTGTTTTGTTTCATGTACTATCTTAATCTACGAATGGGATCTGCCTATGAGAGGATTTTTAAAGCAGGCTACCCGATCCGCGCCATGCCGATTTTAGCAGATTGTTGAAAAACGTTTCGGAACGGTGTCATTCCGAGCCCCCATTCGCTGCGCTCAGGGCAGGCTCTCCGGCTCCTCGGAATGACACGCAATGTGGGTTTTCACACAGACTCATAAGGGGTGATGTGATTTAGATCGACAAGTTCACCAATACTTGTGTAATTTGAGCGATGGCACCCTTGCAATCGGATGGATGCCGGGAGCGACTGGACTTATGTTGCGTTGTCACCCACATGCAAATAGAATGAGCAGCCCCGGCCAACGAGGTCGAATCGCGTGAAATTTCTCCACACCCTGGCCAATCATCTTGAACACACACTGCTTCTTTACGGGGGCTGGGGGCTTGTTGGGATCGCCACCCTGGATTCAGCCGGACTTTCCATGCCCGGTGTGAAGGATTTTCTTCTCATTTACCTCTCAAGCCGGGACCCTGGCCGGGCGTGGATGTACGCCTCGGGTTGTATCCTGGGAACTGTTGCCGGGTCATTCGTTATTTACTTTCTTGGCCGGACGGGCGCTCGCCTTCTGAAGAAGAAACCCTCCGACCGTGAAATGGGTCGGGCCAAGAAGTGGCTGATCAAGAATGATTTCCTGACAGTCCTTGTTGCTTCATTGTTGCCGCCTCCGCTGCCTTTCAAGCCGATTCTGCTGGGCTCGGGCGCCCTGCGAATCAGCCCGTTACGATTTGCCGGCGCGTTGGTGCTCGGCGGGACGCTCCGGTTCGGCTTGGAGGCGTGGATTGGGGTCCGTTACGGGGTTGGCGGAGAAACCTTCCTCAAAAACAATCTCATCTGGATCTCGCTGGGGTTTGTGGCGATTGTGGTGATTTCAACCGTTCTCTACCGATGGTGGTGGGGTTCCGGCGATAAGGATGGGCAAACCTCAACACCCGTGCCGGCTCCCTCGAACCGCAATCAGGACTGATGATCGCGAAACCTTCCTGAAAAACTGAACGCTTGCGAGCGAACGTGCAGATCCTGATCGAGCTGGATCTCGATGGCGAATCCTCCGCGGTGAAAGTTTGCCGGCTGAAAGCGAAGGTCCCGGATCATGACGGTGGGGCCGTTTTCGCCGGGGAGGACTTCAGCCCAGGGGAAACGCGCAAAGTCCATAAAGACCCTGGCCGTCCGGGTTGTTAGCGCCGCTTCAAGAGCCGGAGAAGGCTCTGATTTGTGGAAGAGCCGGGCGTCTTGCGGGTCCAGTCTCCCGCTGAGCACGTCCACCGGCAGAACATAAAAAGCCCGCGAGGTCTCAACGACTCCGGTCCAGCCGAATGGATTCACGAAGCTCGGGAACGCGCCGAGGCGTTCCGGGTCTGCCTGATGATAGCTGATAGCGTCCAGCATGTTCAGTGCCCGGCGGTGGCTGAAATCGCGGAGGCCCCACAGGGCAACCAGGGCGCAAAGGGAGAAGATGGCCCCGTTCTGAAAACCGGTTTTGCGTGCTCCGACCTCCTCGGTAATCAGGCGAAACAGGGCCGGAAGGGCAAGTCCCGCGATCAGAATCAACCAAAGCAAGGGATCGATGATCGGTTCGATTCCCCAGGCGTACCAGTGGTAGTTGAGGGGTATAAACGGGCGGACTCCGTAAGAGTTTGTCAGATCCAGCAGCAGGTGGCTTGCCGTTGCTATCCAACACGCCAGCAAGAGCCAGCGGCCGTCGAGTGGCGGACCTGCCTTCGGCGGACGTGCCCTCCTTCCGGGGAAATAGATGGCCGCCGCCAGCAATATCGCCAATGCCGTTATGCCAATGATCGAGTGTGTGATGCCGCGGTGATACTGCAGGTAGGCAACATTCCCCCCAACGCGGCTTACCATATCAATGTCCGGAAGGTTTGCGCCGACAACAATCGCAAGGGTGGCGTAGCGCGTCTTGCGGTTGAAACCCGCGTAACTGATGGCAAGGCCCGTGAGAGTATGAGTTAAATTGTCCATGCCGGGAATCCGCGCTTGAGTGCGGAGTGTAGAATTTCTTCCTGATTGCTGTCAAGTTGCGCCTGCACTGCGCATCCCGCCCTCGTTATGTTGAAGTGAGGAAGCGCCGGGGCGCCAAAAGCGTCAGAGCGTCTGGAACAATCTCAAAAGTGACCGGTATGCGTCCTGCCCTTTCGCCGTCAACCTCAAAGTAGACGTTGTTTTCGGGATTCTCGCTTGAGCAGCGGACGCGGGACCCGCGCAGAATACGGACGTCGTGCAGGCGGTGATGAGTTCGAGTGAGGACGCCTAAAGCGTAAAGCAAATAGCGCGTTTGACTTGCGCTCTCGAAAAGACAACAGGAGAAATCGAGGTCATGCAAGCTTCGCGGCCCGGCCAAATGCAGCCAGCCGGCGTAACGGCTGGACCGTTGAATGACGGCGAAGGTTGCGGAAACATTGGAGCCGTTGACGGCAAACCGAAAGCGAGGGAAGCTGTACCGGAAGGCTTGCCGCAACGCTTCCCATCCGTAGGCCACGACCCCCAGACGAAATTTCAGGGTGAGATTGAGCTGGCCGATAATGCGGGCGTCAAGGCCGATTCCCGCCACGGCGAGAAAGTAACGCTGCTGAAGTGATCCGGACTCTTCCCAGCTCGCGCGGCCCAATGAGATTCTGCAGGGCCGCCAGGACGGGAGCTGCCTTGCCGCCCTTACAATGCCTCCGGGCAATCCCAGGTCTTTGGCCACGATATTGGCAGTTCCGCCGGGCAGGATCGCCAGCGGAATTTGAGCCGGCGCCATGCCGTTGATCACCTCGTTGATGGTGCCGTCGCCGCCGCATACGATGATCAGATCACACCCTGAGTTGGCCGCCGCCCTGGCTAACCGTTCCCCGTCACCGGGATTCGAGGTGAAGTTCATGACGGTCGCAATTCCGGCGCTGCGCAGAATGGCAACTGCCTCATGGACTTGCTGGGAGCGGCGGGCGTTTTTTCTTCCGGCCAGTGGGTTGGAGATTAAGGCTGCGTTTTTCAAGGGAAGGTTTCGAAGGGGTGTTTAGCCTGCCTTTCAGCCGATAGATAACCGTTTCAACCTTGGAGCCAGTAACCTGCCGAGCCACAATTAGGCGGTGTGATGACCAGATTACTTCCAAGTGAACCTATTGGGAGAGATCCTTTGGGCCAACCCCCGTGATCACTTTTCTGGCAATTTTCTCGTTTGTTTTCTTTTTCATCTTGGCATCCACCCAGACCATGTCGCCCACTTTCAGATCAGCCAGCGTGCTGGATTTGCCGTTGTCAACAAACTTGGTTTTATGCTCCAGCTTAAATACCTGGTCGTTACCGAAGCGCGTTTTGTCCAATACGATCTGGTCTTTCCCGATCTTTTTGACCACGCCATAGATATAGTTCTGGTACTTTCCAGCCGCCGAAATAGAGTCCTCTAACCTGCCTGTGGCTCCGGGTGCATCGGGTGACTGCACCAGTTGTGCCCACCCTGCCCCGGCAGTCAGGACGCAACCCAATACACCGTAAATTAGAACGTTGATTGCCTTGTTTTTCATAAGAACTGGTTGCCCCCATTTCTATTGATCATCTCATCACCGAAACTAGCAATCGAATTGTTGCCATGTCAAGTTCCAATTGGTGTTGGAACTTGAGATAGCTCACTACCGGATTGCTCCGGGCTGGCACGGAGAGGAACAACTCCCGCGGAACCCACTTTACATGCCGGAAGTCCGCCCTTCACAATTTTACATGGCCAGCGGGGCGTGAAGTTCGAGGCGGCCGCTATTTGTTGATTGCTATTTCCGCCTCAAGGGCTGGAAGGTCAGCAATAATGACGGTGCGGCCCTCGGTCTTGAGGATTCCTTTCGACTGGAAATAGCTCAGGTTTCTGGAGACCAGTTCCCGCACCGTGCCGATCTGGAATGCAAGTTCCTGGTTGTTAACGCTCAAAGTGAATTCGATGCCCCGAAAAGTCTTTCGGCCCTTTCCCTTAGCCTCCTGAAGCAGCCAGGAGGCCAAACGGTTGCGGACCGTTGTGAAGGAGAGTTCTTCAATGATGGACACTAGCTGCCGCAGGCGGGAACTGACCACTTTCAAAACTTTCAGAGACACCTCCGGCCGTTCGAGGCACAAGGCGCGGAAGTCCTTTTTGCTGATGAAGAGCAGCGTACATTTGCCCACGGCAGCGGTTGAGGCCGGGTAGTTTCCTCCGTCGAATACGGGCAGCTCCGCCAAAGAGTTTCCCGCTTTTTCAATATGCAACACCTGCTCGCGACCGTTGGCGGAAGTATTGAATATCTTCACGTTTCCAGCCTGAACGATGTATAAGCCCTCGCAAGAGTCGCCTTCGGAAAAAATCATCTCGCCCGGCTGATATTCTCTAAACAGCGCGCGATCGGCCAGCAGGCCGAGTTCCCGCTCCGTCAGGCCAGCAAAAAGAGGGACGTTGCGAAGCGATTCAATGCGCTTTGCCTTCGAGTCGGCCATAGGGTCTTATTCTACTTCCAAAAGCTCCCCTTGAAAATTCGGAGCGGGGACAGGTTCTGGGTTCACAAGGTGAGTTTGCACCTTCGAAAGCACAAACCCGCAAATCCCTTCCGGAGCTTCGTCACGCCCTTGAGTGATTTACGTCACATCATCGAGGTGCCGTTTCCTCTTAAATTGGCATGAGCGTTCTATGAAGAACCTTAAAAAAGCAGGCACCTTTTCGAAATCCAAGGCAGGCCTTTTCGCACCCGGAAAGACCTGGGACAAATCGCTGACAGAGTTTGTTCATGCCCTCGAATCGGTTAAGTCCATCGTAAATTTGCCGAAGCACGCCAAACTTATGGAAGAAGGGCAGTTGCCGGAGGGAATTTTTGTTCTGCTTCACGGCGGTGTCAAGCTTTTTGTCGCGCTCAAAGGCGGGAAAACGCTGATTCTACGGGTCGTGCAGTCGGGAGAAGTGCTTGGCCTGAGCGCCACGATGTCGACCAGACCCGCTGAGTATACGGCGGAAACTCTAAGTCCGACGCAGTTCCTTTACGTCCCGCGAAAGGATTTCCTGACTTTACTGGAGATTCACCCGGAGATTTGTATCTCAGTCGTCGAAGTATTGAGTCATCAGCTCCGTGAAGCGGTAAGTATGATTCACTATTCATCCGGATCGCAACCCGCAGCCGAAAAACTGGCTGACCTGCTGGAATCGTGGATTATAGAAAAGGGTGAAGTGACCGACCGGGGGACCGATCTCAAACTTCCGTTGACGCAGGAAGAGATCGGCCAGATGATCGGAGTCTCCCGCGAGACGGTCTCCCGTCTGCTCGCTGAGTTTGAGGAACAAGGAATCCTGGAATTGGACGGTTCGCGGGTGCACGTCCTGAAAAGGCACACCCTTGAAGAGTTGTCAGCGGCGAAGGTCCGGAAGGTCGAAAAGGGAAAAGCGGGAGAGAATCAAACGGACCTGGCTCTGACGGAAGCCGCGACCGCTTCCGAGACACCACCCAAAGGAGACCCCGGCGAGGGAACACCCGGCAAGCGGGAATTCCTTCATTAGGCGACTGCACGGACCGCGTTGGGTTGATAGACGCACGAGGGGTCCGAGGCAAAAGGATCACCGGTCAGAGCGAACGCCCGGGACCGGGACCCTCCGCAGATTTCCCGGAACTCACATACCCCGCATTTCCCCTTCAAGTTGGATGTGTCGCGAAGCCGCTTGAAGAGCGGCGAGTTTCGATAGATCTCGGCCAGCGGCTGGCGGCGGATATTCCCCCCTGCCAGGGGAAGAAACCCGCTGGGGAAAACCTCTCCCTTGTGGGAGATAAACACAAAGCCTTTGCCGTCATTCAGGCCGCGCGGCGCACGGCCAATTCCGTCTTCTGACGGTTTGCCGTGCGGCAATGCGGCGGAAGCAGAGTTGTTCCGCCGGTCTGCAGCCCGTTTCTGCGCCAGATACCGCCTGTAGTGCTGCGCCTCCGTCGTCTTAATATCGAACCGGGCGGTCCGGGAGACCTCGGCGAGCTTTCGGAACACATCCTCGAATTCTTCGGCGCTGACCAGGTCCTGAAGCCGGCCACGGCCTGTCGGTACCAGGAAGAACACGCTCCACAGGGCCATGTCGAACGTCCCGAGCAGCGCCACCATGCTTTCGAAGTCAGACAAATTGCGCCGTGTGATGGTTGTGTTGATTTGCACAGGCAGTCCAAGCTCGCCGGCCCAACGGACTGCATCCAGGGTCAGAGCGTAGGAGCCGGGAACTCCCCGGAAGGCGTCGTGGATTTCGGCCGTGGAGCCGTCCAGGCTGACGGCCAGCCTCGCCAAGCCACACAGTTGAAGTTTGGCGATTGCGGCCCGGGTCAGCAGTGGTGTGGCGCTTGGCGTCATTGACATTCGAACTCCGCGGTGCGTTCCGTATTTGACAAGATCGTAAATGTCCGGCCGTTTGAGAGGATCGCCTCCCGTCAATACAAACAAAGGAGCGGCCATTTGGGCAACCTGGTCAATCAGGTCCTTACCCTCTTCGGTTGAGAGTTCCAGGTGTGAGCGCTGTGGTTGCGCACTGGCCCGGCAATGAAGGCATGCCAGGTCACAGGCTTGGGTGGCTTCCCAAATCACGATGAACGGCGTCTCGTTGAAATTCATGATTGCCCCCATGTCTGCCCCATCCCACAGGATAACTCAAAACTACTATAAACATGCTCCAGATGACGGTGCAGTGACGAATGTCACAATTGGAGTGTGACGCAGGTCATAGACGGCGAAATGCGTTCAAGGTTATCTTGACGGTTCGGCAGGTGGATCCTTGAGATGGCTACTCATGAATTTGGACGAGGAACCCCGTGCCGGCGCTTTTAGAAAGACGAGTCTTCATTACTTGACCTTGGTCCCTCAGCGTTCAGCCCCGAACGCGCAAAGGTAGAGGCGGTTCAACACGGCCGTCTCTACCCCCCTTCCTTCAAAGCGTTATAATTCCGATTGGCCGTGATAATCTTTTCAATCGGCGGGGGAAAACTGTGGCAAAAAGCTTGGATATTGAAAAAGCGATCGAAAAGCTGAGGGAAGAGATCCGGCGCCACGAGCATCGCTACTACGTCCTGGATGACCCGGAAATTTCCGATGTCAAGTTCGATGAAATGATGCACCGGCTTCAGGATCTGGAGAAGGAACATCCGAAGCTGGTTACGCCTGATTCTCCCACGCAGCGTGTCGGGGGACAACCCGCCGAAGAATTCGCCAAGGTCCGGCACTCTGCGCCCATGTTAAGCCTTGATAACACCTATTCGGTGGATGATCTGCGGGATTTCGACCGGCGGGTACGTGAACTTTCAGGGCGCGGGCAAGTGCCGTACGTGGCAGAGTTAAAACTCGATGGCCTTTCGATGGCCCTGACCTATGAAGGCGGCATCCTCACGCGCGGTCTTACTCGCGGTGACGGGATTCAGGGTGAAGACGTCACTCAAAACGTGAAAACCATTCGTTCAGTTCCGCTCAAAATCGATTCCGGAAAGCTTGAAGCGATCGGCCATCCCCAAAAGCTTGAGGTCCGTGGCGAAGTCATCATGACCCACAAAGCGTTCCGGGAGGCGAACGAACAGCGCGAGAGCGATGGCGATGCGCCGTTTGCCAACCCGCGGAATGCGGCGGCGGGCACACTGCGGCAGCTTGATCCCAAAGTGGTGGCGCAGAGAAACCTGGATATTTTTCTCTACTACCTTCTGGTCAACGGCCGTCCGCCCCTCAAAGAACACTGGAAAGTCCTGGAAGTCCTCAAGGAGCTGGGTTTCAAAGTTAATCCCTACAGGCGGCTCGCAAAATCCTTTGACGAACTGGCCGATTACATTCAGGAAATGGAGCCCAAACGCGAAAAGCTTGAATACGAAATCGACGGCGTGGTCGTCAAAGTGAACGAAATCGGGTTGTGGGATGAACTCGGCATGACGGCCAAATCCCCCCGGTGGGCGATTGCGTACAAATATCCTGCCCACCAGGAAACCACCACGGTGACGGATATCCGTGCCCAGGTTGGCCGGACCGGCACCTTGACTCCCGTGGCCGATCTTGAGCCGGTCAACATCGGCGGAGTGACGGTCAGCCATGCCACGCTCCACAACATGGACGAGGTTGAGCGCCTGGGGGTAAAGATTGGCGACACCGTCCTGATTCAGCGCGCCGGGGAAGTGATTCCGCAGGTGTTGAAGGTGACCCGGCACGCGCCCGGCGGCAGGGCGTTCACCATGCCGAAACACTGCCCCGTCTGCGGCGGCGACGTTATCCGCGTTGAAGGTGAAGTCGCCTACCGCTGCGTCAACGCGGCCTGCCCCGCGCAGTTGAAGGAGTCGCTGCTCCATTTCGCTTCGCGGCACGCCATGAACATCAACGGCCTGGGAGAATCGCTGGTGGATCAACTGGTCGATAAGAAGATGGTTCAGGACGTTGCCGGCTTATATAGCCTGAATGAGGAGCAACTGGCGAACCTTGAGCGCATGGGAAAGAAGTCAGCGCAAAACGTGCTGGCAGAAATCGAAAAGAGCAAGAAGGCTGATCTGGCCCGCGTGATTTACGCTGTCGGCATTCGCTTTGTGGGTGAGCGCACGGCGCAGCTTCTGGCCGAGCACTTCGGCTCCATGGATACATTCGCCGAAGCTGCTCCGGAAGCGCTCTACGAGGTTGAGGAAATTGGGCCCAAAGTGGCCCAGAGCATTGTTGAGTTCTTCCACGAAAAACGTAACCGCGACGTGATCGAGAAGCTCCGCAAGGCGGGCCTGCAGTTTGAGCAGAAGAAGCAACGGACCGGAGGCTCGCTCGACGGGCTGCAATTTGTCTTGACCGGCAGCTTACCCGGCCTTTCGCGGGAAGAGGCGACCCGCATGATTGAAGAAGCTGGCGGGCGAGTGACCGGCTCGGTCAGCAAGAAGACGAATTACGTGGTTGTGGGCTCAGACCCGGGATCAAAACTCGACAAGGCGCGGTCACTGAGCATCGAGATCCTGGACGAGGCTGGCTTCAGGAAGCTGCTCGGCCAGTGAGAGGGGTA
>Ga0307373_10003055_pt1 | contig 29575 bp, 35 predicted proteins | sample OX2MG_FD_202534 | JGI IMG/M metagenome (GOLD analysis project Ga0307373, IMG submission 202534) | Soil microbial communities from Risofladan, Vaasa, Finland - OX-2 | ecosystem: Environmental > Terrestrial > Soil > Coastal area > Acid sulfate soil | place: Finland: Risofladan, Vaasa | collected... | reverse complement strand
GAGGTTGTCGACGCCTGTGCCCTCTCGCATCAGAGGCCGGTGCCCTCTCGCATCAGCGGCCGGTGCACCGTCTTGCGCCCCGTCCCGCCGCCGGAACGCCCGCACGCCCTGCCGGCGACACCCCTGCCAGCGACACCCCTGGCGGCGACACCCCTGCCACGCCGCCGGACCGTAGCATCGGGTCAACGCCGCGGCGCATGGCGCGCCGTGGCCGACGACGAGGAGGCGGCCATGGCACGCGACGTGGAACGGGGGTCCAGACGAGACGTGACCCGGCGCAGGTCCGGTGGCCTTCGGCCCCTGCACACGCTGGCACTCGTCGCGGTCGGCGTCGTCGGCGTGCTCGTCGCCTTCTGGGCGTTGAGCTTCATCGCAGGCGTGGTCTGGGGGCTCGTGAAGGTCGTCGTGATCGTCGCGGTGCTCGGGGGTCTCGCCTGGCTGCTCCTCGGTCGCCGTCGCCGCTGACGCGGCGAGAGGAGCATCTCGCGCGCCGCGACGCGTCCCGTGTAGCGCAGCTCAGGAGGGCTCCTTGTTCGGCTTGGCGCTGCGCCGGTCCCCGATGGGGACGCCCGGGGCGGGGTGCATCTGCTCGTCGCGCACGCGGTGGGGAACCTGGAGCACCCGCAGCACGGTGACGAGCCCGACGCCGCCGGTCACGTTGCCGACAACCGCCCATCCGACGTCCTCGGCCCACTGGAGGTAGCCGAACCCGGCATGCCCGGCGATCAGGGCGCCGAACATCACCAGGGAACCCACGACCGCGTGGTCGAGGTGCGGCGCGATGATCAGGAACCCCGCGACCACCGCAGGGATGGTGCGCGCAGCCATGGACTCGGTCGCCTGCTGCATCCAGGTCATGAGCGTGATCGCCGCCCCGGCGAGGACGCAGAGGGCGAACGACCGCACGGTGAAGCCCAGGTGCGGGTAGTAGCGCCCGTCGACCCGTGCCGTATGGGCGAGCTGGGGCAACGCATGCATCACGAACCACATGACGACCCACCCGGCGGCGAGGTTGGCGAGCAACGTCCCCGCCCAGAGGCGGATGAGCATGCGGAGCCGCGCCTGGCGCGTCATGACGGTGACGACCGGGATGAGGAAGTCCTCGGTGAACAGCTCGCTGCTCGCGAACGTCAGCGTGACGAAGCCGATCGAAAAGGCGACGGCGCCGAGGAGGATCGAGTGCGTGCGCCGCTCGACGACCAGGAGGGCGAGCACGCCCATGCCGACGTCGACACCCCCGACCGCACCGGTCGCGAGCAGGGACACCAGTCGGCGGGAGAGGCGCCGTCGACCCTGGTCAACGCTCTGGAGGAAGCGCTCCTCGACCTCGAGCTCGGCGACCGAGCTGTCGGTGGCCGGGTCGGAGCCGACGCCCGGGCGCAGGCCTGGCTCGTCCCCGCCGTCCCCGCCGTCCCCGCCGTCCCCGCCGTCCCCGCCGTCCCCGCCGTCCCCGCCGTCCCCGGAGTCCCAGCCGTCCCAGCCGTCCCCGGATCCTCCCCGATCCTGGTCCGGGGTGTCCCGCGTCTGGTCCGCCGAATCCCGCTCGTTGGCCGGGGTGTCCCACGCCGGGTCCGGGTCCGGGTCCGGGGCCGGGGTGTCGGGGTCGGGGTCGCGGGCGCCGTCCACCGGACGGAAATGCCCGGTCTCCGTCGATCGAATGCGGGCTGCACCCGCATTCGGGGCTCAGCGGTCGAGCGAGAGGCTCCCGACGAAGGCCGGGACGGGGGCGGTGATCGCACTCCCGAGCGCTGATTCGAGCGCGGCGAGCGCCCCGAGGAGGAGGGGCTCGGACCAGGGCGGCCCGAGCAGGGCGATGCTGACGGGCAGGCCCCCCACGGTCCCGACGGGCAAGGCGGCCGAGGGGTAGCCGGCCACGGCGGCAGGCGACCAGCCGGCACCGGCGACGTGGTCGCCCAGGACGTGGTCGATCGGCCAGGCCGGCGACATCGCGGGCACGGCGACGAGGTCGACCCCCGCGGCGAAGACCGTGTCGAGCCCGTCGGTCCGGGTTGCCCGCTTGATCCGGTCGAGCGCCGCCAGGTAGAGGTCGGCGCCGAGGCCGTCGGTCGCCGCCGCCCGTGCGATCAGCTCGGTGTCGAAGCGGTCCGCCCGCTCGCGCGGCTCGCGTCCAGCGTGGTCCAGGATGTCGGCGAGCGTGCGCGGGAGGTCCGGGTGTCCGGGCGTCGCGTCGGCCCGGCGTCCGAGGTACGCCTCCATGCCGGCGCGGAACTCGTAGAGGAGCACCGTGAGCTCGTCCTCTTCCCAGGTCGACGGGGGGCCGAGGCCCTCGACGGGGTCGACGATCTCGGCCCCGACCTCGCGCAGGGCGTCGAGGGCCACGCCGAACGCCTCGTCCGTGGGCCGGTGGTAGCCGGCGTACCCGCCGTCGCGCACGACCCCGATCCGCAGACCCGCGATCCCGTCCGCACCCTGCTGTGCCCATGCTGCGGGGTCGAACCCTGCGGGGCGACCGGCGCGCCTCGCCGCCGCGTCCTCCCCGTCGTCGACCGCGTCGGCGAGCACGCCGAGGAGGAGCCCGAGGTCGCGCACGCTCCTCGCGAGCGGCCCCGCGGTGTCCTGGGTCGCGGCGATCGGGACGATGCCGGTGCGGCTCACGAGACCGAGCGTCGGCTTGAGGCCGGCGACTCCGCATGCGGCCGCGGGGCACAGGATCGATCCGTCCGTCTCGGTCCCGACCGCCAGGGGAACCAGGCGCGCGGCCACCGCCGCGCCCGAACCGGCCGACGACCCGCCGGGGCTGCGGTCGAGGGCATGAGGGTTGCGCGTCTGTCCGCCGCGGGCGCTCCACCCGCTCGAGGACATCTCGGAGCGGAAATTGGCCCACTCCGACAGGTTCGCCTTGCCGATGACGATCGCGCCCGCCTCGCGCAGGACCTTCACCAGGGTGGCGTCGGTGGCTGGGGAGGAGGCGCCGAAGACGAGTGACCCCGCGCTCGTGTGCAGCGGGGCGACGGTGTCGACGTTGTCCTTCACGAGCACGGGGACGCCGTGGAGGGGACCCCTGCGGCGTCCGGCGCGACGCTCGGCGTCGAGCGTCGCCGCCACCTCGAGCGCGTCGGGGGCGAGCTCGATGACCGCGTGGGTACCGGCGCCTCCGCCGTCGATCACCTCGATCCGCGCGACCAGTTGCTCGACGACCCCGGCGGCGGTGAGCTCGCCTGCGTCGAAGAGCCCGGAGAGCGCCGTCGCGTCGAGGGCCGCGATGTCGGCGCTCGCGGGATGGGGATCGCGGGGAACGCCGCCCCTCTCGGCGCCCCCGCCGTTCACGTCGCCTGCGTCGCTGGCTCCCACGCCGATGCCTCCACTCGTTCTGTGGGGCGCGTGCTCTCGGGCTCGCCCCCGCGCGTCCCACCCCTCCGGGCACGGTAACCGATGGTGCGCCGCGAAGAGACGTGGCGGACGGCGTGCCCGGCCCGCCGGCGTGCCCGGCCGAGACGGTGCCGCGTCCGGGATGCCGTCCTCGACGACTGCGACGCCTCCGCTGAAGTCCGGCCCGGAGCCGTGCTCGAGGCGGTCAGCCTCACGCGCGTCGAGTTCCGGCGATGCCGGTTGACCGGGGTGGTCTTCTCGCGCGGGCACCTGCGCGACGTCCGGTTCGTCGAGTGTCAGATGACCGCGGGTGCAGATCGGATCGCAGAGGGTCCCGGGTCCACTTCGACTCGTGCGACCTGACCGACGCCGACTTCTACGGCACGCAGCTCGTGCGATCCCGGTTCTTCGACTGCGACCTCACCAATTCGGACTTTTCCCGCGCGGTCGTCCGAGGTGCCCTGCTGCACGGGTCGAAGCCGGAGCGCCTCCGCGGTCCTCGTCCCCGAACGGCGCCTCACGGACGCGGTGATCCGTTCGAACTCCTCGGACGGCTCGCCGCGTCGAGCGCCTCGGTCCGGGCGAGCGCCGCAGCGCGTCGTCGTGGTCGCCTTCCTTGGAACGGCTGCTCGCGAGCCAGGTCAGCGCCTTCAGGCGGTCCGCGCCCGCGAGTCCCAGTTCGAGCGCGTTCTCGTAGGCGGGGACCGCACGGGCCTCGTCGTCCCGGTCGTCGAGGGTGGCAGCGAGCCAGAACCGGGCCGACGCTCAGCTGACGTCGGGTCTGTGTCGACCGCGCGCTCGAAGGCACCGACGGCGGCCACGAGCTTGCGCTGCGCCCTGAGGTCCATCCCCTTGTCGAAGGCGTTCGCCGCGCTCATTTGGCGCGGCGCGGTTCGAACCGGAACCGGCGGACCGCCACGACGAACCCTACGGCACCCCAGATCGCGACCACCCCGATGTTCCCCCACGACCAGGCAGAAGCCCCCGGGACCAGGTGGAACGGCGCGAACGTCGCGTCGATGAGCGGGCCGACCGGAAAGTACCTCGAGAACTGGGCGAGCGCGGACCCGGGCTGCAACGGGAACCACAGCCCCGAGAGGAACAGCATCACGAAGAACACGATGCTGATCATCGGCCCGGCGGCGTCCTCGTTCGGCACCAGCGTGCTCGCTGCGACGCCGAGTGCGGTGAAGCAGACCACGCCGACGGCGATCGCGAGGACGAGCGGTGCCCAGTTCTCCGGGAGCCGGGCACCGAAGCCGAACCTGCCGACGAGGAGCAGGAGGACCACCTGGACGACGGACACGACCATCGCGTTCAGCGCGAGCGCGCCGATCATCGCCCACGCCGGGAGCGGCGACAGCCGGATCCGCTTCAAGAGTCCCGTCTCGCGCCGGTTCACGAGCGAGATCGCGAGCGTGTTGAAACATGCCGACATCACGCCGTAGGCGGCGAAGCCGGGCACGTAGTACTGGACCTCCTTCACGCCCAGGAACGTGACCTTTGTGGCGCCGCCCGAAGCGGCGAGCAGCACCAAGAAGATGAGCGAGAAGCCGACGGTGAAGAAGGCGCCGAAGGGGTTCCGCCAGAAGCTGAGCTGCTCGTAGTAGAGCTGCCGCCCCATCATCTGCGTCCGCCGGCGGACGAGCGCGGCCGTCAGCGTCATCCCTGTTCTCTTTCGTAGCCGACGAGACGCAGGTACACGTCCTCCAGGGTCAAGCGCTCGCACGTCAGGCCGGCAAGTTCGACGTGCTGGGCCGCCGCCCAATTCGTCAACACCCGGAGCACCTCGACCGCGTCGCCGGTGCGGATCTGGACAGTGTCGCTCGCGACCGACGTGGGCGGTACGGGCAGGTCGGCGACGGCCACCCCGTCGGGCACGCGAAACCGGATCAACGCGTCGCTCGTGTCCCTGCCGCCGAGCGCCTGCGGCGTCCCCTCGGCCACGACCCGCCCACCGCTCATCACCGCGACGCGCGAGGCCAACGTCTCTGCTTCGTCCATGTAGTGCGTCGTGAGCAGCACGGTCGTCCCACCGCTCGTGAGCCGGCGCACCACCTCCCAGGCATCGCGCCTGGCGGAGGGGTCGAACCCCGTCGTCGGTTCGTCGAGGTACAACAGCTCGGGGTTCCCGACGATGCCGAGGCCGAGGTCGAGCCTGCGCATCTGCCCGCCCGAGAGCGTCTTCACCCGCGACCCCGCCTTCTCCGAGAGCCCGACGAGCTCGACGACCTCGGCGGGGTCGCGTGGCGCGGGGTAGTACCCGGCGTTGCGCTGGAGCACCTCGAGGACCGTCAGGTAGGGCTCGACGGCGAGCTCTTGGAGGACGACGCCCGTGCGCTCTCGGAGCTGCATCGAGGTGGCGCGCTCCGCCGGGTCCATCCCCAGCACCTCCACGCGCCCCGCATCGCGGCGACGGAAGCCCTCGAGGATCTCGATCGTGGTCGTCTTCCCTGCGCCGTTGGGGCCGAGCAGCGCGAAGACCTCGCCATGCTGGATCTCGAAGCTGACGTCCGACACGGCCTGCATCGGTCCGTAACGCTTCGCGAGGCCGTCGACGACGATCACCGCCATGCGCCGACGGTATCGCTTGGCCGCCCGCCGCCCGCCGCCCGCCGGCTCGCCTGCCGGCCGCACGCTGGTCGGAACCGCGGCCCCCGGGGTATCGGGGTCCCCCGAGCGCGCCGTGCGAGACTCCGTCGATGGGGACCACGGGGCGCGTCGCCTCGGTCAACGTCGGCGTGCCGAGGGCGGTGCGACGGGGCGGGGTCAGCGGGATCGACAAGCGCCCCGTCGCCGGCTCCGTGCGCGTCTCGAGCCCCGCAGACGGGCGGAGCGGCCTCGAAGGGGACAGCATCTGCGACTCCGTGAATCACGGCGGGCCTGCCCAGGCGGTGTACGCGTACGCCCGGGAGGACCTGGACTGGTGGGAGGCCCGACTCGGTGTCCCGGTGACCGACGGAACGTTCGGGGAGAACCTCACCACCGTCGGGCTCGACGTCACCGGTGCCCTGCTGGGCGAGCGGTGGCGCATCGGCGAGGAGGTCCTCCTCGAGGTCACCGGCCCGAGGATCCCCTGTGCCACGTTCGCCGTCTGGATGCACACGCGTGGGTGGCTGACGGCGTTCACCGACCGTGCGCGTCCGGGCGCGTACCTTCGCGTCCTTGTCCCGGGAACGGTGCGCATCGGTGACGAGCTGGCGGTGGTCGACCGCCCCGCGCACGACGTCGACGTGGGGCTCTGCTTCCGGGCGCTCACGCGCGAGCGGGGCCTCCTGCCGCGACTACTGGACGCGGGCGACCACCTCGAGCCCGAGCTGCGAAGCCTCGTGGGTGAGGGACGCGGGTTCGATCTCGACGAGGAACCGGCCGACGAACCGGCGTGACCCCGCGCCAACGGCGAGCCCGCGCCGGCCGCGGCCGGGCGCCCCGCCCTATGGTTCAGGGGCATGCCCTCGCGCAAGCCCACGGTCACCTCGAAGGAGACGCGTGCCCCGGCGCCATTCGCTCGCGATCTCGAGCTCGAGAAGATCGCGGACCGCTGCGAGCGCTTCGTCCACGGCGCCGGGCGGCGGAAGGCCGCCGACCTCCTCGGCACGATCCCGCCCGACACGGCCATCGACTACTACGGCACCGGCGGGGTCGTCGAGGAGCTCGAGACCGAGGTCGCAAGGATGCTCGGCAAGGACGCCGCGCTCTTCCTCCCGACGGGAACGATGGCGCAGCAGGCGACCCTGCGCGTCCACGCCGACCGACGCTCGCGCAGGGCCGTCGCATTCCATCCGGCGTGCCACCTCGAGAGCCACGAGGAGCGCGGCTACCAACGGCTGCACGGCCTCTTCGGCGTGCCGGTCGGCGACCGCAACTCGCCGCTCACCGCTGCCGATCTGTTACAGGTGCACGACCCGCTCGGCGCACTACTCATCGAACTGCCCCAGCGTGATCTGGGCGGGACGCTGCCGACGTGGGACGATCTCGTCGCGCAGGCTGCCTGGGCGCGCCAGCGCGGCGCCGCGGTGCACCTCGACGGCGCCCGGATCTTCGAGGCCGGCCCGTACTACGCGGCGAGCGCGAAGAAGAAGCTCTCCGACGTCGCCGCGCTCTTCGACACGGTCTACGTGTCGTTCTACAAGGGCCTCGCGGGCCTCGCGGGCTGCTGCGTCGCCGGGGAGCCCGACGTCATCGCGGAGCTGTCGCTCTGGCGGACCCGCCACGGGGGACGCGTCTTCGCCATGTGGCCGTACGCGGCATCCGCACTCTCGGTGCTGCGGGAACGGGCGCCGAAGATGGGCCGGTACTACCGGCACGCCACCGCCATCGCCAAGGCGCTGCAGGGCGCGCCCGGCGTGGAGGTCATGCCGTGGCCGGTGCAGGCGCCGATGATGCACCTCCGGCTGGCGGTCACGGTCGAAGAGCTGCGGGCGCGCGCGATCGACATCGCGAAGACAGAGGGCATCTGGACGTTCAGCCGACCGTTCGCTTCCGAAGGGCCGAACCTGCAGCGCTGCGAGCTGTCGGTCGGCGACGCCACGCTCGAGATCGCCCCCGCCGAGATGAGAGCGATCGTCGAGCGCCTGGCGACCGGCCAGCGGCCGTGAGCGGTACCGCTCCGATCGCCTAGGGACAGCGGATCCACTGGCTGGACCTTCCCTCCTCCGTGCACGTGTGGGTGGAGGAGATCCACGAGTCTGCGGTCGTGTCGGCGGAGTCGCAGCCAAGCACGTCACCGCGGTCCTCGCCGGTGTCGCCGGGTACTTCCTCGACGCTGCACGCCTGCCCCGAACCCGGGTCTGCCCACCGTGCGGGCGTTCCAACGGATACAGGGAGACGCCGCCCTGTGGTGGCTTCGTCGGCGACTCCATCAGCCCGATCGCGAAGCTGAGGCCCAAGACGCTCCACGCCAGGACGTTCACCCACGCCAGCGGGTAGGAGTGCGAGACCGTCCATCGCTACCCGGAGTCGCCTTTCTGTTGCGCCGTCACCCAGGCGCGCACCACGCCCCTGTGCTGCCGGCGACCTCAACGCGTCCGGGCGAAGCGATGGACGGCCTCGAGGAGCTCCTTGCTCTTCTGTGCGGCGACGGCCTCGTCCCCGGATGCGAGGGCGTGCGTCACGCAGTGGTTGACGTGGTCGTCGAGGATCTTGAGGGCCACTGCTTCCAGGGCCGTGTCGACGGCGGCGATCTGGGTGAGGATGTCGATGCAGTAGCGGTCCTCGGCGATCATCTTCTCGATCCCGCGTGCCTGGCCCTGGATGCGGCGCATGCGTTTCAGGAGGGCGTCCTTGCTGCCCTCGACGATGTACCCGTGTGCGACGGGCGTCGCCGACGCCGAGGGCTCGTGTCGTGCAGGAGTCATCGGCGGGCCTCCAGCGGTGAGAAGCGACGCAGGCGCAGCGAATTCGTGACGACGAAGACGCTGGAGAACGCCATGGCCGCGGCGGCGACGATGGGGTTCACGATGCCGGCGACGGCCAGCGGGATCGCCGCGACGTTGTAGCCGAACGCCCACACGAGGTTGCCCTTGATCGTGCGCAGCGTCCGGCGTGACAGCCGGATGGCGTCCACAGCCGCGCGGAGGTCGCCGGAGACGAGGGTCAAGTCGGACGCCTCGATGGCGACGTCGGTGCCCGTGCCCATGGCCAGCCCGAGGTCCGCCTGGGCGAGTGCGGGCGCGTCGTTCGCGCCGTCGCCGACCATCGCCACCACCTCTCCCGCCTGCTGCAGCCGCGCGACCTCGGCCGCCTTCTCCTGGGGGAGCACGCCTGCGATCACCCGGTCGATGCCCACCTCGTGGGCGACCGCCCGGGCGGCCCGCTCGTTGTCACCGGTGAGCAGGACGGGCGTGAGCCCCAGCCCGCGAAGCTCGGTGACCGCTTGGCGGCTCGTCTCCTTCACGCGGTCGGTCACCGCCAGGAGCCCCAGAGGCGCGCCGTCGGCTGCGACCACCACGACGCTCGCCCCCTCCGACTCCAGGCGATCGGCCTCGCCGCGGAGCCGCTCGGGCAGCACGACGCCCCACTCGCCGAGCAGCGTCGGTTGTCCGAGCACCACGTCATGGCCGTCGACGACCGCCTCGACCCCTGCACCGACGCGGACGGCGAAGTCCTCTGCGACCGGCAGCGTGCCGACGTGGTCGCGGCCGAATGCGACGATGGCCCTCGCGATCGGGTGCTCGCTCGGGTCCTCGGCCGACGCCGCCAGTCGCAGCAGCTCCCCGGTGGCGACGCCGGCCGCGGGCACCACCGCCGAGACGACCATCTTCCCTTCCGTCAAGGTGCCGGTCTTGTCGAGGACGATCGTCGAGACCCGCCGCGTCTGCTCGAGCACCTGTGGGCCCCTGATGACGATGCCGAGCTGGGCGCCCCGCCCGGTGCCGACCATGAGGGCCGTCGGCGTCGCGAGGCCGAGCGCACACGGGCAGGCGATGACGATCACCGCCACCGCGGTGGCGAACGCGGAAGCGGCGGTCGCCGCCCCGAGCAGAAGCCAGCCGACCAGCGTGAGGAGGGAGATGGCGATCACGACGGGGACGAACACGGCGGAGACCCGGTCCGCGAGGCGCTGGACAGGGGCCTTGCCCTGCTGTGCCTGCGCGACGAGGCGGGTGATCTGGGCGAGGACGGTCGCCGCACCGATCCGGGTCACCTCCACGACCAGGCGTCCGGAGGTGTTGACCGTGGCCCCGGTGACCGCGTCACCGGGGCCGACGTCGACGGGGACCGGTTCACCGGTCAGCATCGACTGGTCGACCGCCGAGCTGCCCGAGACCACCACGCCGTCGGTGGCGACCTTCTCGCCGGGCCGCACGACGAACCGGTCGCCGACGGCGAGGGCATCGGCCGGCACCGGCACTTCCTTGCCGGCTCGAAGGAGGTGGGCATCTTTCGCGCCGAGCTCGAGAAGGCTGCGGATCGCCTCCCCGGAGCGCCGCTTCGCCCGGGCCTCCAGATAGCGACCGAGTAGGAGCAACGCGGTGATCGCCCCGGCGGCGTCGAAGTAGACGGTCGTCGGGATCCTCGTCGCGACCACGACCGTCGACCACGCCCATGCCGAGAGCGTGCCGAGCGAGATCAGGGTGTCCATGGACGCCGCGCCGTGCCGGGCGCTCCGTGCCGCCGCTCGGTGGAAGGGCCAGCCGGCGTAGACGACCACCGGGGTCGACAGGACGAGGGAGACCCATCCCCAACCAGGCGGGCGAGACGCCGGGACCCAGGCGAAGACCGCCAATGGGATGCTCAATGCCACCGCCAGGGCCAACCTGCGCCGGTATGGCACGGCCGGGTCGACGTCGGTCACCGCATCGGGGAGCGACGCCTGGTACCCGGCGGCCTGGACCGCGCCGATCAGCTCTCCGACGTCCACGAGCACCGGATCGAACACGACCGCCGCGCGCTCCGAGGCGAAGTTGACCGTGGCGTCGACGCCGGGGAGGTTGTTGAGGCGCTTCTCGACACGCGCCGCACACGACGCGCAGGTCATCCCGCCGATCGCCAGATCGACGTGGTCGCGCGCTGCCTCGCCGTGCCTGGAGTCGGTGGCAACCGCCGGCATCACATCGCCTCGTATCCCGCCTCTTCGATGGCCGCGCGGAGCGCCGGGTCGGAGAGGGCGTCCCCGTGCACCGTGACGAGCCTCGTCTCGAGGTCGACCTCCACCGAGTCGACCCCCTGGACCGCAGAGAGGGCACCGTCCACCGCCCGCGTGCAGTGGTCGCAGCTCATCCCCGGCACGCTGTAGGTCACAGTCTGCGTCATGGCTGGTCCTCCGTCGGTATGCTCCTCCGTCGTTCAGTATACCCCCTGGCGGTATACAGACGGCGGGATCGGGGCATTCAGGGAGCCGCCAGCGCGCCCCGGGCGCGTCGCCGACGCGCCGTCTTCGACGGCAGCCCGGCGCGTGTCGCCGCCCGTGTCCGGCGGACCGCGCGAGCGACCCGCGTGACGTCAGGCGCGCGCGTGCAGCCCCATCCCACCGAGCATCGCCCGATCGGCATCGTGGTCGGCGCATGGCACCGCGCTCGTGAGCATGATGCTGCGCTCGGACGAGAAGATCGAGTTGGCACCTGCGAGAAAGCAGAGAGCCTGGTCCGAAAAGCTCATGAGGTGGCGTCCGGCGGCGATGCGGACGTCGGCCGCCGGCATGAGCAGGCGCGCCGTCGCGATCATCCGCACCGTGTCGGCGATGTCCACATCGGGCTGATCGCCCAACGGCGTGCCGTCGACCTTGGAGAGGACGTTGATCGGCACCGACTCGGGATGCGGCTCGAGCGTGGCGAGCGTGTGCAGCAGGGCCACACGGTCGCTCTCGGTCTCGCCCAGCCCGAGGATGCCACCACAGCAGACGGTGACCGACGTCGATCGGACGTGGGCGAGGGTGTCGAGGCGGTCCTGGTACGAGCGGGTGCGCACGACGCTCGGGTAGTAATGCTCGGAGGTGTCGAGGTTGTGGTTGTACGCGTAGAGGCCGGCCTCCTCGAGCCGGCGAGCCTGTTCGGCGGTCAGCATCCCGAGAGTGCAGCAGACCTCGAGCCCGAGCTCTGCGACGCCCTTGACCATCTCGAGCACGCGCTCGAAGCTGGGACCGTCACGCACCTCCCGCCAGGCTGCTCCCATGCAGAAGCGGGTCACCCCTTCGCCCTTCGCCCGCTTGGCGGTCGCGACCACGTCGTCGACTGCCATGAGTCCCTGTGGGCGGACGCCGGTCTTGTAGTGCGCCGACTGGGAGCAGTAGCCGCAGTCCTCGGGGCAACCGCCGGTCTTGATCGAGAGCAGCTGGCAGACCTGCACCTCGCCCGGCTCGTGGAACTGGCGGTGGACGACCGACGCCTGGTGCACGAGCTCCAAGAGGGGCCGCTCGAAGAGCTCCCTCACCTCACCGATCGTCCAGTCCGTCCGCAACAACGTCGTGCCACCTCCGCGACGGGCGCCCCGGCGGACGCCGCTCCGTACTTCGATGCCTGGTTGTCTACCGCGCCCGGCGCCTGCGCCGCCCCTCGGCGCGCGCGGCCGGCTCTGTGCTAAAGGAGGGGGCGTGGCGGGACCCCACGCCCTTCGAGACGTTGCCGAGCTCCGCAGGCTCTACCGGCCTCCCGCCCAGGTCAACCTCGCCAAGGAGATCCACCACCTCGACCGGCACTGCCGTGACTACCTCGCGCACGCCCCGTTTGCCGTCCTCGGGACGACCGACGGCGCGGGCAAGGTCGACACCTCGCCCAAGGGCGGGCCGCCGGGCTTCGCCACCGTGCTCGACGAGCATCACCTCGCGATCCCGGACATGGCCGGGAACAACCGCGTCGACTCACTCCGAAACATCGTCCGTTCGCCGGGGGTCTCTCTCCTTTTCATGATCCCCGGAGTCGGAGAGACGTTGCGGGTCCTCGGGAACGCTGCGGTGTCGACCGATCCCGAACTCCTCGAGAGATGCCGCGTCGGCGGCCTCGTTCCCCACGTCGCGATCCTCGTCGAGGTCAGCACCGCCTTCATCCACTGCGCCAACTCGCTGCGCCGGAGCGGGCTGTGGGAGCGTGACCGGTGGCCTGACACGAGCGACATGGCATCACCGGCTCGCATCTTCCGTGACCACATGCAGCTCACCGAGAGCGCCACCACCGAGGAGATGCAGGAGTCCCTGGACCGGGCATACGCGGAGATGACGTGGGCAGTCGGCCCGTACGGCAGCGACGGCGACGACGCCTGAACCCGCACGGCCGAACCCAGGACTCAGTCCTTCCCGCGAACCCGGCGGCGTCCTCTTACGCCGTGCCGTTGAGGACAACAGAGGCGGCGCCGGGAATCGAACCCGGGTGAAGGGCTTTGCAGGCCCCTGCCTAATCGGTCGTTCTCCCTGGTAGAGGCGCTATCGGAGGGCGTCTCCGAGGGTCGATGACGCGAAGATGACGCGAAACGGGCGAAGTAGCTTGGCGCGGGTGGGTGACCCGACGCTGTGGATCTGGATGGTCGGCGCAAAGAAGCCGGTCTACGACCGGCCAATGCTGCCGTCCCGGTGGCGGTGACCGCCACGAACGAAACGGACGCCCTGTATCCGGGCGGCCCGGCCGGGGTAATCCCGATGAAGGTCCAGAACACGAACGCCAGCTCGGTGCTGGTGTCCGGAGTGACGGTTTCGGTGACCGGGACGTCTGCGGGGTCGGCATGCTCGGCGTCGGACTTCGTCGTCACTCAGCCGTCTTTCGGCGTCACCGGGAACCCGTCGGTGACGTTCCCTGCGACGCTCACACCCGGTGAAACCATCTACGCCGGGATATCCACATCCGGCACCGGGGCGGGTGTCGCCCTGGCGACAACAGCGCCGACAAGTTGCCAGAACGTCACGGTGAACCTGGCCGAGAAGGCGACGTGACCGCCGCAAAGGGCCTCCTGGGCCTCGTCGCCCGGGAGGTGCGGCCCGGTGACCGGGTGCTGATCGGCTCCGGCCTTGCGAGCGTTCGGCGTGTCCTCGCCTCCAGCGGTGACGGGGTCGCGATCTTCCTCGACGACGGGCGGGAGCACCTTGTGCCGTCGGACCACCACGTCGTCGTGGAGCGCGAGTGGGAGGTGGTCGCATGACCGCCGAGCGTCAGGGCGTGACCGATGCCGAAGCCCGGGAGATGTGGGTCGACGTCGTCGGCGTGCGCGACCGCTACCTCCGTCGCGCACGTGAGGCCGACGTCGGCCCGCGCGAAGCCCGGCGCATGCGCGGGATCGCAGGACACCTGACGCGGCAGATCCGTTGGGCAAGGGAGAAGGAGGTTGTTGCGGCGACGGTCCGCTGACAGTCAGGAGCAATGCGCGAGACGCCCCGATTCCGCTCCGGGGCGTCTCGTCGCGTCTCAGCCCTTCGCATGAGCAGCGGGCGGCCGCCGGGGGGAACCGTGCCCGACGGCGGCCCGCTCGCTCGTTCCGTCCCGCGTCACGCGGGACGGAATCACTTGAGAGTGGTCGGGTAGCCCGCGCCGCTGATCGCCGCGACGGCCGTCGGATACCGAGGAACTGCCGCCACGTAGGCCCGCACGCCGCACACGACGGTCAGGGTCGTGGCGAAGGTCTCCTCGTAGGCGAAGGCGATCGGCTCCGTCTCGACCACGGCGATGGTTGCGGGCTTGGAGACGATCACCTGAGTGTGTGTCGACGTCGTCGGGATCTGGTCGTCGGCGAACCACCTCAGGTTGCCGGGCAGCACGAGGCCCATGAAGCCCTGCCATGCCGGATCATCGGACACCGCCACCAGCGCCCCGGCGTCGGGGACGACGATCGGCCTTGTCTGCTTATCGACCTGTTTCGTGGCCCACCCGGCGAAGTCCGACGTCGTGAAGACGTGCGTGCCGGCCACGCGGGTCCCGGCCGCGTCGGTCAGCTTCTCCCGCGCACTCGACAGGTCGGCGTAGAACGTGGCGATGCTGAGCGTTGTGGCGTCGGTGACCGTCTGCGCTGTCGCCAGGGCCTGACCGAGCACGTACGCGTTCACCGCCGCGTCGAGCTGCTCCTTCAGCTGGGCGGTGATGATCTCGTCGAACTTCATCGGGCCGCCGCGGTCGAAGAGCTGCTGGGAGACCGGGACCTCGCCCACGAGAGGGACCATCGTGGCCGTGAGCGTCGCCGCGGTGGGTGTCGAGGAGTCGACACCGGCGTTCTCGGCGGTCTGCTCGCCGACGGTCGTGGGCGAGTTGAAGACGGGGATGATCACCTCGAGCCCGTAGTCCGGTGCAGGGACCGGGGAACACTGCTGCGTGAAGCTGCGAAGCGGAGAACGGTAGGTGGCCCACAGGTTCTGGAGCCACGCTGGCGTCACGAAGGAGCCGCCCGAGGCAGCTCCCGACGTCATCGCGCTCCGGAGCTCCGCCGCCCGCTCGACGGCATGCTCGCGGGTGTTATTGGCGAGTTGCGCGAGAGCGGCGCGCCCCTCAGGGGACCCCTGGCGGATCTCGACGGCGACCTCGCGGACGTGGCGCTCGAGGCGCCCGAGGGCCTCGCGGTGCAGGGGATGGCCCGGCATCGCGGCGAGTCCCCGATCGCGCCAGAACGAATGCGGCGACTCGCGGTCGTAGATGCGAGGCTCCGCCTTCACGGCGGCGCGCAAGTGGTGCTCGCTTGCTGCGCGGTAGCGCTTGGCGCGCTCATCGTTCCTATCCGCACGCGAGAAGAAGTCGGCGACTTTGTCGCGATCGGCGGGCGGGAGCTTGCCCGTCTCCAACGCCTCCGCGTGCTGCCGGATGACGCGGGCGGCGGCGCCGATCTGCCCGTCCCGCCAGCGCTCGGCGAAGCGTGCGGCGGTCTGGGCGTTGGCCGCGGCGAGCTTGTGCCCGCCGGCGTCGAGGCGGTCCCGCTCGGGAGGCGCGTCGAGGGTTCGGTCGTCGGTGGTTGTCATTTTTTGGATTCCTTTTGGGTCGCCCGGATCGCCCGGGGATAGCTACAGGTGGTTGTTGCGGGTGCTGCCGAAGAGCCGCAGGCGGCGTCGGTCGGCATCGACGTCGACCACACGCGAAGGTTCGGGGCCGTCCGGCCGTGTCTGGGGCGCCGGCCGTGGCGGAGCCATCGCGGGCCGTGCGGGGTCGGGGCCGCACATGAGCTCGACAAGCTCGCGGACTTCCCACAAGAGACCCTGCGCGCTGCGTAGCTCTTCCCCGGTGAAGGCCCGAGCAACTGTGGGTGAAGCGAGCGCTCGCGCTACCCGGCCGACGGATGCGGCGAGGAGTTCCGTCGCCGCACGGCGCTGGACGGCACGCGCTTTCGGGTCGTCCGACCTGCTGACAAAGTAGGGGGCGCGGTGGGCGGCGAGGAGCTGCTCGACGGCGTCGGCGACGTTGGTCCGGCACACGGCGAGGGGGTCCTCTTGTGGAGCCGTGAACTGCAATCTTGTGGTGGGGAGGTTCATGTTTCGGCCTCCTCGGCCTCCTCGGCCTCCTCGGCCTCCTCGGCCCAGGGGCCGCCGGTCCACGGCGTCGGCGCGAGGCCGGCGTTGACGTCCTCGGGGTGCGGGTGGCCGTCGGCGGCGGTGGGGAACGGTGTCTTGGTCATCGTGGGATCGTCCTTTCGAGGGCGGCTTTGGAGGTCGGGTCGGCCCATTGGCGGAGATGGCGCTGGGGCACGCCGGGGTCGCGGGGCGCGCGCTCCCGTGCAGGCGGTGAGAGGGCGTCATCGGCCGGGGCAACGCGATCCATGACCGCCGCCCGCTCGATGAGCCAACGGCCGTCGACCCGGCGAGCCGGCAGGCGCCCCGTCTCCGCCAGACGCCGCACGCGCCGCACCGAAACGCCGAGCAACCGCGCCGCCGCGGTGGTCGTCGTGAGCATGGCGAGTTCGCGGTGCCTTCGCTCGGCGGTGACGATGCGGGCGACGACGACGCGCTGTGCGGGGCTGAGGGGCTGGCCGTCCCGCTTCAGGCGGACGATCGCGTATTCGAGGACCGGGACGAGCAGCGCTGCATCGCGCAACGAGAGCATGATCCGCCCATCGCCGATCATTGTATCGAACGGCCCGTCGGCCTCGTCGGTCGATGGCGCCTTTTCCCTGGTCACCGGCTATTCCGCAGGGTTCCGCTTGATGACGTACCCGTGGCGGCGCAACGTCTGCACCAGACCCGCCACGTTGGCCTGCTCGACCGCTGTGGCGAGGTCCGAGCGGCCCGGGCAGGCGTGCACTTCGCGCCGGCCGATGGTGCCGCCGCAGTCGGCGCACTCCCAGGTTTGTGAGTCGGCCGCGACGATGCGGCGAAGCCTGTCCGCCGCCTTGGCACGGCGCAGCTGACGTCCGGTGAGCGGCGGGCAGCGGTGCAAGTCACTCACCGGCCCGGACCCGCCGCACCTTGCGCAGATGAAGGTGACGTGGTGGGTCGTCTCGTCGGTAGGGGCCAATGTGGTCACGTTGGGGGTCCTTTCAGGTTTGTGCGGCATGTCGGGCAACGGGCGGGCGGGCGTCCCCGGGTCAGGGGGCGATCGAACATCCGGCGGCACACCGCACACGTCCGGTCGGGGCGACGCGCTCGGCGTCTGGCCGTGGTAGCGGCGGTCTTGCAGGCGAGGGAGCAGTAGGTGTGCCCCGAGCGGGCCGCGTTGGCCGCGAACCGGCGCCCGCACACGCGGCAGACCTTGGAGATGGCGCCGCACGTCGGGCATGCCGACGTAGCCACCGTTCGCGCCGAGGCGGAATCGAGCGGGTCCCCGACTGTATTGGCGGCTTCCGTGGCACTATTTGAGTGAAGCGTGTGCATCTCTCGGCCCTTTAAGCTCGGGGGGGGTTTTTTTTGACCGGGCGGGTCACTAGGCCGATCGCCGGGAAGCTCGATGCCCCCCCTGGCGGAAGTCGTGGCGCTCATCCTTGGTGAGGTCCCGTCCTTCGGTCGCGCTCGAATGAGCACCGACCTCCGCCGGCCCCACCCCCGGTGTGCCTAGCCACGGGTCGCCTCGGCTTCCTCAACGACGACGAACCTCTGCCACCTGCTCCTGTCCGCCGGGCACCGGTGCCCGACCTCAAGCGCGATCGCCACGACCTCAGTGCCGCAGTGCTCGCATTGCCACAACCGCGCATGAGCGCCGATGCTCGAGGCGGCGCGCTCGGCGAGGAAGCTCATGGCGGAGCCGAGATCAGTCACGACGCCACCGCTTCGACGCCAAGGCCCCAGGAATCCCAAGCAAACCGTTGTTGCCTGGCGAACAATTCGACACGCGGGCTAGGTGACACCTGCTCGATGAGGTCGTAGGAAGCTGCGGGCTTGGCGCTGTGGGCGCCGCGCTGCCAGATGTGCCACGTCGAGATCGGCTTGGTCTCCGGCACCATCGGCCTGCCGCGGCTTGCCAGGATCAGGTGCTCGGTGTTGTTGCGGAGGTAGTGGCCGACGCCGGGGCCGGGCTTGCACCACGTGACCACCGTGAGCGGCGAGAAGCCCCACGCCCGGACGATCCCGTAGCCGTCCCCCATGAGTGCGTTCGTGCACCAGAGCCAGAGGTGGGCGTCCGCGTCGGCCAGGTCGGCGACCGGCATCTCCCGCAGCTCCTCGGTGCTTGCCGTCGAGTAGTGCTTGCGGGCGTCGGCCTTGGTCGCGGCCGATGCGTAGCGCCACGGCGGGTCGGCGAGGATCGTCCGGTAGGGCGGCGAGAGCCCTTCCCAGGCGGTCACCATCGCCCACCGTCCTCGGATCCCTCGGGCATTCCGTGTCGCCACCATCCGGCCCACGGCCACACGTCACCTCGGCGCAGCTCGTCGGGCCACTGAGCCACGGCACGGTCACCACGCCAGCGGCCGACCACGAGGGCACCGTGGACGTCTCTGGAGGGCGTGAGCTTCAGTCCGTACTCGGGCCAGCGGAGCCATAGCGACGATCCGAACGGTCGCAGCTCCCGGGCACCGCCGTTGGCTTGCGGGGCGTGGTGCTCGAGCACGAGGGCGAAGCCGTACCGGGTGCGCAGGTCATCGAGGATCGCCTGCACCTCGGCGGCCACCTGCTCGTCTGACTCACGACCGGTGCGCGTGTATGCCTTGTACACCGGGCCGAGGCTGACGAGCTTCGGGCGGTTCCTGCGCAGCACGTCCTCGAAGGCCAGGCGGTCCGGGCGTCGTCTGAGGTCGATACCGCCGGGACGGTGCCAGAGCACCGCAGGCGCTCGCTCGCTTCCCGAATGCGCGCGGGCCGTGCTGGCGAGCTTGCGGAGCCGGTCGCGCACGTTTCTGCGCGGGTTCTCGAGGTCGACGAGAAGCGCCGGCACCGCGGGCGCCGGGTCGAACGTGAACGGCTGGACACCGTAGGCGGCGCAGACGACGACCTGACGGGCCAGCTCGGACTTGCCGACACCTTCGGGGGCCACGATGACGACCCGGTCGTCTTCGGCGAGCAGGCCGGGCACGACTTCGGGAGATGCGTCGTCACGCTCGGCCACGAAGTCGTCGAGCTGGATGTCACCGGCGATGGTTAGACGCGGGGCGTCCACGAATGCCAGGAGTGCCCGGGCCTCGTCGACCACGTCCCCGGGGTCGCGCTCGGGGTCCGATGCCGCGGCGGTGATCTCGGTCCCTACTCCGTGAAGTGCTCGACGTGAAGCGAAGCGGGCCACGATTTCGCAATAGCGGCCGATGCTGGCCGCCGATGGCACCTCGGCAGCCCAGCGCGAGAGGTCACCGCGGGCGTCGGTCCACGCGGTGCCAGATGCCGTGAGCTCGTCGGCGACCGTGAGGGGGTCGACCGCCGCTCCCGCCTTGTGGAGGCTGACGATGGCACCGAACGCAGCGGAGGGATGCGCTGAGCCGAAGTCGGACGCGACAAGGGCTCGCGTGGTGGTCTCGACCGCTGGCCGAGAGAACAGGCACGCGCCCACGACGGACTCCTCGGCCTCGAGGTCGCAGAAGGGCGTGGTCATCGGTACACCGGAGCCGGTGCGTCGTAGTTGACCCGCTCAGACTCGACGCCGAGGCTCGACCAGTGCGAAGCGACTGCGTTCGGGGTGAACTCCCACGAGGGGTGAAGCTGCCGGTAGCGCTCGCACCGAATGCGAACCTCGACCTCGGTGGCGCCCGCGTCGCGGACGTCCTTGGCGGCCTTGCGCACCTTGCCCGCTTGCGCGCCGGTGATCGCCCACTTGCCGGCGTCGTCCTTCGCGATCCCCCACGCCTCGGCGAACGCGTCGAAGATGGGATCGCAGCGGCGCGCGCGCGGCGTAGCCGCAAGTATGGCTACCTCATGGCTACCTAGGTGGTCGTTTCGTTCCGGTGTTCGCGTCGTCACGTTCCGGTGTTCGGTGCCAACGGTGGTCGTTTCGTTCCGGTGTTCGGTGGTCGTTTCGTTCCGGTGTTCCGCCGGCACCTTGGGGATGCGGGCGACGTAGGAGGCGGCGCGCCCGGGAGCTGAACGGCCGGTCTGCTCGAGCCATCCCGATTTCCGCACGTGGCCGATCCCGTTCCTGACGGAGCGCTCGGTCATGTGAGCCTCGAAAGCGATCAGGGCGTGCGTCGGGCGGCACGAGGTGCCATCTGCATTCATGTGGAGTGCCAGCGTTCGGGCCACCGCGATGTCGGTGGCCGTCAGGCGCGCATCGGTGGCGAGGGCCTTGCACCACCGATGGACGAATGGCATGGAGGCGCTCACAGGGTGGCCGCCCTTTCGAGATCGCGGAGGGCCTTCTCGCCGAGGCGGATCGCTCCGTCCACGGCTGCATCGAGCGTGGCGGTCTCGCCCGAGATGACACCGTGAGCGAGCAGGCCGACGGCCGCGTCAACCCGGGCCCGCGCATCTTCGAGCGCGGCGGAGCGAGCGGCGGGTCGCTTCACTGTCGCGCTCACCGGGCCGCCTCTACGCGGCCCGACTCGGCGTAGGCGTCGAGGTCCGCGAGGTCGATCAACACTCGAGCGCACCGGCCGGTCCCGAGCTTGTGGAAGGGAAGCCGCCGCTCAGCGACGAGACGGCGTAGCAAGCGCTCGGTTGCCCAGGCCCGGTGCTGAGGCACCTGACGGAGCGGGACGAGCTGGCGGGCCATCACTGGGCCGCCAATCGGTCGAGCAGCTCGAGGTAGGAGACGGCGAGTTCTCCGCGCGGCGTCCGGTCGCCGCGCTCCCAGCGCAACACCGTCGACGGGCTGACGCCCGGGCCGACACCGCGCCCCATTTCTCCGAGGCTGAGGCCAGCGCCCACACGGACGGCGCGGGCGGCACCCGATGACACGAGGCGACGAACCCTGGCGAGTGCCACTGGATCGACTGGAGTCTTCACAAGCGACATATTACTGGGAAGGTTGCCGGAGCCTTCCCGTAATATGCCCCGATATGTCTGCCAAGCAACCGGGAAAGCGGGAACGTTGCCAGACCCTTCCCGGTGGTGCTAGAGTTGCCGCCGTGCAAGTCGACTGGTATGCGTCAGGCGATCCCGACGACTACAACATCGAGCTTCGCTGGCCGGACGCCGACTCCGGGCCGTACACGGTGCGCATGGTCGTTGTACTGGCAGAGGGTCGGCCATGGGTGGGCCGAATCGAGATCGACGGACTGGCGCAACTCGGAATGGGGCAGCCCGGCTCTGTGACCCCGATCACCTCGGAGTCGATCCGCGTCCCTGTCGCTCAGCTACTCCATGAGGCCCTAGAGGTCATCCGACAAGACCGGGCCGCCCATCCGCCACCGCCCGGGCACGACTACTTCGAGCAACTCGCGACCAATGAGGACAAGGTGGCGCTGAGCGCGCACGGAAAGCCGGGCCGGCGTCCGCATTACGGGCGGGAACACTTTGAGAAGGTCGCCAGGGTCTACTCGGAAGCGCTCGCAGCCGGCTACCCGCCGACCGCTGAGGTTGCCCGGAAGTTCAACGTCTCGACATCGGCCGCGGCCAAGTGGGTCGCCAGATGTCGTCGACCACCGCTCGGATTGCTACCGCCGACGACCAAGGGCGCCGCGAGGGGAGGAGACCGATGAGTGACCCAGTGAAGCTTCCATCCGGCCGTTACGAGGTCCGCTATCGCGACCCCATCGGCCGACCGCGCCGCCGACGCTTCGACACGAAGGGCGCTGCGAAGGACCACCTCGCGACCGTCCGCACGAAAGGCCTCGAGGGCAGCTATATCGCCCCGGAACTCGGGCGGCTCACCTTCGGTCAATGGCGCGCCCAATGGTGGGCTACCAAGATCGACCTCCGGGCGCGGACGTTGACGCGCTACGAGCGGGATCTGCGCCTCCACATCGGCCCGCGCTTCGACCGGCACCAGCTCGCGAAGATCACCAGGACCGAGGTGCAAGCGTGGATCGCCGACATGCGGGCGGCCGGTGTGCCCGACTCTGCGATCCGGCGCCGCTTCTCCGTCTTCCGCAAGATCATGGCCGACGCCGTCGCGGACGAGCGGATCGTGAAGTCCCCATGCCGCGGGGTGACGCTGCCGCAGGTCCGCCGGCTCGAAATCGTCGTGTTGACCGCCGAGGAGGTCGCACAGCTCGCCGCGGCGATGCCAGCGTGGTGCCGGTCGTTCGTGTGGGTTGCGGCGTACACCGGGCTCCGGTGGTCCGAGATGATCGGTCTCCGTCGCCGGGACGTCGACCTCCTGCGGCGGCGGATCACCGTCTCGCGCCAGATCGTCGAGGTGGGGTCGCGGTTCCGTGGCTTCGACGAACCGAAGACCGACGCCGGCAAGCGCGTGGTCGACCTCCCGCCGTTCCTGTGCGAGATCCTCGAGGGCCAGCTCGAGCGGGCGCAGCCCGGGCCGGACGGGCTCGTGTTCGTCAACACCCGGGGCAACCCGCCGCACCTTTCGAGCTTCACGTCGCAGTCCTGGCGGCGAGCCCGGGCCAAGATCGGTCGGCCCGACCTCCGTTGGCACGACCTGCGCCACACGGCGGTCGCGCTGAGGATCGCGCTCGGCGCCCACCCGAAGCAGATCCAAGAGACGATGGGCCACAGCTCGATCACGGTGACGCTGGACATCTACGGCAACCTGTTCCCGACGCTCGGCGAGAGCGTGGCGGACGGCCTCGAGGCGACCTACCGGGCGGCGCTGGCCGCGGGTGGAACGTCGCCGGGGAAGGTCACGCCCCTCCGGGCACTGGTGGACGACCGCCCCAGGTAGCCCACGAGCCGACCAGATGGGCACACTCGTCCAAGATCGTCCGCCAGTCCTCCCGAACTGGTTCGACTTCGTGCTCTTCGATGAGGAAGCGGACGACGTCCTCAAAGAAGACGCGGCCAGTGGGAATGTGGATCTTGCCGAGTCCGGCGAAGTCACGATGACCACGACGAACGTGGACGTGTGGGTACCTGGGTTCACGCGCAGCCCACTCCCACGAATAGAGCCCCGGCTTCAAGCTCGGGGTTTCGCCGAGAGTGTGGGCGTAGTCATGCGTACTGACCTTCCGCTCCCCCGGAAACCGGTCATCGTCGGCGTACCGGTACTGCAGTGACGAGCGCAGATAGGCGAACCCATCAATCTGCCGAAGCCGAATGACGGGTGGGTTCGTCATGGCCGCACACGTCCCGTCCTCTCGCGGCGTTTGAATCCACTGAGCCTCCCGGCAAACGGTCGAGAGGGACAAGTTGAGGACCCTAAAGAACCGCGCCTTCGCCTCGTGATCGGTACGAGCTGGTTGACGGTCAGCAGCGGGGTAGGTCGACACCGGCAATGAGCGCGATGTGAACCACCATTGGGTCGTCCGTAGAGAGTTCGCCCGTCGCGGCAAGGCGTCGGAACTCTGAGAGGCTCAACCCGAGGTACTCGCGGGTCTGCTCGTCGGCAAACTGCTGGGCTTCGGCAGGAGTGAGTTCGTCTCGCCCTTCCCGTGCCACAGCCTCCAAAGTGGGGCTCACGACGCACCTCCCTTCCCACCGCCGATACTACTGGTACTTGTACCCGGGGGGTGTGACGTTGCTGGAGCGTCGTGACGCGCCGATGACGCGTTGTGACGCGGCGATGACGCGAAATCCCAGGTCACGCGCGTCACGTTCGGTCAAGTCCGGTCAACTAGAAAAGGGGAGCTGACCAGGGAAAACCCTGGAGGCGGCGCCGGGAATCGAACCCGGGTGAAGGGCTTTGCAGGCCCCTGCCTAAACCACTCGGCCACGCCGCCCGGAGTCGGGTCAGCCTATCGCCCTCTGCCCGGTGACAGATTTGGCCCGCGGGTGGCCGTGGTCGCGCGGGGCTGCGACACTGGCGGACCGGTGACGCCGACGCCGGGCGCACCACAAGCCCGACGAGGGGAGAGCGACGCAACGATGCGGAACCCGATGTTCGTGTTCGACGAGAAGACCGCGGACCTGATTCTCGGTTACTGCCGCGAGCGGCTCGCGCTCGACCCGGTGCCCCTCGACTTCGGCGGGTACGCGACGCCGCTCCATGACGTCCTCGACGGCCTGATCTCCCCCGACGGCAACGAGCCCGAGCGGGTACTCGAGGTCTTCGCGGACCACCTCGCGAAGGCCGTGATCTCCTCGGACTCTCCGAGGTTCCTCTCGTTCATCCCGGCGGCGCCGACCAAGGCGAGCCTCCTGTTCGACATGGTCGTCTCGAGCAGCTCGCTCCACGCGACCTCGTGGCTCGAGGCAGCAGGGGCCGTGGTCGCAGAGAACCAGGTGCTCGCGGTGCTCGCCGGCATCGCCGGGCTCCCCGAGGGCGCGGGTGGCTGCTTCGTCTCCGGTGGTTCCGCCGCGAACCTCTCGGCGCTGATGGTCGGGCGAGACACGGCGGGGCTGCGGGGTCACGAGACGTTGAACCCGAAGTTCGCGTGCACCGAGGAGGCCCACTCGTCGGTCGGGAAGGCGTTGCGCGTCCTCGGTGTCGAGCCCTTCCTCGTCCCGTCGGTGGACCATTTGTTGACCGCCGGTGCCCTTGACGCCGCGCTCGATGCCAACAAGGGGGGCGCGGCGGACGTCGTCGGCGTCGTCGCGACCGCCGGCACCACCAACGCGGGTTTGATCGACGACCTTGCGGGCATCGGCCGACTCGCCGCGCGACGTCGCCTGTGGTTCCACGTCGACGGCGCGTATGGCGGCGGCGCGCTCTTCTCGCCGCGTGCGAGGCCGCTGTTCGACGGCGTAGAGCTCGCGGACTCGCTCGTGGTCGATCCCCACAAGTGGCTGTTCGGGCCGTACGACTGCGCCGCCCTGCTCTACCGTGAGCCCGCGCTCGCCAAGGCGGTCCACACCCAGGAAGCGGCCTACCTCGACGTGATCCACGAGGCAATGCCGGGAGCCCAGGAGGCGACGCCGGACGCCGCGACGGGCGACGTGCCGTGGAATCCCACCGACTACGCCTACCATCTCTCCAGGCGAGCACGAGGACTGCCACTGTGGTTCTCCCTCGCCGTGCACGGCACGGACGCGTACCGTGACGCCGTCGAAGCGGCAATCGCCAACGCGAAGGGCGCGGCACAGCTCATCTCGCGGACGCCCTACTTGGAGTTGCTGCGCGAGCCCACCCTCTCGGTCGTTCTCTTCCGCCGCAAGGGCTGGTCCCGCGCCGACTACGAGGCGTGGTCGGCGCGGCTGCTCGCCGACCAGGTCGCATTCGTGATGCCGACGACGTGGGAGGGGGAGACCACCGCACGATTGGCACTTCTCCACCCCGACACCACGATCGACATCGTGCGCGAGATCGTCGAATCGATGGCGTGACCGCGAGGGCACCGTTACGCTGAGCCAGAGATGACCGTCGCCACGAGAATCGAGCACGTGACCGCCCCGACAGGCGACCGCTTCGACGCCCATGCGTTCGTCCCCGACGAGAGTGGACCCGGTGTGCTCCTCCTGCAGGAGATCTACGGGGTGGGCGAATTCCTCCAAGCGAAGGCGACGCTCCTCGCAGGTCTCGGGTACGCGGTGCTCGTTCCCGACGTCTTCTGGCGCGTCGAGCGCAACGTGTCGCTCGCCCACGACGAGGAGGCCCTTCAGATCGCGTTCGGCTACATGGGTCGGTTCTCCGAGATCCCCAAGGACGTGACCACCGGCGACCTGGTGGCTGCGCTCCGCCATCTGCGGATGCTCCCGGAAGTGCGCGGCAAGGTGGCGGTGCTGGGCTACTGCCTCGGCGGCCGCCTCGCCTACGAGGTCGCCGCCGCCGCAGACCCCGACGCCTGCGTCGCCTACTACGGGTCGGGGATCGCGGCGGAGCTCGATGTGGCAGACGACGTCAAGTGCCCCGTCCTCTTCCACTACGGCGGTTCCGATCCCTATATTCCGCGAGAGGAGATCGACGCGGTCACCTCGGTCTTCGTCGGCCGGCCCGGCACCGAGGTGGTGGTGCAGGAGCAGGCCGGGCACGCCTTCGAGAACTCCTTCGCCCCGATGTTCTCGAACCCCGAGGCAGCGGCGGCGTCGTGGCCCGTGACGCTCGACTTCCTCGACAGGACCCTGCGCGCGTGAGGCTCGGCAACATGTACGGCCCGGATGCGACCTTCCTGGGCGTGCCGGCTGCGGACCTCGACGACCCGCCGTCCTTCGCGCGCGCGGCGGCGGTCGTGGTCGGCGCCCCGTTCGACGGGGGCACGTCGCACCGGCCAGGTGCTCGGTTCGGGCCTCAGGCCATCCGTCTCACCGACTACCTGCCGCACGACGGGAGTCGGCCGCACCTCGCTCTAGGTGTCGACCCCCTCGCCGAGCTCGGCGTCGTCGACGTGGGCGATGTCGAGATGCTCTCGGGCGAGACCGAACGGTCCCTCGACAAGCTCGCCGACGCGGTCGAGCGGATCGCCAGAAGTGGTGCGCTACCGGTGGTGCTCGGAGGGGACCACACGATTGCGCTCCCAGACGTCACCGGCGTGGCGCGCCACGTCGGGTTCGGCCGGGTGTCCGTGGTCCACTTCGACGCGCACGCAGACACGGGCGACACGCAGTTTGGCTCGCTCTACGGTCACGGCACGCCCATGCGCCGGTTGATCGAGTCCGGTGCGACGCGCGGCGACCGCTTCCTCCAGCTCGGTCTCCGGGGGTACTGGCCCGAGCCAGAGACGCTCGAGTGGATGGCGGAGCAGGGGATGCGCAGCTACGAGATGACCGAGATCGTCGGGCGCGGGCTCGATGACTGTCTGACCGAAGCCCTCGAGATCGCAACCGACGACTGCGACGGCGTCTTCCTCTCGGTGGACGTGGACGTCGTCGACCCGGGCCTGGCACCCGGGACCGGGACCCCGGAACCCGGCGGCTTCACCAGCCGCCAGCTCCTCGACGCCGTTCGACGGATCGCCATGGAGGTGCCGCTCGCCGGGATGGACGTGGTGGAGGTGTCACCCCCTTACGACCACGCCGAAGTCACCGCGTATCTCGCGAACCGCGTGGTCCTCGAGGTGCTCTCGGGTGTCGCATGGCGTAGGCGGTCATCTGCGCGAGTGGAGCCGGCCAGGCGACCGGGTGCACCGCTCCTCGAGGGCCGCTCGGGGAGGCCCGAAGGCTGAGCCGCACGGTCGCCGCCGGCGGAGGGCTCAGATGCAGGACCCCTTGGGAGGCGACTTCGCGTGGAGCGCGGTGAAGGGGAGGGCGTGCGACGGCGCCGCGACGTCGACGTGCTGGCCGAACTTGCTGAACGACCATGTGATGACCTCGCGCCGCTGTGTCACGGTGGCGGCACCACGGAACGTGCGGGGGAGACTCGAGGACCTGCGTATCACGAGCTTCGCCCTTCCCACCAAGACGTGCGTCTTCTTTGTCTTGAAGAGCGCGCCGAGCACGTCGGTGGACGCCGAGGCCGTCGGATCCTTGCGGCTCGAGGTCGGAACCATCACGGTGCGAAGCTGCGAGATGTTCGAACGCGTCGCAATTCCCGCCGCGAATGTGTGGTACGGGTGATCGCCCCTGGCCACCTTCACCCACTGGTCGACGACCGATGGGGCGCGTGACGTTGGGACGCCGAGTTCGTCGACGACGGCCACGAGGTTGCCGCGGAAGTAGACGACCCCACGCACCAGACGAAGGTTGAAGATGCTTGTGCGTGTTGTGTTCGAGCCGACCGGCTGGCAGGCCTGCTTGATGAGCTGCTGGCCGCCCGTCGGGCTGGCATCCCCCTCGATGTCGTACGGGGCGCCGGAGTTTGTCGTCACGTCGACGTAGTGGTAGGTCCCGGCGTCGGTGGCGGCCGAGATCGCGCGGTGCACGAGGCCCGTCGCCACTGTGGCGGGGCTCGAGGGCGCGATCGCGGCGCCGATGCCGATCCCGGCCCCGACCGCGAGGAGGAGCACGGCGGCGAACAGGAGGCCGAGCCTGGTCCGGTGACGCCGCTCCTCGGGGGTGCGCGGCGGTCGGGGCGGAGAGGGTGGCACGTACGGCCACGCATAGGGAGCCGACTGCGGCGGTGCATAGGGGCTCTGCTGGCCGTAGGGGGCGTAGTGGTGCTGCGACCCGTACGGCCCCTGTGGTCCGTAGGGCCCCGGTCCGTACGGATGCTCCGGCCCGTACCCGCCCTGGGGACCGTACGGCCCCGGGCCGTACGGAGGCTGCTGGCCGTAGGGAGGCTGGCCGTGCGGAGGCTGGCCGTACGGAGGCTGGCCGTACGGAGGCTGCTGGCCGTACGGAGGCTGCTGGGGCTGCTCCGCGGGTGGCCCCGCCTGGCCATACGGCCCGGGTTCCCCACGAGGACCCTGCGGAATGCGCGGTGTCGGGTAGGCGCCGTACGGGTTGTGCGCCTCCGCACCGGGATATGCGTGTGGCGACGGCCCGTGCCAGCGGTACGCCTCGCCGCCGGACGTGCCGGCCGAGTGCTCGCCGCCGGCCTGGTCGGTCTCGATGCTCGGCTCGCCCGGGGCCCGTTCCTGTCCACCGTTCGACCTGGGCTCGTCTGGCATCGACCGCAGCGTAGGAGCCGCGACCGGTCGAGAGCGCGCGCGCCCTCGGGGAACCATCCGCGGGCGTATGACACCCCCCTGTCATGCTCACGCCATGACCCGTGCCGCTCGATGGGACGACCAAGAGCTCCTTGCATTCGATCTGGAGACGACGGGCGTCGACCCTTCGCGCGACGTGCCGGTCTCCTACGCGCTCGTCGCCGTGGAGCAGGGCGTCGTGACCTCGTGGGACGCAGCGCTCGTCGACCCCGGGCGCGAGATCCCCGCCGGCGCCTCGGCGGTGCACGGGATCACGACGGAATGTGCTCGCCGAGAGGGGATCGCTCTCGGAATCGCGGTGCGTCGCATCGCCGACTCGCTGCTCGATGCATCGGTCAGGGGCGTGCCCGTGGTGGGGATGAAGGTGGACTACGACCTCACGATGCTCGACAGCTGCTATCGCCGGGAGACGGGTCGAGGGCTTGCCGAACTCGGATTCCGCGGGCCGGTGCTCGACGCACTCGTGATCGATCGGCACGTCGACCGGTATCGCCGGGGGAAGCGAACGCTGGCCGACCTCTGCGCGCACTACGGCGTCGACATCTCCCACGCGCACGACGCCTCGGCGGACGCAAAGGCTGCGGCCGACGTCGTCCGGGCGCTGTGCAGGTGCTATCCCGACCTCCAGTCAGCGTCCCCATGGGATCTCCACGTGTGGCAGAAGTCGTGGCACCGCGAATGGGAGGTGTCGTTCGCAGAGTGGCGAGCTCTGAAGGGCCTCAGCCCGATCGCCGACGGTGTCAGCGAGTGGCCGATCGCGGCGGCGCACCAACCGCTTGCGGCCCGCGTGGCTGTCTAATTTACTTCGACCGGATTGGGCGCTTCGCCCTTTTGTCCGGCCTGTCGGGTGGGACGTCAGGGCGCGAGGATGGGCGGCGTGCGTGCGTGGGAGGTCTGCGATCCGGGTCCGATCGACGGGCGCCCACTCCGATTCGTCGAGCGTCAGCGTCCTGAGCCCGGAGTCGGAGAGGTGCAGTTGGAC
>Ga0307373_10003049_pt1 | contig 29604 bp, 32 predicted proteins | sample OX2MG_FD_202534 | JGI IMG/M metagenome (GOLD analysis project Ga0307373, IMG submission 202534) | Soil microbial communities from Risofladan, Vaasa, Finland - OX-2 | ecosystem: Environmental > Terrestrial > Soil > Coastal area > Acid sulfate soil | place: Finland: Risofladan, Vaasa | collected... | reverse complement strand
CTGATCAGGGAGTCAACCGAGTTGCCGACTCTGCCCGGCTGACTCACTCGGGGATCGGAGTCGCTGACCCACCGAGTTCGCCGTAAAGCTCGGGACGACGGTCCCCGAGGGTGTGATTGCGGGGAGTCCGCTGCTTCCGGAATCCCGCCTGAGCCAGGTCGACGTCGGCCAGCAGCAGCGCCTCGTCCGTTCGAGAGGCTGGTCCGGCGAGCAGCCAGCCCTCGGGCCCTACGATGCAGCTGCTGCCGATGAACTCCACGTCGCCTTCAGCCCCAATCCGATCTGCGGCAGCCAAGAAAACCTGGTTCTGAGTGGCCACCGCCACGGAGGCGTAATTGCCCATGATCCAGCCCCGCTCATCGGCAACCCTTCTCCGGAAGTTGGCCACCCAGTTGGTCGGCACGCAAATCAGGTCCGCCCCGGCCAGGGCCAGCACCCGCGCAGCCTCCGGGAACCAGAGGTCGTAGCAGACCAGCATCCCCACCTTGCCGATAGGCAGGTCGAAGACGGGGAAGCCGGTGTCGCCCGGCTGAAAATAACTCTGCTCGTCGTAGAACAGGTGGGCCTTCCGATAGAGCCCGATCGCTCCCGCGGGTCCTAACAGGGCGGCTGAATTGAAGCGACCCGACGGCGCCTGCTCACAGAAGCCGGCGACCACGTGGACTCCCAGCTCGCGGCAGCTCTCACTCCACTGGGCGAGGCAAGGACCGTCGATGGCTTCTGCGGAGGCGGCCGCTTCCGCCTCACTGGCGAACGCGTAGCCGGAGGAGGCCAACTCCGGCAGAACGATCAGCCGCGCACCCGCATCCGCCGCCCGCGCGATCCACTTCGCTCCCAGGCGTGCATTACCGGCGGGATCTCCCAGATGGGGTGCGTACTGACACACCGCAATCTTGAGCCGTGTGGTCTGAGGCATCGGAACATTCTCCGCCCGAGAGGCGGTCAGAAGTCCATGTCCCCCATGCCCCCCATCCCCTCCATGCCGCCCATGCCACCCATCCCACCCATGCCGCCCATGCCACCCATGCCGCCCATGCCGTCGTCTCCGCCACCCCCGGGGAGTGCCGGAGCCAACTCGGGAACGTCCGCCACCAGGGCCTGGGTGGTAAGCATGAGGGCGGCGACCGAGGCCGCACTCTGCAGGCTGGTCTTGACCACCTTGGTGGGATCGATGATGCCTGCCTTGAGCAGATCTCCGTATTCGAGGGTTGCCAGGTCGAGCCCTTCCGTCGGGCCCATGGCCAGGATCTTCTCCAGCGTCACCGAACCGTCCAGCCCCGCATTGGCCGCCAGCTGGCGGGCCGGAACCTGCAGAGCTCGGCGCACGATGTCAACGCCGGTCTCCTCGTCGGAAGTGCCGTGGAGCGAGGACAACGCAGCGGCCGCCACCAGCAGGCTGCGACCCCCACCAGGAAGGATCCCCTCGGCTACCGCCGCTCGGGTCGCGTCGAGGGCGTCTTCAACGCGCTCCTTGCGCTCCTTAAGGGCAGTCTCGGTGGGAGCGCCGACCTTGATTACCGCGACTCCGCCGATGAGCCGCGCCTTGCGCTCCTGAAGCTTCTCTTTGTCCCAGTCGGACTCGGTCAGCTCCATCTGCTGATTGATCTCCCTCACCCGATCGCGAACCAGCTCTGCGCTTCCGCCACCCTCGACAATGGTCGTGTCGTCCTTGGTGACAACAACTCGACGCGCCGTGCCCAGCTGCGACTCGGTGAGGCCATCGAGGGTGAGGCCCAGCTCCTCGGAGATCACCTCGGCGCCGATCAGCACCGCGATGTCCTGCAGCATGGCGGTCCGGCGATCGCCGAAGCCGGGCGCCTTGACGGCGCAGCCGCTAATCGTGCCGCGCACCTTGTTGACCACCAGAGTGGCCAACGCCTCGCCATCGATGTCCTCGGCGATGACCAGCAAAGGACGGGCTGCCTTGACCGCCAACTCCATCGCTGGCACGATGTCGGCGATCGCCGAGAGCTTGCGGGGCGTGACCAGGATCAGCGGCTGCTCCAAGATCGCCTCCATCCCCTTCTGGTCGGTCACCAGGTAGGCGGAGACGAAGCCCCGGTCGAACTGCATCCCGTCGACCACCTTGACCTCGGTTTCGATCCCGGAGGAGTCCTCCACCGTGATCACCCCTTCCGCGGTCACCCGCTCCATGGCATCGGCGATCATCGCCCCGATCTCCTTGCTGCCGCTGGAGACGGTCGCCACCTGGGCGATATCCTCCCGGCCCGCCAACGGTCGGCTCAGACGGTCAAGCTCCGCGAGCACCAGCTGAGTGGCCCGTTCGATTCCTCGCTTGAGACCCATCGGAGAAGCCCCAGCGGCGAGATTTCGCACCCCTTCCTCGACCATCGCCTCGGCCAGAAGCGCGGCCGTGGTCGTGCCATCGCCGGCGGTATCGTTGGCCCGACGCGCTGCCTCAGCCAGAAGCTGGGCGCCCATGTTTTCAAAGTGGTCGGGAAGTTCGATGTCGCGCACGATCGCCGCTCCATCGGTTGTGATCTGCGGACTACCGTAACGCCGATCGATTACCACTGAGCGCCCTCTCGGGCCGAGGGTCGGCCGCACGGCCGCAGCCACCTGGGCGGTCCCCCGGAGGAGCGCGTCGCGGGCCTGGTCGTCGAACTTCAGCTGCTTGGCTGGCACTGGATGATCTCTCCTAGGCTTGGGGCGGGGCTCGCGGCGACCCTCCAAGGGGGTCCCGCGAGCCCTCGGCTCATCGGTTCAGGACTTGCCGTTGGACGCGACCACGGCCAGGATGTCTCGCTCCGACAAAATCAGGTAGTCCTGCTCGTCGATCTTGATCTCCGAGCCCGAGTACTTGGCATAGATGACCCGATCGCCGATCACCACGTCCAGGGCGACCCGCTGCCCGGTTTGCTCGTTGTACTTGCCATTCCCCACCGCCTCGATCAGCCCCTCCTGAGGCTTCTCCTTGGCGGTGTCCGGGAGAACAATCCCACTCTTGGTGGTCTCTTCCCGCTCCAGCGGCTTGACGACTACGCGATCGGCTAGTGGCCGTAGCTTGAGGGCCATTCCCTACCTCCTGCACTGTTAGCACTCAACCCTCGTGAGTGCTAACAGTCTATGCCAAAGGGCGATCCATCTGCAAGTCTCGAGAGCGACTGCAGCGTCTGTGGCCGAGTTCGGCCAGTCTTTGGGATGAGTCCTCGGCCGGGAAGTGTCCCGAGTCCCGTCCCAATCGTCGTTCCCGCCTTGACGGGGCCGCTACCGTGCGCACTAGAAGTGCGTGGATTCACGCAGGTCAGGGCCGGTCGGGTCACATAGAATTCTGGACGGCGATGGTATCAGCGTATTCGACTCACCCCGCTCCCATCCTGCCCGCGCCGGATGGCTCGCCCAAATGACCGGGCTGGCGGTGACGGACGACCGTCGGACTGCCCGCAACGGACAGGGTCGGGCGGCGGGCCGCCGCGCCGATCCCATTCCGACTGCGGCTGAGCGCACGCCAGCAACCGGGACGGCCATCGGCGCACAGCGCTCGGTAGTCCGGCCACGGCCCTACCGGAGCCCGCGAGGATGACCAGCGGCTCCCTCCGCGTCAGCGATGGCCGCACCGGCGAGAACTACGAACTCCCGGTCGTGGACGGCACCATCCGCGCACTTGACCTGCGCAAGATCAAGACGGCCGACGACACCTTCGGCCTGATGGCCTACGACCCGGGCTACGAGAACACTGCCAGCTGTAAGAGCGCCATCACCTACATCGACGGTGACCGCGGGATCCTTCGCTATCGCGGCTACCCGATCCAGGAGTTGGCCGGCACGAGATCTTTCCTCGAGGTCGCGTACCTGCTGGAAAATGGCGAACTGCCCAGCTCCGAACAGTTAGCGACCTGGAGCCATGAGGTCGTCAACCACACCTTCATTCACGAGAGCATCAAGCGATTCATCGACGGCTTCCATCACGATGCCCACCCGATGGGCATCCTGGTCTCCACGGTGGCGGCACTTTCCACCTTCTACCCTGAGGCGAAGCAGATCCACGACCCGGAGATTCGACATCGTCAGATCGTGCGATTGATAGCCAAGATGCCTACGCTCGCCGCGTTTGCCTACCGCCACGCGATGGGCCTGTACTACGCCTACCCCGACGACGACCTCTCCTACGCGGGCAACTTCCTCAACATGATGTGGCGGGCCACCCAGCTGAAGTACCAGCCCAATCCAGTCCTGGAGCACGCACTCGACACCCTGCTGGTGCTCCACGCCGACCACGAGCAGAACTGCTCCACCAGCACCATGCGTCTGGTGGGAAGTTCCCAGGCCGACCCCTACTCGGCGACCTCAGCCGCCTGTGCCGCACTTTACGGTCCGCTCCACGGCGGAGCCAACGAGCAAGTGCTACGCATGCTGCAGACGATCGGCAGCTCCGCGCAAGTCCCCGACTACATCCGTCGGGTCAAGGCAGGGGAGTTCCGACTCATGGGATTCGGACATCGCATCTACAAAAACTTCGATCCCCGGGCCGAATTGATCAAGCAGGTCGCTTACGAGGTCTTCGAGGTGACCGGTCCAGCGCCGCTCTTGGACATCGCGCTCGAGATAGAACGGATTGCACTCCAGGACGAGTACTTCATCAGTCACAAGCTCTATCCCAACGTCGATTTCTACTCCGGCATCATTTACATGGCCATGGGTATCCCGGTCGAGATGTTCCCGGTTCTGTTCGCGATCGGCCGGACCCCGGGCTGGTTGGCCCATTGGCTGGAAGGATTGCTCGACCCTGATCAAAAGATTGGCCGGCCGCGGCAGATGTATGTCGGAGAGCCGGAAAGGCACCTGCCGGTCTCGTCCTAGGCGCTGCCCCCAGAGTCCGCGCCGGGCTCGGAAACTGCCCAAGCGCGCGCTTCCCAGCAGGTGCCTGGGCGCCACGGTCAGCACCTCCGGGTGACATCAGTCCCTCGTGACTGACGATCGCAAGGAAGTTACCCAGTCGGCGCCAGCGGTTTCCGAGCACCCCCAGGATCTCTGTCTTTCAGGCAACCCGCCGACCCACCCAATCGTAGGCGCCCAAGGCGCTGCGCCGAAGCTAGCGCTGCCGTCTGGCCGTGGTCGAGTCCTCGATCAGGCCGCCTTGACCGCGGCCACCAGTTGGGTCAGGGAGTCCTTGGCATCTCCGAAGAGCATGATCGTTTTGGGGTCGTAGAGCAGGTCATTGTCGATCCCGGCGAATCCGGGGCGCATGGAGCGCTTCATGAAGACGACGTTCTTGGCCTGGTCGGCGTTGAGGATGGGCATCCCGTAGATCGGGCTCCCGGGCGTGGTGTGCGCGGCTGGATTGACCACGTCATTGGCGCCCACCACCAACGCCACGTCGGCCGACCGAAAAGCATCGTTGATCTCATCCATATCCTTGAGCTGCTCGTAGGGAACGTTGGCCTCGGCCAGCAAGACGTTCATGTGACCGGGCATTCTGCCCGCCACTGGGTGGATCGCGTAGTCGACGGTCACTCCTCGCTTCTCCAGGGCTTCAGCCAGATCGCGGGCGGCGTGCTGGCCCTGAGCCACCGCCAGCCCGTATCCGGGGACGATGATCACCCGTTGGGAGTAGGCCAGCAGCGTACCGATGTCCTCCGCGGATCCGGAGCGAACGCTGCGCTGACCATCACCCGTGGCCGACGCACTGACCTGAATTTTGCCGAAGGCGCCGAAGAGCAGGTTGTTTAAGGACCGCCCCATGGCGTCTGACATCATCTTGGTCAGAAAGGTCCCGGAGGCACCCACCAGGGTTCCTCCGACAATGAGCACCGGATTGCCCACCACGAAACCGTCTCCGGCCACCGCCAGCCCGGTAAAGGCATTGAGCAAGGAGATCACCACGGGCATGTCGGCCCCCCCGATCGGGAGCACGAAGGCTACCCCCAGGATCAGCGCCAGGAGCAGCAGGAGCCAGAGGCCGGCCGCTCCGATCCCTCCGACGACGAGCAGTACGCCCAGGATCACGATGGCGATCGCCACGACGGCGTTCACCGGCTGCTGCCCGGGATAGGTGATCGGCGTGCCCCGCATCATCTCCTGGAGCTTGGTGAAGGCGATCCCGGACCCAGCGAAGCTCACCGCCCCGATCACGACCGCGAACACCACCGAAACCGAGAGCACCAGCGACACCGTCCCACCGGCGGGCACCCGCAGGAACTCGACGATGGCGACCAGGGCGGCAGCCCCCCCGCCCACCCCGTTGAACGAGGCCACCATCTGAGGTATGGCGGTGATCTTCACCCGCCGGGCGGCGATAGCCCCCGCCGGTATGCCGATCAGTATGGCCACCGCCAGAAGGACCAGGTTGAGAGAGGAGTGGTGCAGCTCGGGGATGGTGGTGCCGAAGGCGATCAGCATCCCCAGGGCCGCGAGCAGATTGCCGGAGCGCGCGTGGCGCGGCGAACTCAGCTGGTGGAGGCCGAAGATGAACAGGACCGCCGCCAGCAGATAGAGCAGGGTAATCCCTGCCGGGAGGTTCACCAGCTCCTCCCTCGCGCTGGCGCAGGATGTCCCGCGGGAGTCAGCGGGGGCAGACCGCGAGTCTCCCCGCTACTCACGGCTGGCGCGATCCGAAGGGGTACGGCTCTTGAACATTTCGAGCATGCGATCGGTCACCACGTAACCACCGACGACGTTGATGGTGGCCAGCACCACGGCAAGGAATCCGATCACGACCTGAAGCGGCCCGTGGGCGCCGGCCATGATCACCATCGCTCCGACCAGGATCACCCCGTGAATGGCATTGCTCCCGGACATCAAGGGGGTGTGCAGGATGGTGGGCACCTTGGAGATGACCTCGAAGCCGAGAAAGACAGCGAGAACGAAGATCGAAATCTCGCTGACCAGCTGCGAGCTCACGACTGGCTCGACGCCGACTGTACGGCTTCGCGCATCACCTGATTGCGGATCTCCCCGTCGTGCAGAGCGCAGCTTGCGCCGATGATCTCGTCGTCGAGGTCGAGCACCAGTTTTCCCTCCTTGATCAGGAGACCCGCGATGGCGGCCGTGTTGCGGGCGAGCACCTGGCTGGCGGTAGTGGGTACGGTGGCGGGCAGATTGCGCCAGCCGAGGATGGTGACCCCTCCCACCTGGACCTCCTCCCCCGGCTTGGTCAGTTCGCAATTGCCGCCAGTGTCGGCGGCGAGGTCGACTATCACCGAGCCGGCCCGCATCCTCCCCACCACCTCCTTGGTGATGAGCAGTGGCGCCCGCCGGCCCGGCACCGCGGCGGTGGTCACCACGAGGTCGCTCTGCTCAACCCGCTGGGCGATCAGCTCGCGCTGTCGCGCCAAGAATTCCTCGCTCTGCTCGCGGGCATAGCCACCCTCGCCCTCCTGAGCCTCGAGCTCCAGTTCGACAAAGGTCGCCCCCAGGCTCTTGACCTCCTCCTTCACCGCAGCCCGCACGTCGGTAGCCTCCACCACCGCTCCGAGTCGACGCGCGGTGGCGATCGCCTGAAGGCCGGCGACACCAGCGCCCATGACCAGCACCCGGGCCGGCGCGATAGTACCTGCCGCCGTCATCTGCAGGGGGAGGATCTTGGGCAAGCGAGCAGCGCCCACCAGCACCGCCTTGTAGCCTCCGATCGAGGCCTGGGAGGAAAGGGCGTCCATTGCCTGAGCCCGGCTGATCCTGGGCACCAGCTCAAAACTGAAGGCGGTTATTCGCCGCCGGAGCAACTGCTCGAGCACATCCGGACTCGTCGAGCTGGGCAGGAAGCAGATCAGAGCCGACCCCTCCGGGAGTGCGGCCGCCTCTTCGAGGGAGGGCGGTTGCACCTTGCAGACCAGCTCCGCCGCCTGAACACAGACGGCCAGACTGGGCGCCAGCTCCACCCCGAGCTCCACGAACACGGCGTCCGGCAAGCCTGCCTCAGCTCCCGCTCCGGACTGCACCCAGATCTCGCATCCAAGCCCGCGGAGACGGGCAATCGAATCCAGGCTGAGCGGAATTCGCCGCTCCCCCTCGACAGTCTCCTTCGGGAACGCTACTTTCACTCCGGCCATCGTACGCACGCACCTCGACCGGCCACCGAGCCGACCGGCAAGTCAGCCCAGCTCCGCGGTGGGTCAAGGACGGTCAGCCTGGGGCTGGTGGACGGCGAGCGTCCCCTCCGAAAGGTCCTTTTCGGAGGCCGGGAGGTGCCCGCTCAGCGCTCGCGGACGAAGCTGCCGCGCAACCCGACTGATCGACCGCAGCCGGTCCGCCCGTCGGGTCCGTCTCCTCACCGGGCGATGATCGCCGAGCGAAAATCAGTGGCCGCTCGTGCACCGGGAAGGGCGAAACCGGCTCGCGGGTGGGAGCGGTATCCTGAGCAGAAGACAACCACCAAGCAGTCCGCGCCGGCTCCTCGACGGGGCCCGACCTGAGCGGTTACGGAACGGCCGAGATCAGCCCAGAGCCCGGCGACTCAGCCTGGCGCGACTAGGTTTCCTGCGTCATCGATCCGAATGGGTCAGAAAACGTTTCAACGACCCCCAGGCGGAATCACCAGAACCGATGCCCCTAGGCCGGAGCTTGCCTAATTCCTGAGAGGTACCCGTGGACAAGATCAAGGTTTCAAACCCGGTGGCCGAACTAGATGGCGATGAGATGACCCGAATCATCTGGAAGATGATCAAGGACCAGCTCCTGCTGCCCTATTTGGACCTTCAGCTGGACTATTACGACCTCAGCATCAGCAACCGGGACTTCACCAACGACCAGGTCACGGTCGACGCGGCCCATGCGATTGCCCGTCATGGGGTCGGGGTGAAGTGCGCCACCATCACTCCCGACGAGGTCAGGGTTGCGGAGTTCGGCCTCAAGAAGATGTGGCGATCACCCAACGGGACCATTCGCAACATCCTGGGCGGGGTCATCTTCCGCGAGCCAATCGTGATGTCCAACGTGCCTCGCCTGGTTCCGGGCTGGACCAAACCGATCGTGATTGGGCGTCATGCGTACGGCGACCAGTACGCGGCGACCGACTTCGTGGTGCCGGGTCCCGGGAAGGTGACCATCACCTACACCCCCGAAGGCGGCGGAGACCCGCAGCAGTTTCAGGTGGCTCAGTTTGAAGGCGGCGGGGTTGCCCTCGGCATGTACAACTTCGACGAGTCGATTCGGGACTTCGCCCGGGCTTGCCTGCGCTACGGCCTTCGCCGCGGCTATCCGGTCTACCTGTCCACCAAGAACACCATCCTCAAGGCCTACGACGGTCGCTACAAGGATCTGTTCGCCGAGATCTACGAATCCGAATTCGCGGCCGAATTCGAGGCCGCCGGGCTCACCTATGCTCACCGGCTGATCGACGACATGGTTGCCGGAGCGCTCAAGTGGAATGGAGGCTATCTCTGGGCGTGCAAGAACTATGACGGCGACGTGCAGTCGGATGCGATCGCCCAGGGATTCGGCTCACTCGGTCTGATGACCAGTGTGCTGCTCACGCCGGATGGGCGAACCATGGAGGCTGAAGCAGCTCATGGGACGGTGACCCGCCACTTCCGCCAGCACCAGCTGGGCCAACCGACCTCGACCAACCCCATCGCCTCGATCTTTGCGTGGACGAGAGGCCTGGCTCATCGCGGCGAGCTCGACGGCACTCCCCAGCTCACCGAATTCGCCGAAACCTTGGAGCAGGTGTGTATCAGCACCGTGGAGTCGGGCCAGATGACCAGAGACTTGGCCTCGCTGATCGGGCCAGAAGCTCCCTGGTTGACCACAGAAGAGTTCCTGGGGGTGCTGGCGGCCTCTCTCTCGGAACGGCTCGCGTAGGGCTGGTCTCGGCCCCGGCGCGTCTCCCATCCCGGATGGCGCTTGCCGAGCAGCCAGCCCCGCTCCCCACTCGGAGTCAAATCAGCCGCCCGAGTTGGCGCCCGGTGAATTCGTCTGGGGCGGAGGGATCCACCCCGGGGCGAGCGCGTACCATCCCCCCGACCGTGTGCCCCACGCCCGACCCTCGAACTCGGCCGACCCCGCCGGTCGTCGACTACGACAGCGGGTTCGACTACTGCGCCTTCTGGGGAAGCCGCGACTACGAGCAGTGGGTCGAGGCCCACACCCTGAGACGACTCCTGCCCCGGCTGGGTCGGGCCAGCTGGTTCGCCGACTTCGGAGGGGGGTACGGTCGCAACGCGACCTATTACCGCGGTGTGGCGGACCACGTCCTCCTGGTCGATTACTCGGTAACCCAGCTCACCCGGGCCGCCGAGCGACTGGGGTCTGAGATTCAGGCCGGCCGCGTACACCTGATCCGAGCCGATCTCGCCCAGCTGCCGCTGGTGGACCGCGCCGTCGACACGGCCATGGTGGTCAGGGTGCTCCATCACTTCACAGACGTGGAAAGCTGCTTAGCGGAGATGTCTCGGGTGGTGGCTCGGCGCTGGCTGGTCGATGTACCGATCAAGCACCACGCCCTGGCCCAGTGGCGCAGCCTTCGAAATGGGACTCGTCGCCAACTCCGTACCCCGGCACCAGTAGTCAGCGGGACAACCGAGTTCCCCTTCTTCACCTTCCAACTCAGGGCGGTCCGGGGATCACTGCGCCGGGCCGGCTTCGCCAGCCACACCGCCGCCAGCGTCAACAACTTTCGCCGCTGGGACCAGGTTCTGTCCCCTCGTCTGGTCAGTGGACTTCGTCCCGTGGTTTGCTCCTTGGAGCTGGCCGCCCAGCGGTTGGGCCGGGGCTGGTGGGGTCCCAGCCAGTTTCTTCTCGCGACCCGCAGCCGCACCGAGCTGCCTCGGCTCCGGGCGGTGCCCTCCGACACTCCTCCGGAGTTGGTGGAGCTGGCCGCCCGGACCAGCTGCCCCCGCTGCCGCTCCGACCTGAGCTGGTCCTCCTTGGAGGTGCGCTGTCGTGCGTGTGGGGCCCGCTACCCGCGCCGCCAGGGGTTTTGGGATTTCGCCTCCTTGGGGTGACGGGGAGCGCGTCCCAGCCGGTTGTTTACCGCCCGACCGTCGTTCGAGAGAGGCTGACCGGGCTGCGGCTAGAGTTCCTCGAAGGCGGTTGGCCATCGACCCCAGGCTCCCAAACTGCCGAAGCGGCTGAACCCTCCTGGAAGAGGCGATCTCCCCGGCGACCTACCCGTCGCCACCTTCACCCTGGTCCCGGGGAATCGGATCTGGTTCACGCGTAGGCCCGCAGTCCAGGCTCGGCTGCAAATGGCTCGGCGTCGAAGCCGGCGCGCACCACCTTGGTCCAGCCGGCGGCTCCGATCATCGCCGCGTTGTCGGTGCACAGCTCGGGGGCCGGGATGGTCACCTGGGCGATCCCGGTGAGCCGTTCCCGAACCAGGCGGCGCAGCAACTGATTGCTGGCTACCCCCCCGGCGAGAACCACCTGGGAATTCCCGGTCAACTCCACCGCCGCCTCCAGCTGGGTGCAAAGCGTCTCCACGGCGGCCAGCTGAAAGCTGGCCGCCACGTCCGCCGCCTGCTGGTGACTCAGCTCGCCCAGGTCCCGTACCAGGTAGAGCACCGCCGTCTTCAGACCACTGAAGGAGAAGGCGCAGTCCGGAAGCACCGGACGGGGCAGGCGGTACTTTGCAGGATCACCCTGCGCAGCCAAGCGGTCGATGGCTGGGCCCCCAGGGTAGGGCAGCCCCAGCATCCGAGCCACCTTGTCAAAGGCCTCACCCACCGCATCGTCTCGGGTGGCCCCGAGCAGCAGAACGCGATCGTGATTCTGGTAATGAATTAGATCGGTGTGGCCACCACTCACGACCAGCGCCACAAATGGGGGCTCCAGAGTAGGGTCCTCAACCCGAGCGGCCAGCACGTGGCCACTCATGTGATTCACCCCGACCACGGGAAGTCCGAGCCCCGCGGCCAGACTCTGGGCATAGGCGACCCCGACCGCCAGGCAGCTCACAAGTCCCGGGCCCTTGGCGACCGCTACCCCGTCCAGCGTGCCCGACAATCCCCCCAAATTGCGGACGGACTCCGCCACCACCGAAGGGAGGCGTTCCAGGTGCATCCGCGCCGCCAGCTCGGGTACCACGCCGCCGAATTCGGCGTGAGCTGAGGCCTGGGAAGCCACCACGGAGGATTCGACCACGAAGTCATCACGCACCACCGCCGCCGCGGTTTCGTCGCAGGAGGTCTCGAGCGCCAGGAGCCTCAATGGGGCGGCAGATCGGCGTCGGGTCGGTCACCCAGCCCCTCGATCTCCAAGCGATCGAGGATGGCCAGGAAGCGCCGCTTGAAATGGGGGGCTTGGATCAGGTCGGACCACATCACCAGGGCGTCCTCACCGTTGTCGGTGTAGTAGCCGCGACGACGCCCGATCACCTTGAAGCCAAATGATTCATAGAGGTGGATCGCGGGATCGTTGTTGGGGCGCACCTCGAGACTGATGAAGTTGGCCTTGAGGGCATAGGAAAGATTTACCAGCGCCGCAAAAATTGCCCGGCCGTAGCCCTGGCCCTGGCAGGACGCCGCGACCCCGATGGTGGTGACGTGGGATTCCTCCCCGACCGCCCAGAGCCCACCGTAGCCGACCACCTGGTGGTTGCGCCGAAGACAGAGATAGTGGGCAGCGCGGTTGTTGTTGAGCTCGCGTTGATAGGCGCTACCCGGCCACGGCGTCGGGAACACGGCGATCTCGATCGCCCGAACCGCCGGGATGTCCTCTTCGCGCATCGGACGGAGCTGCAGCCGCTCGCCGATCAGGACCATTTCCGAGCTCCTACCACTTCCGCGTAGTCCGCCGTGACCCGATCGTACCCCGTGGACAGCGCCGATGCGAGGGTCGCTGCCCAGGCGAGCGCCAAAGGCCGACCGCGGGCAAATGGGAGAGAACGGGATCCCTCTGGGAGCTCGCGGCCGACCCCAGGCGTCCCGATGACTTGCCCCGGCGCCGCCCATTCGCTGGGCCACGGTAAATCCCGTCCCACCAGCCGGGCGCCATCCCGCGGAAGCCACCTGGGTCGGGAGGTCGGACCTGGGCCAGGCGTCATCACCTGCCCAAACGTCCCTCCCCGGCCGGCGTCGGCCACGACCACGGCCGCCTCCCGATCGGCATCGGCTTGGGCGGCGACCACCTCCAGACTGCCTAGCAGCTTGAGCGGACAGTTGAGGGCTTGGGCGGCTCCCACGGCGGCGGCCAGGGCGCTTCTCACTCCGATAAACGACCCCGGTCCCCGGGCCGCGACCACTGACCCGATGCGGTTTCGATGATGGTCGAGCGCATCCCGGACCGCCGTGACCAGCCGGGGACTCGGCAGCTCGGCGGGAGCGCTCCAGGTCAGCTCTCCAGCCGGGTCCAGCAGGATCACCAGCGGCTCGTCACGCTGCGAACCGTCCAGGGCCAGGATCCACTCTCTTCCCACCTCGCTAGCCCTCTCGCCCCAGCCCCGGACGGAGCTGCTGGCAGATCACCCGCTCGGTGGCGGACGTGATCTGGAGAGAGATCTCACCGGTGAACCACTCTGCCTCAGTCCGCTCCGGCCACTCCACAATCACGGCCCCCTCCAACAGCGCCTCGTCAATTCCCAGCGAGCGCAGGTCGAAACCGCCGCCTAACCGGTACAGGTCGAGGTGGTGCACCGGGATACGACCTGGGTAGATGGCGTGCAGCAGGAAGGTCGGGCTGCGCACGTCCTGTCCACCTCCCGCGCCGTCGACGATCCCCTGGGCCATGACGGTCTTGCCTGCCCCCAATTCCCCTCGCAGGGCCAGGCAGTCGCCGGCCCGCAGTCCAGCGCCGATCTGTCTACCCAGCGCCCGGGTTTCCTCGGCCGACCGGCTCCCGACTCTCACCTCGCGCTGCTTCAAAAGTGGCTGAACCCAGCGGTCGAGGGGAGCGCCAGCGCCTTCCCTTGCGGCGCGCTCAGGAGTCGGGTCCCCGGGTGCGGGCTGAGCACCCCGACCAGGGCCAGCGGAGGAAGCCCGGCCACCCAGCCACCTGCCAATTCACCCAACCGATCCTCGGGAATGGTGGCGAGCAGTTCGAAGTCCTCGCCGCCGGCGAGCGCCAGCTCCCGGCCTAGCTCGGAATTCGCCAGCCCTTCCGCCAAGGGAAGTCGGTTCAGCCACAGCTCCGCTCCGACGCCGCTCGCTTGACAGAGTCGATCCAGGTCAAGCAGCAGTCCGTCGCTCAGATCAGTCATCGCCGAGCAGCCCGCCCGTCGGAGCGCCACCCCGGCGGCAACTCGAGAGGGTGGAGTTAGCAAGCGCTCCAACCACTCCGCCCGGACCGAATCCGAACCCTCCTCCAGCGCCCGCAGCGCGGCGGCCGCCCGACCGAGCGTCCCGGTCAGAACGATCCGATCTCCCGCGGAGCCGCCCCCGAGGGCCACCGGGGCTCCGTCGGCAACCTCACCCAGCACGGTCACGGAAAGGGCAAGTGGCCCGGTGGTGCGGCTGAGATCGCCTCCCAGGACCACCGCGCGGTCGACCGCAGCCGCCTCCACCACCCCCAGCTGGATCGCCAGCAGCGCCTCGGTCGAGGTTTCCACCGGCACCAGCGCAGCGACCAGCCCTCCCCGCGGCGATGCTCCCATCGCCGACAGATCGGAGACCGCCGCCATCCAGCCCTTCCAGCCCACCTGGTAAGGAGTCTGATATCCGCGCCGAAAGTCCACCCCTTCGCAGATGGTATCGGTGGAACAGAGGACGAACCCTGGTGACCTCGCCTGCCACCCGGCGGCATCGTCGCCCGGACCGATCTCGATGCCCGGCGACGATACCTTGGCCAGGCTGATCAGCTCCTGAAGCAGAGCGGACTCACCAGCCGCCGATACCAGATCTGTCCCGTCCCAGCCGGCGGTCCGCAGTGAGCTCTTGGAGTAGGCCAAGCGGAGAAGGCTCAGTCGGGGATCCGGGCGGTCGGCTCCGGCAGCCCCCCGCCGGGACTGCTGGCGCCGTATCCAGCAGCCGGCCGGCCCTCCGCCAGTCCAGCCAAAAACCCCTCCCGGCCGGCCTTCACCCCGGCGGCGAAGGCTGCCGCCATGGCCACCGGATCCCGGGCGTGGGCGATCCCCGTGTTGACCAGCACTCCGGCTGCTCCCCACTCCATCACCCTGGTCGCATCCGAAGGGGAGCCCAATCCGGCGTCGACGATCACCGGCACCGGGCTTCGCTGGATGATGGCCCGCAAGTTGTGGGGGTTGAGCACTCCCAAGGTGGAACCGATCGGGGCCGCCCCGGGCATGACTGCCGCCGCCCCGGCCTCGGCTAGCCGGAGCGACAGCGCCACATCGTCGCTGGCATAGGGAAGGACGATGAAGCCGTCGGCTACCAGCTCCCGAGTCGCCTCCAGGGTGGCGATCGGATCGGGAAGCAGGGTCTCCTCGTCACCGACCACCTCGATCTTGATGAAGTCGGAGAGGCCGGCTGCCCGCGCCAGCCGGGCCAGCCGCACCGACTCACCGGCAGTCTTGGCTCCCGCCGTGTTGGGAAGAATCCGGTAGGCCCCGAGGTCGAGCTCGGCCAGCTCCGAATGATGGTCACCATCGAGGTGTAGTCGGCGCACCGCTACCGTGATCATCTCCGCGCCCGACGCCGCAATCGCGGCCGCCAGCACTGCCGGAGACGGGAACTTGCCAGTACCGTGGATCAGCCGGGAGCTGAGCTCCAATCCGCCCAGGCGCAGACCGCTTTCAGCCATCGGCACTACCCCCTCCGACCAGATGGACGACCTCCAGCTCATCGTTCTCCGTGAGCAGCTGGGCAGCCAGCTCAGACGATCGCAGAATCTCGCCGTTCCGCTCGACCACCACCCCGTCCAGAGGAACCTCCCAGAGCCGGAGGAAATCCTGGATGGAACTGCCGGCCCGACACTTGCGCCGCTGACCATTGACGCGGAAGCGGAGCCAGGGGGAGGCGGCCTCGACTTCCTGTCGCAACTGTGCCGCGACTCGACCTGGCTCGTCCGCCTGGCAGATCTCCCGCACCACGGCGACCATGTCCGCCCCGGCAGCCACGGCCTCCCCGACGGTGCCCCGCCCAAGGCCGCCGATCGCCACCACCGGCACGGTGGCCCGGGCCGCCGCGACCGAGACGTGGTCGAGTCCAACCGCTGCTCGGCCCGGCTTGGTGGGAGTCGCGTGAACCGGACCGGCCGAGATGTAATCCACCGGCTGGCCGGCGGCCCGGACCACCTGGGCCTTCGAATGGGTCGAGAGCCCCACCAGCAATTCCCACCCGAGCTGGGAACGGGCCCCGGCCGGATCGAGGTCGGTCTGACCCAGGTGCACGCCGTCTGCTCCGATTTCCGCCGCCAGCGCGACATGATCGTCGACGATGAAAAGCGCCCCGCCCGCGTGGGCTGCCCCAAGGCACTCCCGGGCCACTCCGCTCAACTCGGCGGGATCGCTGTGCTTGCGGCGCAGTTGGACCAGGTCGACACCCCCCGCAACGGCCAGGGAGATGAGACCGGGCAGCCGGTCAGCGGGCGTCGCATCGTCGGTCACCAGATAGAGCTTGGCATGGCGCAGCTGGGTCAATCGGGCCATGCCCGCCTGGGACCGGGCTGATCCGACCCGGTCCTGAGACATGGAACAATTCTATTCGGGCTCGCCGCTGACCACGGGATGGATCAGTTCCCGAGGAATTCGGCCGAGCAGGGCGGTGGTGACTTCGTAGTTGACCGTGCCCAAACGCTCCGCGACCGTCTCGACGCTGAGCCGGGTGCCGTGGTCGACTCCGATCAGGGTAACCAGCGCGCCCGCCGCCACTTCCGGCAGCTGGCTGACGTCCACCACGCTGAGGTCCATCGAAACGTGCCCGACCAGGGGGCATTCCCGACCGCCGATCAGAACGCCACTCCAGTTCCGCGGCCCACGACGGAAGCCGTCTCCGTAGCCGACCGGAATAGTGGCGACCACCATGGGCCGCTGGGCGCAAAAACCGTCCTCGTAGCCGACGTACGTTCCGGCGGCGATGCTCCTGACCTGCGCGACGGTGGTCCTGAAGCTGAGCACCGGATCCCGCTGCCGACCGTCGGGAGTGCGCAGCCCCAGCAGCTCGATGCCGCAGCGGACCAGGTCCAGACGGGCTTCGGGCAGGGTGCGCCAGGCGGCGCTGTTGGCGGCGTGGCGAAGCCGGAATCGGTGTCCCGCCGCCTCGGTGACCTCCAGCGCGGTGAGGAATCGCTCCAACTGGGCCGCGGAAGCACTCCGATCCGAGCCCTTCCGAAAGTGGGTGTAGCAGCCCTCCAGGTCGACGTTGCCAAACCGCTGAGCTTTCCCCACGAAGGCCGGCAGCTCCGCTGCCGGAACGCCTAGCCGGCTCATGCCGCTGTCCACCTTCACATGAGCCGTTGCGGTACGGCCCTGCTCAACCGCGGCCCGTTCCAGCGCCCCCAGCACCTCCTCGTCGAAAACGGTCACCGCCATCCTGCTGGCAACCGCGGTCGAGACCTGCGCCGGCGCGGTGTACCCCATCACCAAGATGGGCGCGGCGATCCCGTCGCGGCGAAGCTCGAGACCCTCCGCGACGGTGGCGGTGGCCACCCAGCTGGCGCCATACCGGAGCGCTGACCGGGCCACGGCCAGCGACCCATGGCCATAGGCGTTGGCCTTGACCACGGCCATCAGCGGAACTCCCTGCAGCTCGTCGACGACGGCGGAGACGTTCCGGCCCAGCGCATCGAGATCTAGCTCGATCCAGGTCGGACGCTGCCCAGACCGGAAGGGTTGCTCGTCGCCTCCCAGGTCGGTCACCGGGAGGTTGCCCCAATCGAGCGGGAGGTCTCCTGCTGGCGACGGACCGCCTCCTGAGACTCGACCAACGCATCGGCGACCTCGCTCGCCAGGATCCCGGACCGGCCCCGCAAGAACGACAGTCTGGTGCCCGCCTCCCCATGGATGAAGACCGCCGCGCGGGCGGCTTCGAAGGGCTCCAGCCCCTGGGCGAGCAGCGCGCCGAGCAAGCCCGCCAGCACATCGCCGGTGCCCCCCGTCGCCAGCACGGAGGTGGCATGGTCATCCACCGAGCTCTGCCCATCCGGCCCGGCGACGACGGTTCCCGCCCCCTTCAGCACAACTACTACTCCCAGCTCCTGAGCGAGCTTTTGGGTGAATCGGAGTCGGTCCTTCTCGATCGTTGACACCTCGACCGCGGCCAACCGCGCCGCCTCGAGGGGATGGGGCGTGAGCACGCTGCCCCTGGGGATGCACCGACGCAGCTCCTGCTCGGCGGCACAGACGTTGAGCGCGTCGGCGTCCAGCACCAGTCGCCAGCCGGACTGGCCCGCGGACCGGAAAAGTTCCGCCAGCAGCTCCTCGGTGGCCGGGGTCTGCCCGAGGCCGGGTCCGCAGACTATCGCCTGGGCACTAGCCAATGCGGTGCCGGCCTGGCGCAGCGCTTCGGCGCCCAGGCCGGAGCCGATGGAGTTGATCGGAACCCGAATCAGCTCCGGCGGCGCCGCCTGCAGTTGAGACCCCGCCGCCAGCACCTTGACCTTGCCAGCGCCGCCCCGCAGTGCCCCGAGGGCGCAGAGGATCGCGGCACCGGGGAACTCCGGGCTGCCGGCGATCACCACCACCGTGCCGAAGGTGCCCTTGTGGCTGTTCGCGGGGCGCTCGGGAAGGACCAGGTCGGCGGGAAGCTTGCTCCACAGCCACCGGCTCCGCCGACCCAGCGGGTTCAATGCCGCCACAGCAATCCCCAAACCGGCATCGTGGGTCAGGCTGACGGTCAGCCCGGCCTGCGGCTCTCCCTCGATCAGCACTTCGGGGGCGCCACCGCGCCGCCGCCGGACTGCGATTTGGCTATACAGGGGGATCGCCCAGCCCAGGCCGCCGAACACCTTGCGAACTGCCTCTTTCGCCGCCCAGCGTGCCGCCAACCGCTCCGGGCGACCGGCGCAGTAATCCGCCTCCTCGGCGGTGAAGTATTTGCTCAGAAACTCCGGACGGCGCTCGACCAGGCGGCGGATGCGGTCGACCGAGCTGACGTCGATGCCCACCGCAAGGGGTGGATTCACGCCCTCTGGCGCGGTCCGAATCACTCGACGGTGACGGACTTGGCTAGATTCCTCGGCCGGTCCACGTCTAGTTCCTTGCTCATAGCGGCATGGTAGGCCAGCAATTGCCCCACCAAGGCGGTGGTCAGCGGGGCGACCATCTCCGGCAGTCGAGGCACCTTGATGATGTGGTCGGCCACTCCCTCCATGCTCGAGTCGCCGTCGTTCACGATCGCCAGAATCGGGCTCTGACGGGCCCGGGCCTCCTGAACGTTGCTGCGAATCTTCTCCCGGGTCGACGATTCGATGGCGAAGGCCACCACCGGCATTCCCGCATCCAAAAGCGCGATCGGCCCGTGCTTCAGCTCCCCGGCGGGGAGTGCCTCGGCGTGCACGTAGGACACCTCTTTCAGCTTGAGCGCGGCCTCCAGAGCGGCGGGGTAGCTGTACCCCCGACCCACATACAGCGCCGACCCGTAGCCCGCCAGCCACTGGCCCAGGGATGCGATGGATTCCTCCCGGGCCAGGATCTCGCGCTGGACGGCCGGCACGGCGCGCAAAGCCGCCCCGAGCTCCCGCCGATCCGCTTCGGCCAGACTTCCCCGCGCCTGGGCCAGTCTCATCGCCAGCAGGATTCCGCAGCCCACTTGGTTCACGAAGGTCTTGGTTGCCACCACGCAGACCTCGGGACCGGCGTGCATGTTGATCACCGCGTCGGCCTCCAGGGACAAGGTGCTGCCCACGACGTTGGTCAGCGCGAGCAGCTGGCTGCCTTTGCTGCGGGCCAGCCGGGCGGCCGCCAGGGTATCCGCCGTCTCCCCGGACTGGGAGATCGCCACCACCAGCGTTTTTCCGTCCGGGGGCTGGGGCCGATAGCGCCACTCCGAGGCGACGTCGACCGCCACCGGCAACCCGGTGAGATCCTCGATCGCGTACTTGGTGAGCAGACCGGCAATGTAGGCGGTGCCAGTTCCCACGATCTGCACCCGCTCGAATGCGCACAGGGCGGCATCGTCGACCACCCAGTCGGCGAATTCCACCTGTCCATCCCCGAGCAGCCTGCCGCGCAGGGCGTTCTCCAGCGCCGCCGGCTGCTCGTTGATCTCCTTGGCCATGAAGCTGGGGAATCCGCCGCGCTCCGCCTGAATGACGTCCCAATCCACCCGGACCACCCGCGGCACGGATTCGCTGCCGTCGACGATCGAGCTGATCACCGGGCCGACCGGGCTGAGCACGGCCATGTCGCCCTCGCCGAGCACCAGCGCTTGCTTGGTGTAGGGAATAATCGCGGTCAGATCAGAGCTGAGGAACCACTCGTCGCGGCCGACGCCGACCACCAGCGGGGCGTTGAGCCGGGCACCGATCAGCGTCTCCGGGTCAGTCGAGCTGAGCACCACCAGGGCATAGGCGCCGGATAGTCGGCTCAGCGCCCGTCGGGTGGCGGCGACCAGATCGCCCGCATAGTACTTTTCGATCAGGTGCGGAACCACTTCGCTGTCCGTGTCCGAAATGAATTCGTGACCTTCGTCCTGAAGCTCCTGTTTGAGGGCCGCAAAGTTCTCGATGATCCCGTTGTGGATCACAAAGAAACGGCCGGTGCAGTCGCTGTGCGGATGGGCATTGGCGTAGGAGGGCCGGCCGTGGGTCGCCCAGCGGGTGTGGCCCATACCCACCCGACCGAGCATCTCGGTGCCCCGACTGGCGGCCACCAGGGCTTCCACCTTACCGGGAGCCTTGATGGCGGTCGCGGTGCCATCCGCCGCCAGGACTACCACCCCGGCTGAGTCATAGCCCCGGTATTCCAGCCGTTGCAGGCTGTCGAGCAACAGGGGCGCCGCCGCCCGAGGTCCGAGGTAACCGATGATGCCGCACACAGTCTGCCTATCGACCTCCCACTCCAGCCCTGCCCCCGTGGCTGACCTGAACGTCCTCGGACCAAGCCAGGTTACTCTCCGTGACGGCCTAGGGGGTCGGTGACGGAGCTGGGCTGGGGGTTGAGGTGGGGCTCGGGACGGGAGCGATGGTGATGACCACGCTCACGAAACCGCTGGACAGCGTCGTTCCGCTGGGAGCGACCAACGGTTCACTGACCGTTTCGCTGGAACTCACCCGGGCCAGGTCGATCGGCTGGGTATTCACCGAGGTGAGGGCGGTGAGCACCGAGGAAGGGCCGGAGACAGTGACGGTGGCCGGGTTGACCACGATCCCGGTGATCATGTATCCCGACTGCGGCTCACCGTTCCCCGTAAAGGTTGGGGTGACCGGCAGAATTCGCTCGGTGTTCTCCGAGGTGATCACCACTCCGACGCTGACGGCTGATGGATTCACGGATAGCTCGGAGGCGAGCCCGGCGGTGTTCGTGAGCTTGACCGTCCGGGGTATGGGAAGCGAGGTCCGGTAGGCGGAGAGGTTGACGATCACCTCCGCCTGCACCGCTGCCAGCACGCTCTCCGGTCCCCGCACGCTCACGTCCGCCGGGGTGATGGTGGTCTGGGCGATGTTCAGCACCGATCCAACTGGGGGCGCCGCGCTCACGTCGAGATGCACGGGTATCGAACGGGTGGTCTCGTGATCGATCACCACCTTGACCTTTTTCGGAGCTGACCAGATCCAAACACTGGTGTCGGTCTGTGCCACGGTGAGGTTCACGTAATACACGCCGGGCCGGGTGATCCCGCTCAGACTTGCCTGGGCTGAAAGATGGCTCGGCACCAAGGCACTCCTGGCGTTGCTGGCAACCCCGGCGATCTTGATGGCGACCGGCGTGATCGGGTGCAGCAGCACCAGCCCTGGCCGCAATACCCCGGAGGGCTGCACGTGCACCGTGTAGGCGATGATCGCGGGTGGGTCGCTGGCATAGACGACCCCCACCCACATGCCGCAGGCGACGACCACGGCGATCAACTTGAGCCGAAAATTCCTGGTGACCAATAGGGAGAGTCGCTTGATCATGGTCGCTCCACCCCCGCGGTGGTAGTTGTCTCGCGCGGGCCCCGGCCCCTCAGCCGGAGGCTGCGGCGGTGACTCTCATAGAGAGGCAGCCGGTAGAAAGCTCCGAGCCGATTGGTCAGTCCGTCGGCATCCAACTCCCGCTGCAACTCCCCCCCGAGCGCGAGGCTCACCCGACCGGATTCCTCGGAGACGATCACCACCGCCGCGTCGGTAGCCTGGCTGAGCCCCATCGCGGCTCGGTGGCGGGTCCCCACCCGGCCCTCCACCCCCGTCTGTTCCGCCAAGGGCAACACGCAACCGGCCGCCACGATGCGACCCGCTCGGATCAGCGCCGCCCCGTCATGCAAAGGCGAACGGTAGGTGAAGACGGTCACCAGCGTGTCCGCGCTGAGAATGGCATCCATCCGCACGCCGGTGACCGCGATCTCCTCCAGGCCGATCTCCCCCTGCAGCACAATCAGCGCCCCGGTGGCTGCTTCCGCCAGCCGCACCGCAGCTCGTACGACCTCATCCACATCGCGCTTCAGTTGGGCGGTTTCTGGGGCCAGCAGTCCGGGCCTAATTCTCCCCAAGCGTCCCATCTGGTCCAAGGCTCGTCGCAGCTCTGGCTGAAACAGGATCACCACGGCGATCACGATCACCGTACCCCCATTGCTGAAGAGGAATTTCAGAACTGGCAGGTTGAGGATGTAGGCCAGCGCTCCCAAGGCTCCCAGCAGCAGGAGCCCCAACAAGAGCTGGACCGCCTGCGTCCCCCGAATCAAGACCAGCAGCCGATAGGCCAGGAAGGCGATGATCAGGACGTCGAGGACGGTGCGCCAGCCCACGGTCTGGAGCAGCACCCGGGTCGCCTCCCCGAAGTTCAGGCTGCCGATCGCAAAGGATGATGCGGTGAGCCCGGCGAACTCGGTCATCGGGTCCGGGGGTCCGGGGCAAAGATGCTCCGAAGCAGGGCCAGCTGCACCCAGAGACGATTCTCAGCCTGGGCGAACACCACTGATTGGGGTCCGTCGAGGACCTCATCGGTGATCTCCTCGCCCCGGTGGGCTGGTAGACAGTGCATGACTTTGGCGCTCTTGGGGGCCTTTTCCAGCAGGGATTGGTTCACCTGGTACGGACCGAAGTCCTGGCGTCGGTCCTCATGCTGCTCTTCCTGGCCCATCGAGGTCCAGACGTCGGTGTAGATGATCTCCGTATTCACGAGAGCCGTCTCCAGGTCTGAAGTCGGATAGCCCGGCTCATATCCGGGTGGGGTGACCACCCGAAGATCGAAACCGACGACCTCGGCCGCCTCCATCAAGGAGGCGCAGACATTGTTGCCATCGCCGACGAAGGTGATGCGTGACCCCTCCAGGTGCCCCAGCTGCTCCTGGACGGTGAGGCAGTCGGCGAGGATCTGACAGGGATGGCCTCGGTCGGTCATCGCGTTGATCACGGGTCCCTGCATGGCCTGAGCCAGGCCGCGGAGGTCGCGATCGGACGGAATGCGGGCCACCAGCCCGACCACGAAGCGGTCCAGGATGCGCCCAACATCGGCGACTGACTCGCGCCGGCCCATGTCGATCTCCCGATCGAAGAGGGCGATGGGATGGCCACCCAGCCGGTGCACGGCCGCCTCGAAGGAGACGCGAGTCCGGTTGCTGGGGCGGAGGAAGATCATCGCCACCGAGTTGCGCGCCAAGGGAGTCCCCGGGTCGAGGCCACGCTTCAGCTGGGCGGCAGTATCCAGCAGTCCGAGGAGCTCCTCGCGACTGAGGTCCGATACCGCTAGGAAATCGCGCCCACGCAGATCTACGTCCACGTCACCTCATGGCTGTGTCCGGACCCGACATCTGAGCTGGGACTGGTATTGGAACGGGGCGGGGTCAGAGTAGTTTCAGCGCTTGGTGTACTGAGGCGCTTTGCGGGCCCGTTTCAGGCCTGGCTTCTTCCGCTCCTTCATCCGAGGATCGCGGGTCATCAGCCCAGCAGCCTTGAGCGGTCCGCGCAGTTGTGGATCGAAGGCGCAGAGGGCCCGCGCCAATCCGTGGGCCACGGCCCCGGCTTGCCCCGAAACTCCTCCACCGATGACCTTGACCGAGATCCGAAAGCGGCCTGTCAGTCCCGCCACCTGAAGGGGGCGCAGCGCCGCCTGCTCCAATTCGCGCCGGCCGAAGTGGCGCAGCGGCTCGCGATCGTTGATCACCGCCGTGCCATCCCCGGGATAGATCCGAACTCGGGCCACCGCGGTCTTGCGCCGGCCGGTGCCGTACGAGTATCTGGTCTGGTCCTGCTCAGTCAAAGCCTCACAACCTCTGCATGGTCACCGAACCTGATCGTCACCGGCTGCTGGGCCGCGTGGGGATGGTCACCTCCGGGGTAGATCTTCAGTCGGCGCAGTTGCCGGTCACCCAGGTTATTGTGCTGCAACATCCCGCGAACCGCTTCGCGCAAGGGGGCGGTCGGATCCCGATCGACCACTTCTTGATAGGTCCGCTCCCGGCGGCCTCCCGGGTAGCCGCTATAGCGGTCGTAGATCTTGTCGCTGCGCTTGGCTCCGGTCACCACGATCTCGGCAGCATTGATAACGATCACCTGGTCACCGCAGAGCACGTGGGGGGTATAGCTGGGACGGTGCTTGCCCCGCAACACTCGCGCCAGGTTGACCGCCAGCCGCCCGAGCGTCTGGCCCCGAGCATCAACCAGCACCCACTCGTCCTGACCTGGCTTCTCCATGGCGACATAGCTCCGCTGGGCGACGGCGCTCATGCCGGCACCGCCCCGGCTGACGCCCGGTAATCGACTCGCCACTGGTGCAGCCCGTGGGCGGGAGCGGTCTCCCACTTGGCCGCCGTGGTTGCGGGCCCGGTCAGTACCCGAGCCAGGTCAGCTCCTGCTGCCCGCCCGGTGCCGACCGCCACCAGCGCTCCGGCGAGATTGCGCATCATGCCCCGGAGAAAGGCGTCCGCTCGGATCTCGATGGTCACCACGCCCCGATCGAGGGTGATCTCCGCCCGGTCCACGGTCCGGGTCGTCGAACCGCACTCCGAAGGGCTGACGCCGAACCCCGAGAAATCGTGGGTTCCTAGCAGTAGCCGCGCGGCCACCCGCATCGGGGCCAGCTCCAGCGACCGGTTGATCCGCCACTCGTACTGTCGGCCCACCGGGTCCCGCGGAGCGCCATTTCGCACCAGGTAGCGGTAGGTGCGTCGCCACGCCTGCCAGCGGGGATGGAACTCCGAGTCGACCTGCTCGGCCTCCAGCACGCCGATGTCCTCGGGCAGGCGGGCATTGCAACCGCCCTTGAGCGCTCCCGCGGTCCAGGCCGACTGGAGGCTGAAGGAGATCACCTGGCCGTGGGCATGGGCCCCGGCGTCAGTGCGCCCGGCCGCCTTGATTAGGGGATGCTCCTGGGTCAACTCGGCCAGCGCCCGACTGAGCTCACCCTGGACGGTGGCGACCTTGGACTGCGCCTGCCAGCCGTGGTAGCGCGAGCCGTCGTAAGCGACCACCATCCGGTAGTTGGCGGGACCTGCCTGAGTCACTATTCGACCATCTCCATGATCACGATCGGCGCTCCATCGCCCGGCCGGGGACCGCGCCTGATGATGCGGGTGTAGCCGCCGGGTCGCTCCCGGTAACGGTCGGCGTACTGGGTGAAGAGCTTCACGGCCACATCTTCGCGGAGGACTGTCTTGGCCACCCGTCTCCGCGAGGCGAGATCATCGGTCTTGGCCTCGGTCACCACCCGTTCCACCCAGCGCCGGATCTCCTTGGCCTTGGCTTCGGTGGTCTCAATGCGGCCGTGCTCGAAAAGCGCCGTCGCCAAGTTTCGGGTCAGCGCGATCCGATGGGCGGAGGTGCGTCCGAGTTTCCGGCCGGACTTGAGATGCCGCACAGCCGCTACCGATCCCCCTTCTGGAAGAGCTCGTCGACCTCATCCTCGGCGACGAAGCCTCGGGCTACCAGCTTCTGCTTGATCTCGTCCAATGACTTGGCCCCAAAGTTCCGCAGCGCCAGCAGCTCCTCGACCCGCATGGCCAGGAGCTCGCCGAGCTTGGTGATGTCGTTGGCCTTGAGGCAGTTGAGCGCGCGCACGCTGAGTTCCAGCTCATCGACCGGAATCTCCGCCAAACGGCTCTTCAGGTCAGTCCCGACTACCGCGCCCACCGCGGAGTCGGAGATTCTCTCCCCGAACGTCGTAAACAAGCTGAGGTGGCGGGTGTAATACTCGGCCGCCCGACTCACCGCCTCGACCGGAGGGATGGTGCCGTTGGTCCAGATTTCCAGGATCAACTTCTCCCAATCGGTGTCCTGCCCCACCCGGGTCTTCTCGACCAGGAAATTGGCCTTGATCACCGGGGTGAAGATGGCGTCGACGGGGATCACCCCGATCGGTTGGCCTTCCTTCTTGTTGCGATCCGCCGGGGAGTATCCCTTACCCAGCTCCACCGTGAGGTCCATGCGCAGCTTGGCGTGGGCCCCGTCCAGGGTGCAGAGGTACAGATCGGGGTTGGCGATCTCGACGTCCGCATCGGCGGTGATGTCGGCCGCGGTCACCCGGCGACCGCCCTGTACATCCAGCGAGAGACGGGCCCCCTCCGGGTTATGGCAGGTGAGACTCAACTGCTTGATGTTGAGCAGGATCTCGCCGACATCCTCCTTGACATATTTGATGCTGGAGAACTCGTGCGCGACCCCTTCGATCGACACCGCAGTCACCGCCGCCCCGGTCAGGGACGACAGCAATACCCGCCGGAGGGAGTTGCCCAGCGTGGTTCCGTATCCGGCCTCGAGTGGCTCGATCTCAAAGCGCCCGTGGTCCTTGGAGGTTTCCACCTCGTGGACGGTCGGCTGAATCGCAGTCTCTGGCATAAGTAGCAATGTCCTCGTTGGTATCTGGCCGAAGCGCCTCGGTTAGCGGGAGTAGTACTCGACGATCAGCTGCTCGTCGATGCTGGTTTCCATCTCCGGGCGTTCCGGAAGCCGGGTAACGTCCACCCTGCGCTCATCGGGGTAAAGCGTCATCCACCCGGGCAGGCCTTGGCCGCCACGGGACTCCAATGAGCGGCGGATGGGTTCTAGATCGCGGCTGCGCTCACGCACCGTGATCACCTGTCCTGACTTCACCTGGAAGGCAGGAATGTTGACGGTCCTGCCGTCCACCTGGAAGTGCCGGTGCGAGACCAGCTGGCGCGCCTCGCGGCGGGACGACGCGAAACCCGCCCGATAGACGACGTTATCCAAGCGTTGCTCGAGCATCTGCAGGAGCACCGTGCCGGTGACTCCCTTGCGGGTCGAGGCGGCATCGAAATAATTGTGAAATTGGGTCTCTAGCACCCCGAAGATGCGCCGCCCCCGCTGCTTCGCCCGCAGCTGGATTCCGTAGTCACTGATCCGCCGCCGGCGGGACAGGCCGTGCATGCCCGGGGGGGTGGCGTTGCGCTTGGTGAAGGTGCACCGGTCGCCCACGCACTTATCGCCCTTGAGGTAAAGCTTGACCCCCTCGCGCCGACAGAGGCGGCAGACCGGAGGATGTGGATTGGCCATCTCTCAGACCCGGCGCCGCTTGGGCGGGCGGCAACCGTTATGGGGAACCGGGGTCACATCGGTGATCGAGGTCACCTCGAGACCGGCGGCCTGCAAAGACCGGATGGCAGCCTCACGTCCGGCGCCCGGGCCCTTCACGAGTACCTCGATCGCCTTGAGGCCGTGCTCCATCGCCCGCTTGGCGGCCGCCTCAGCGGTGACCTGAGCGGCGAAGGGGGTGCTCTTGCGGGAACCCTTGAAGCCCGATGAGCCGGCGCTGCCCCAGGCGATGACGTTGCCGACCGGGTCGGTCAACGTCACGATGGTGTTGTTAAAGGTGCTGAACACATGGGCCCGGCCCACGGCGATGTTCTTGCGCTCGCGGCGGCGAGTCCGCACCACCTTCTTCTTCTTCGCCAAATCAGCTCCTCGAGATTCCGTGAACCGGCACCAGCCGCTGGTGACCGGTCATTTGCCCTTTTTCCGGCGCACGCCCACCGTCTTCCGCGGCCCGCGGCGCGACCTGGCGTTGGTGCGCGTTCGCTGCCCCCGGACCGGGAGACCCCGGCGATGGCGCAGCCCGCGATAGGTCCCGATCTCCATCAGCCGCTTGATGTTCAGGGCCACCTGCCGGCGGAGATCGCCCTCCACCTTCCCCGGCAGCTCCTTCGAGATCACATCCCGGATCCGAACCACCTGGGTCTCGCTCAGGTCGTCGGTCTTGGTGTTCTGGTCGATCTGGGCGATTCGGAGCAACTTGTGACTGGTGGTCAACCCGATCCCGTAAACATAGGTGAGCCCGATCTCAATCCGCTTACCGCGGGGGAGGTCAACACCGGCGATCCGAGCCATCAGTCCTCCCGTCCTAACCTTGACGCTGCTTGTGCTTGGGGTTCTCGCAGATGACCCGCACGGTGCCCGCGCGTCGGATCACCTTGCACTTGTCGCAGATCCTCTTGACCGAGGCCCGGACCTTCATCTGCCACTCCGCTGCACTGTTTCTCAGACCAGACGAGCCAAGATCCGGCCCCGCCCCGGATCCGTGGTCGACAACTCGACCAGAACCCGATCGCCGGGCAGGAGCCGCACACTCGCCAAGCGCGCCCGTCCAGCCGCGTGGGCCACCACCTTGCCCCCGCCTTCCAACTCCACCCGGAAGAGCGAGTTCGGCAAAGGCTCAAGGACTCTGCCCCGGAGACCGCCCGGGTCATTCATGGTGATGGGCACACTAAAGCTGAGCGAGCTTCGCCCGCGGGAAAGTATAGCTGATCGGGGAGGATGGCGAAACCGATCAAACCGCCTCCGGAAGACGGGTCAGAACCTCGGCCCCTTCCGGGCCGATGGCGATGGTGTGCTCGAAGTAGCAGGAGCGACGCTGGTCGGCGGTGATCACCGTCCAGCCGTCGGGCTCGATCAGCGTGCCCGGCTCGCCTTCGTTCACGATGGGCTCAATCGCCAGACATAGGCCAGGGCGAATCTCGATCCCCCTTCCGGGAATCCCGTGGTTCGGCACGTCGGGCGCCTCGTGCATGTCCCGGCCAATGCCGTGTCCGGTGTAACCGCGGACGACGGAGTAGCCGTGCTTTTCCACGTGGGTCTGGACGGCGTGTCCGATGTCGCCCAGATGGTTGCCGGGAACCGCGGCCGCAATCCCCAGGTCCAACGCCTCTTTGGTCACCCGGATCAGCTGCTCCGCTTCCGGGTCAACCTTGCCGCAGGCGACGGTCAGCCCGGCATCGGACCACCACCCCTGGTAGATCAGCCCGCAATCCAAACTGACAATGTCTCCTTCGACGATCCGTCGGCCGTCGGGGATGCCGTGCACCACCTGGCTGTTGACCGAGATGCACAGGTGCTTGGGGAAGCCATCGTAGCCCAGGAAGCCCGGAAAGCTGTCCCGCTTACGGATCTCCCGGTTGGCCGCTCGGTCGATCTCGGTAGTGGTAACGCCCGGAGTCACCATGGCAACCAGGAGTTGGAGCACCTCGCCGAGGCGGCGGCCCGCCTGCCGCATCAGCTCCACCTCCTCGCCGCGCTTCAGGGTGATCACACAATTGCCCGCAGCAGGGATCGACTCACCTCCGCGACCGCCTGGGTACCGTCGAGCCGTACCACCGGCAGGGCCGCACCCAGGTACTCCAGCACCGGCTCGGTCTGCTCGCGATAGATGCGCAGCCGCTCCGCGATCACCGCCGGGACGTCGTCGCCTCTCCCTTCCAACTCCGCCCGTCGGGATAGGCGTGCGACCAACTC
>Ga0307373_10003046_pt1 | contig 29609 bp, 41 predicted proteins | sample OX2MG_FD_202534 | JGI IMG/M metagenome (GOLD analysis project Ga0307373, IMG submission 202534) | Soil microbial communities from Risofladan, Vaasa, Finland - OX-2 | ecosystem: Environmental > Terrestrial > Soil > Coastal area > Acid sulfate soil | place: Finland: Risofladan, Vaasa | collected... | reverse complement strand
CCCAGTTCGGCCGCGCCGAGATGTCCAGACCGCTCGGCCCGGATCTGGCGAGTCGGGTGTGCGCGGCCGCGGCCACCATCGCCGCGTTGTCGGTGCACATCGCCGGGCTCGGCAGGTGCGCGGCAATGCCGAACTCGCTGGCCAGCTCGCGCACTCCCGCGCGCAGGGCGCTGTTGGCGGCGACGCCCCCGGCGAGGGCGACGCCCGCCACCGTGTGGCGCGACAGCGCAGTAGCCAGTTTTCGCAGCAGCTGCTCGGCGACCGCCGCCTGGAAGGCGGCCGCGACGTCGGCGACGGGAACCTCGCGATGCATCGTCGTCTGGCGCACCACCGCGGTCTTGAGACCGGAGAAGGACAGGTCCAGGTCGTCGCCGGTCATCGAAACCGGCAGGGCCAACGAGTTCGCGTCGCCGGACGCGGCGAGTCGGTCGATCTCCGGACCACCCGGGTAGCCCAGGCCGAGCCATCGCGCGACCTTGTCGTACGCCTCGCCGGCCGCGTCGTCGATGGTCTCGCCCAGCACCCCGTAGTCCCCGGGGCCTCGTTGGAGCACGAGGAGACTGTGACCGCCCGAGACCAGCAGCGTGAGCAGCGGCCACTCCAACCCCGGGTCTTCGAGCAGGGGCGCGAAGAGGTGGCCCTCGAGGTGGTTGACGCCCACGAGCGGCACACCCCAGGCCAGGGCGTAGGCCTTGGCGGCCGAGAGGCCGACCAGCAGCGATCCGACGAGGCCCGGCCCGGCGGTCACCGCCACGGCAACCACGTCGGGGTGGCGCGGGTCGAGCCCGGCGTCCACGAGCGCGCGCTGGACCACCGGCGTCAGGGTGGTCAGGTGGGCGCGACCGGCCAGCTCCGGGACCACCCCTCCGAAGGCTCGGTGCTGGTCGATCGAGGACTCGACGACCGACGAGAGCACCTGGTAGTCGCTGGTGACCACCGCGGCCGCGGTCTCATCACAACTCGTCTCGATGCCTAGGATCGCCGCCACCGCACCAGCGTAGGGAGGCGACCGGCTAGGGCGCGAGTTCGGCCCACAGAACGAGGGCGTCCTCACCTGTGAGCTGGTAGTAGTTCTTGCGCACGCCAACCGGTTTGAACCCGTAGCGGTAGTACAGGCGCTGGGCGCGCACGTTGGACACGGCCACCTCCAACGTCGCACGCGCGACACCGCGCGTGCGAGCGTCGTCCCACGCGTCGTCCAGCAACGACGTCGCCACGCCGCGACCCTCGTCGCCTGGACGCACCCCGAGGGTGGTCACGTGCAACTCGTCGGGGGCGAACATCACCCCCAGGTACCCCACGACCCGGCCCGCGTCGACCGCGACGGTGTAGCGACGGGTGTCAGGCTGGCCCAACTCGTCGAGCAGCATGCCACGCGTCCAGGGCTCGGGGAACTGGTCGCGCTCGATCTCGAGGAGAGCACCAATGTCGCGACGCTCCGCGAGCCGGATGCTCCAGGACGTCACAGCCGCTCGCGGGTGACGAAGTTAGCGACCGCGTCCGCGTCGCGCAGGTAGATCGGCGCCACCACGTCGACCGGCGCTCGACGCGCGCCGACGTCCAGCGCGGCAGCCATGGACGGCACCCGAGTGGGATTGAACGAGACCAGAGGCGCGTCCGCGAAGAGTTCGGCGTAGCGCGCCGCGCCGTCGCCGACCAAGGTGACCGCTACCGCCCCGGTGATCAAGCGATCGGCCACTTCCTGGGGCGTCACGACGGCCGTGTCGTGGACGGCAGAGACGATCTCGCCCAGTTCGAAGCGTTGCACGAACACTTCTCCGCGTCTCGCGTCCACGACCGCGAGGAGTCGCCCGCGCACGCCGTCGGCGAATGCCCCGTGGGCCAGGAGCTCGAGCGACGTCACCCCCACGAGATCACAGCCCACCGCGTGGGCCAAGGCCCCCGCCGTGGCCAGGCCAACACGAAGACCGGTGAACAGGCCAGGCCCTTGATCGACCACGACGCGGTCCAGGTCGCCGGGCGACAGGGCGAGTTCGTCCAACATCGCAGCGATGCCCGACGACAGGACCTCGGTGTGACGCCGGTTCTCGTCCAGAACGCGAGTGAGCTGAACGTCACCGGCGCGAACGCCGATCGCGCACGCCGTCGTGGCCGTCTCGATGGCCAGCAGGTTCACCGCGCCCACTCCTCCAGCTGGTCGCTTCGTTGTGCGGCCACCGCGCCGTCCACCTCGAGCCACCGATCATCCTCGCCGACGGTGAAGCCTACGGTCAGGACGTCACGCCCGAACACCGGTGCGGCGAGTTCGCCCCACTCGACGAGCGCGATGGCCGACTCCTCGACCAGTTCGCCGAGCGCCAGGTCGATGGCCTCATCAACGCTCTCGATGCGATAGAGGTCGGCGTGCAGGAGCGTCGCCACCCCGACGTCGTTGTGGCAGGCGTGCTCGCGAACCATGGTGAACGTCGGACTGGTGACGCGCTCGGTGACGCCGAGCCCGCGGGCTACTCCCTGGACGAATGTCGTCTTACCCGCGCCGAGAGGCCCCGAGAGCAAGACCATGTCGCCCGGACACAGCAACGCCGCGAACTCCTCGCCCGCTTGAACAGTCGCGGCGGCTCCGCGGCAGTACCGTCGCCAGGTCACCGCGGCTCCACGATGCCGCGCAGCACGCGCAGGTCGGCCCGCACCACCTGAGCCAGGCTCGGCGTGCGCAACACCGCGGCTGGATGGTAGGTGGCCAACGCGGGTCCGCCGCCGATCGTGACCACCCGGCCGTGGATCGAACCCATTGGCTCGCGTAGACCCAGGACCTCGCGCGCGGCCGTCGCGCCCAGAGCCAACACCGCGCGCGGTTGAACATGCTCGAGCTGGGCGCGAAGCCAGGGACGGCAGGCCGCGAGCTCGTCGGGCGCCGGCACCCGGTTCTCGGGTGGGCGGCACTTCACGGTGTTGGTCACGAAGCACTGATCGCGCACCAGCCCCACCTCCTCGCCCAACAGGCGAAAGAACAGGTTCCCGCTGCGCCCGATGAAGGGCTCTCCGCCCTCGTCCTCAGTGCGCCCCGGCGCCTCACCCACGATCATGACCACGGGGTCATCTGGCCCAGTGCCTACGACCACGCGCTGGCGGGTCTCGGACAGCCGACAGCGCGTGCAGGTCACCAGTTGCGTCAGGTCCAGGGCCATCACGCCGGCACCAGGACGCGCGGCACCCTGGCTCCGACGCCGCACAGGATCTCCCACGTGATCGTGTTCGCGCGCTTCGCCCACTCCTGCGCGGTGATCTCCTCACCACCCTGGCGCCCGAGCAGGACGACGTCGTCACCCGGTTTCACGGCGTCGTCCCCGCAGTCGACGAGCAGCTGGTCCATCGTGACCACCCCAGCCAGCGGGTAGCGCCGCCCTCCGATAAGGACCTCGGCGCCCCCGTCGAAGAGCCGCAGCGGGTAGCCGTCGGCGTACCCGAAGGGAATGGTGGCGATGGTCGCCGCGCACGTCAGCGCGCGCCGGCGACCGTAGCTCGGGCGCTCTCCGGCCGGCACGCGCCGCGCGGCCACCACCTGAGCGTGCAGGCTGAGCGCTGGGGTGAGCGTGACCCCCTGGGCCGAGACGACGTCGCCCGTCCAGTCGCTCGGTGCGTAGCCGTAGAGGGCGAGACCGACTCGAGCCATCGACCGCCGGGCCTCGGGGTAGGCCAGCGCCCCCGCGCTGTTGGCCGCGTGCAGGACGCGCGGCGACACACCGCGGCTCGCGAGACGAGTGACCACCGCGTCGAACAGCTCGATCTGACCCCGAGTGAATACGCGGTCCTCGTCGTCGGCACCGTCGGCCACGCTGAAGTGGGTGTAGAGGCCCTCGAGGTCGATCGACGCCGACGCGAGCAGCACGTCGACCACGGCGTCAACCTCGTCGGGCGCCACGCCCATCCGGTGCATCCCCGTATCAACCTTGACGTGCACCCGGTGGCGTCCACCTCGCGCCTCGGCGGCCGCCACCGCGGCGCGCGCTCCGGCGAGTGAGCCCACGGTCAGCGTCAGGTAGTACTCCAGCGCGTCGGGCACGCTGGCGGCGGGGACCTCAGCCAGCAGGAGGATCGACTCGGTGAAGCCCGCGTCGCGCAGTTCAATACCCTCGTCGACGAGCGCGACCGCGAGTGAGTCGGCGCCGGCACCCAACAGGGCCTCGGCGGCGAGGGGGCCACCGTGACCGTACCCATTGGCCTTGACCACCGCGCACAGGTCGCTCGGCCCCAGCACCGTCTTCAGCGCGGCCACGTTGTTGGCGAGCGCCGCAGCGGAGACCTCCGCCCAGGCGGGCCGACGCACCCCCTCAACCGGCACGGCGGGCCTCGGGGAAGTGGGCGTCCACGACTACTCGACGGTCACGGTCTTGGCGAGGTTGCGCGGCCGGTCGACGTTGCGACCGAGCCCGCGCGCGACGGAGTAGGCGAACAACTGCAGGGGCACGATGTCCACCATCGGCGCGAAGAGAGGCTCAGTGACCGGCACGCGCAGCACGAAGTCGGCCACGGCGTCGATCTGATCGTCGTCGTCGGACGCCACCGCCACCACGCTCGCGCCCCGCGCCTTGACTTCGGACAGATTGGACAGCATCTTCTCGTGCAGCGCCGGGTCGGTGGCCACCGCGACCACCACGACACCGGGTTCGATCAGGGCCAGCGGGCCGTGCTTGAGCTCACCCGCCGGATAGCCCTCGGCGTGCAGGTAGGTGACCTCCTTGAGCTTCAGGGCTCCCTCCAGCGCGGTCGGGAATCCGACGTGGCGACCCAGGAAAAAGAAGTCGTGCGCCCCGACGAGCGCGCGAGCGACCGCCTCCACGTCGCCGCGTCGCGTCAGGGCTCGCGCAACCTGGGGCCCCACGGCGTTCAGTCCCAAGAACAGCGCATCCACGTCGGCGGGCGCGAGTGTCGCACGCAGCTGAGCCAGGCGCAGCGCGAGCAGCTCGAGCGCGGCCAGTTGAGCGACGTAGGCCTTGGTCGAGGCGACCGAGACCTCGAGACCCGCGCGGGTGTAGATCACGGCGTCGGCCTCGCGGGCCAGCGACGAGTCCACCACGTTGGCGACGGCCACGACCCGGGCCCCTCGACGCTTGGCCTCTCGCAGGGCCTGGATCGTGTCGATGGTCTCGCCGCTCTGGGACACTCCGATCACCAGGGTGCCGACCTCCACCACCGGGTCGCGGTAGCGGTACTCACTCGAGATGTCGACCTCGACGCCGAGCCGAGCCCAGCGCTCCAGCGCGTACTTGGCGACGAGGGCCGCGTGATAGGACGTACCGGCCGCCACGATGACCACGCGCTTCACGTCGCGCAGTTCCTGATCTCTGACCCGCATCTCGTCGAAGGTGATCGTTCCGTCGCCGCGGCGTCGATCGAGCAACGTCGCGCGAAGCGCGTCGGGTTGCTCGTTAATCTCCTTGATCATGAAGTCGTCGTGGCCACCCTTTTGAGCGGTCTCGAGGTCCCAGTCGATCGCCAATTGACGCAGCAGCACGGGCGCGCCATCGAGGTCGACGGCGCGAAACCCCTCGGGTCCGAGTCGCACGACCTCGTCGTCGTTCACCGCGTAAAAGGCGCCCGCGCGGTCCAGGATCGCCGGGACGTCGCTGGCCAAGTAGGTGGCCCCCTTGGTCGTGCCCACGACCAAGGGCGAGATCCGGCGCGCCGCCACGATCACGTCGGGCTCGGACGCGTCCACCACGGCCAGCGAGAACGCGCCGCGTACCACGAGCAGGCTCGCGCGCACCGCGTCCATCAGGTCCAGTCCGCGGGCCCGACCCTCTTCGACGAGGTGGGCCAGGACCTCCGAGTCGGTCACCGAGGTGAAGGCGTGACCACGCTCTTCCAGCTCGGCGCGCAGGGGGCGATGGTTCTCCACGATCCCGTTGTGGATGATGGCCACTCGGCCCGAGCAATCCAGGTGCGGGTGGGCGTTGACGACGTCGGGGGCGCCGTGGGTCGCCCAGCGCGTGTGACCGATACCGGCGCGAAAGCCCGCCGGGGCGCTCTCGCACTCCTCACGCAGCGCGGCCACCGACTCCGTGCCCGCCGCCGAGCGCGCGCGCCACGTCTCGCCCGAGCGCACCAGGACCACGCCGGCCGAGTCGTATCCCCGGTACTCCAGGCGTTGCAGACCGTCGAGCAGGATCTCCAGAGCGTCGGCGGAGCCGACGACTCCAATGATGCCGCACATGACGTCAGCCTACTCGTCGACTTTTTGGCGCCCTTGAGGCGACTGACCTAGTCGACGTAGTCGCGTCGCAGTCGCGAGGTGAACGCGTCCACGACGTCATGGTCGAGGGCCTCGACCATGACGCGCACGAGCGGTTCGGTACCCGACGGGCGGATCAGGAGGCGCACGTCGTTCGCGTCGACGCGATATTCGGCGACGACCTCGTCAAAGAGCGCTCGGACCGCGGCGTCGTCGAAGCGGTCGTGCGTGACGTTCACCAACGCCTGGGGCACGCGGCGCCACGCCGCGTTGGCCATGTCGAAGAGTGGTCCTCGCCGCACGACCAGTTCGCACAGCAGCAAACCGGTCAGGAGCCCGTCGCCCGTGGGAGAGAGATTGCGAAAGAGAAGGTGACCGGACTGCTCACCGCCGAAGTCCCAGCCGCGCTCTTCCAGGGCCAGCAGGACGTTACGGTCGCCGACGTCGGTCTCGACCACGGTCACCTCGCGTGCGGAGAGCGCCCGGTGCAAGCCCAGGTTGGTCATCGAGGTGACGACCAGTCCCCCCTCGAGCCCGTTGCGATCCAGGAGGTCGAGCACGAAGAGGACCATCAGGTCGTCGCCGTCGCGCACCACGCCCGTGGCGTCGACGGCCACGAGCCGGTCCGCGTCGCCGTCGAAGGCCAGGCCCAGGTCGGCGCGACGCTCGCGCACCGCCCCCACCAGGCTCGCCACGTTGGTCGACCCGCTCGCGACATTGATGTTGTGCCCGTCGGGGCGGTCATGCATCATCGTCAGGCGCGCGCCGCTCTGGGCGAAGAGCTCGTGGGCCACGTGACTCGCGGCGCCATTGGCGCAGTCGATCACCAGGTGCAGTGAGGACAGATCCTCGGGCACCAGCGCCCTCAAGTGCTCGACGTACTCCCCCTCGGCGGTCGCGTCGATCGGCGGTGCGGCCCCCAGCTCACGCGGCGGCGACGCCGCGGCATTGAGCGCCGCCTCGACGGCCCGCTCAGTGGAGTGGTCCAGCTTGCCGCCGCCGGGACCCAGGACTTTGAGCCCATTGTCGTAGTAGGGATTGTGCGACGCCGAGACCACCACGCCCACACCACCGCGCTGCCGCGCGATGACCGCGACGCCCGGCGTGGTGAAGTAGCCCAAGTTGATGCCGGTCGCGCCACCATCGGCCAGTCCGGTCAGGACTGCGGTGGCCAGTGGAGGCGAGCTCTCGCGGGTGTCGTAGCCCACGAAGACCGGCAGGGCGAAGACCTCGGCGACAGCGCGACCGAGCCGGTACGCGAGATCGAGGGTGATCTCGTCGCCGAACCGCCCTCGAATGCCATCCGTGCCGAAGCGCACGGCCACGGCCATTACCTCTTCGAGTACTGGGGAGCCTTGCGCGCCTTCTTGAGACCGTATTTCTTGGTCTCCTTCTTGCGCGCGTCACGGGTGAGCAGGCCCGCCTTCTTGAGCGCGGGCCGGACGGTCTCGTCGACCACGAGGAGCGAGCGCGCGATGCCGAGGCGCAGCGCGCCGGCCTGGCCCGCCACGCCGCCCCCCTCGATGGTGGCGTCGATGTCGTAGGTCTGCTGGGCGTCGAGCAGGCGCAGCGGCTCCATCACCATCTGGCGATGGGTCGCGGACGTGAAGTAGTTGTCGAAGGCCCGCGAGTTGATCGTGATCGTGCCGGTGCCCGGACGAAGGCGCACGCGCGCGACAGACTCCTTGCGACGGCCAGTGGACTGGATGGGGGGCGTGGACACAAGTGCTCCTTAGCCGCGGCGAATCGCCGAGGTGTCGTACGCGGTGGGCTGCTGGGCCGCGTGAGGGTGGTCCGCGCCCGTGTAGACGAAGAGCTTGCCCATCTGAGCGCGCCCGAGGCGGTTCCTAGGCACCATGCCCTTGACGGCGTCGAACACCAGCTTGGTCGGGTCCTCGTCCATCAGGGACTGCCACGAGGTCGATCGCAGGCCGCCTGGGTAGCCCGAGTGGTGATACGCGAAGTTCTGGCGCGCCTTGTTGGCGGTCACGACGACCTTGTCGGCGTTGACGATGATCACGTAGTCGCCGGTGTCCACGTGCGGCGCGAAGAACGGGCGGTGCTTGCCGCGCAGCAACGTCGCGGCCACCGTCGCGACCCGACCGAGGACGAGGCCCTCGGCGTCGATCACGCGCCACTCGCGCGTGATCTCATGGGCCTTGGGTGAATAGGTGCGCACAGGAGTTCCCTCAAACTTGCTTGACGGTCCCGAAAGACGGATCCAGAGGACCCCCAAGTCTAGGAAACCTGGGGTTCGTACGCAAATCTCGGCGATTTCGGGCCGCCCGAGACCTACCAGATGGACACGCGCTCAGCGGGCTCGAGCCACAGTGAATCGTCAGGGCCGACGCCAAAGGCGTCATAGAACTCGTCGACGTTACGCACGATCTGGTTTACGCGAAACTCTGGCGGCGAATGCGGGTCGATCGCCAGCAGCCGCTCGGTCTCGGCCGGGCGATACTGCACGCGCCAAACCTGGGCGTAGGACATGAAGAATCGCTGGGCGGCACTGAGCCCGTCGATGACCGGCGGTTCGGCCCCGTCTAAGGAGATCAGATAGGCCTTCCACGCGATGCCGACGCCGCCCAGGTCGCCGATGTTCTCGCCAATGGTGAGGGCGCCGTTCACGTGCTGGTTCGGGACCTCGAGCGGTGCCAGCGCGTTGTACTGGTCGATCAACGAACGGGTGCGTTCCTCGAAGGCGCTGCGGTCGGCCGCATCCCACCAGTCGGCGAGCCGACCCGTGCCGTCGAAGCGCGAGCCCTGGTCGTCGAAGCCGTGACCGATCTCGTGGCCGATCACCGAGCCGATGCCGCCGAAGTTGGCCGCGTCGTCGCGCGCCACGTCGAAGAAGGGCGGCTGAAGGATCGCCGCGGGAAAGACGATCTCGTTGAACCCGGGGTTGTAGTAGGCGTTGATCATCTGGGGCGTCATGAACCACTCGTCGCGGTCGACGGGTGCGCCGATCTTGGCCAACTGGCGACGGAACTCAAACTCGCTGCCGGCGCGCACGTTCGCGATCACGTCGGAGGGGTCGATGACGAGCGTCGAATAGTCGCGCCACTTCACGGGGTAACCGATCTTGGGAGTAAAGGCGTCCAGCTTCTCCAGCGCGCGCTGGCGAGTGGGCGCGCTCATCCACTCCAGATTCGTGATGCTCTGTCGGTACGCCTCCACCAGGTGCGCGACGAGGGCGTCCATGCGCTGCTTGGCCGCTGGCGGGAAGTGACGTTCGACGTAGACCCGACCGACCGCCTCACCCATCAATCCGCCGACCAGCCCGACGCCGCGCTTCCAACGCTCGCGCAGCTTCGGCGTGCCCGTCAGCGTGCGACCGTAGAAGTCGAAGCTCTCCTCGACGAACGGCGTCGAGAGGAAGGGCGCGTCGCCGGCGATGATCCGGTACGACAGCCAGTCCTTCCACGCGTCGAGATGCTGGTCGTTCACCAGCTCCGCCACACCGCTCGTGAAGCTCGGTTGGCGCAGGACGATCTCGTCGAGGGCCGCGGGGGGCGCGTCGAGTCCGCCGACCCAATCGTCGAGACCGGGGGCCGGGTCGCCGGGGTGACCACGCCCCTCGGCGAAGAGTTCGGCCGCGGCGGGCCACGCCACCAGGTTGTAGGTCTTGACGCTGTCGCGCGACTCCACGTTGTCCCAGTGGTGGCTGGCGACGTGGGTCTCAAGGTCCACCACCCGCGACGCGCGGACCGCGGCGTCGTCCAGACCGGCCAGTTCGAACATCTTTGCCAGGTGCTCTCCGAAGGCCGCGCGCACCGACGCGAAGTGCTCCTCGCGGTAGTAGCTCTCATCGGGCAGCGAGATCCCACCCTGCTCGAAGAACACGAGGTAGCGCGAAGGGTCACCGGGGTCGTTGTCGACGAACACCTGGTAGATCCCGTCGGTGCCGCGGCGTTGCAGCTCACCGATCGTCGCCAGCAGTTGCGCCGCCGATTCCACGGCGGCGACTCGGGCCAGTCGTTCACGCAGGGGCTCAGCACCGCGCTCCTCGATACGATCCTCGTCCATAAAACTGGCGTAGAGATCGCCGAACTTACGGGCCTCGCTTCCGGGCTCGGCCGTGCGGGCCTCCTCGACAATCTCGTGGATCGCGGCCTCGGACGCCTCGTCCAAGATCGTGAACGAGCCGTAGCGCGACTTGTCCTCGGGAATGGCGTGGCTTCCGAACCACTGCTGGTTGACGTGACGAAAGAGATCGTCCTGAGGCCGAATCTGGTCGCTCAATTCGTCAAGATCAATGCCGGATTTCTGGGGTGCGCTGTCCATTCGCTACACATTATCGACGCCCCCCGAAAACTGATATTTGCGTAAACGCCATGATCGTTGGCGTCAATTCGCGCGACGTACACGACGAGCGCGTTTACGCCTCAGGGCCGTTCGAAGCGCTCCGGGTACCCAATCGCGACGAGGGCCAGGCCAGCCGCGGGTGCGGGCGCGGGCAAGCCGTGGCGTTGCGGGGTCTCGAGTCGCTCGGCGATCACGTCGACGCCGAGCCGACCTTGACCCACGGCCACCATGGTCGAGGTCAGACATCGCACCATGTTGTGGCAGAACGACGCGGCACGAATCGACAGGCGCACGGCCGTCGACGCGTCCGGCGCAAGGGTCCACGTGTCAGACAGCCGCTCCCAGGTCAGTTCGTGGACGTCGCGTGGAAGGGGCTGGTCGCGCGGCGATCCGTCGGGGCGCCGGCAGAAGGATCGAAAGTCGTGCACGCCGAGCGCCGCCGCTCCCGCCCGATTCATCGCCGCGACATCCAGCGGACCGGCGACGGCCCACGACCACGCGTTGGTCAGGTCGAGTGTGGGTGTCGGCGTCTCGAGCACGAGGTAGCGGTACGCACGCCACGTGGCGCAGTAGCGCGCGTGGAAGTCATCACCCACCACCCGCGCGGAGAGGACGCGGACTCGCCCAGCCAGCAGGCCGTTGAGCGAGCGCGCCAGGCGGTCGGCTTCGGGGCCGCGCTCGTCGCCGAAAAGCGGAACTTCCAGGTCGACGTGAACGACCTGACCGAAGGCGTGCACCCCGGCGTCGGTGCGGCCCGCTCCCACGAGGGTCGGGGGTTGGCTCAGGCGCAGGGTGACCGCGAGGGCCGCGGCCAACTCTCCGGCGACCGTGACGGTGCCGGGTTGGAGCGCGAAACCGTGGAAGTCCCGGCCGTCGTAGGCCAGGTCGAGGCGCCAGCGTTGCGTGGCGCCGGGTGGCTCAGACGAACTCAATGCGCGCCATCGGGGCGTTGTCGCCCTGACGCGGCCCGAGCTTCAAGATGCGCGTGTAGCCGCCGGGACGCTCCACGTAGCGCGGGGCGATCTCGGTGAAGAGCTTGTGGGTCATGTCCTTGTCGCGGATCAGCGCCACGATGCGGCGTTGGGCGTGCACCGAGCCCTCCGGCGCGTTCTTGGCCGTGGTCACGACTCGCTCGACCACCGGGCGCAGGGCCTTGGCCTTGGCCTCGGTGGTGACGAGTGACTCGGCAGCGATCAGTGAGGCGACGAGGTTGCCCAGCATCGCTTTCTGGTGGGCGCTGTCGCCCCCGAGGCGTCGGCCGCGAGTAGGTGTACCGCGCACGATCAGTCCTCGACGCGCAGCGACAGACCGCGCTCTTCGAGCCGGTCGGTCACGTCCTTGAGCGACGTCGCCCCGAAGTTGGTGATCGAGGTGAGGTCGCGCTCGGTGGCGTTGATCAGCTGGGCAATCGTGTTGATGCCCGCGCGCTTGAGGCAGTTGCGTGAGCGCTCGGTGAGCCCGAGCTCCTCGATGCGGATGTCCAACTCGCTGGCGGCGGCCTGAGCCGTGCCCACGTCACCCAACTCGAGCGACGGCGCCTCCTCGTCGAAACCGGCGATCAATTCGACCAGCGACCCGAGTGTCTTGGCCGCCGAGGCCAGGGCCTCACGCGGTGAGATCGACCCGTCCGTCTCGATGTCGATGACCAGGCGGTCGAAGTCCTTGCTCTGCTCGACGCGCACCGGCTCGATCTCGAAGCTCACGCGGCGCACCGGCGAGAAGATGGCGTCCAGGGGGATGACGCCGATGGTCGACGAGCCCTTGTTGCCGTCGGCGCCCACGTAGCCCTTGCCGCGCTCGACGGTCAGCTCCAGGGTGAGCACGCTCTTGGGTGAGGTCAGGTACGCCAGGTGCAGGTCGCCGTTGAGGATCTCGACGTCGGCCGTGGTCGACAGGTCCGACGCGGTGACGGGCCCCTCGCCGCGCTTGTCCAGGTGCAGGGTCACGGGCTCGTCGCTGTGGACCTTCAGCAGCAGGTCCTTCAGGTTGAGGCAGATGTCCTGGACGTCCTCTTTGACGCCCTCGATCACGCCGAACTCGTGCAGGACGGCCTCGAACTTGACGCGCGTGGCCGCCGCGCCCGGAATCGACGAGAGCAGGGTGCGGCGTAGCGAGTTGCCCAGCGTGTGGCCGAAGCCCGGGTCGAGCGGTCCGATCCCAAAGGACTGGCCGCTATTGACCTCGTCGCCGAGGGCCTCAATGGTGGGTCGCTGAATGATCAACATAGGTACTCCTTAGGGGTGGTCAGGCGTTATTTCGAGTACAGCTCGACGATGAGCTGCTCGCGGATGGCTTCGTCGATCTGCTCGCGCGCGGGCACGATGCGCACCGTGACGGCGAAGCCATTCTCGGCGGTCTCGAGCCAGCCGGGCACGGCGCGGTCGAGAACGTCCAGGTTGCGCTTCACGTTGAAGTTCTCGCGGGTGACGGCCTTCAACGTGACGACGTCACCCGGGCGCACCCGGTAGCTGGGGATGGTGACGCGCTTGGCGTTGACGCTCACGTGGCCGTGGCGTACCAACTGGCGGGCCTGGCTGCGCGAGGCGCCCCAGCCGGCGCGGTAGGCAATGTTGTCCAGGCGCAGCTCGAGGAACTGCAGCAGGTTGGTGCCGGTGATGCCCGGGCGGCGGTTGGCCTCTTCGTAGAGGTTGCGGAACTGCTTTTCGAGCACGCCATAGGTGCGACGGGCCTTCTGCTTCTCGCGCAGCTGGGTCAGGTACTCCGACCCCTGGCGCTGGCGGTCGCGCCCGTGCATGCCCGGCGGGTAGGCGCGGGTCTGGCGGTCGGAGTTCTCCGAGACGGGGCACTTGAGCGAGAAGCATCGCTCGCCCTTGAGGTAGAGCTTGGTGCGCTCGCGACGACAGAGTCGGCACACGGGTCCGGTGTATCGAGCCATGGTTCTCTAGCCCCGCCGACGCTTCTTGGGACGACAGCCGTTGTGCGGCAGTGGCGTCACGTCCTTGATGGCCACGACCTCGATGCCCGCGGCGGCGAGCGCGCGGATCGCGGTCTCGCGACCCGAGCCCGGTCCGCGCACCAGCACGTCGACCTTCTTCACGCCGTGCTCCATCGCGGCGCGCGCGCACTTCTCGGCGGCGGACTGCGCGGCGAAGGGCGTCGACTTACGCGATCCCTTGAAGCCGACGTTGCCCGACGACGCCCACGACAGGACGTTGCCCTCGGGGTCGGTGATGGTCACGATGGTGTTGTTGAACGAACTCTTGATATGCGCGACGCCAAAGGCGACGTTCTTGCGTTCCCGGCGCCGACCCTTGCGGACCGTGTTGGGCTTGGCCATTACTTAGCTACCTTCTTCTTGCCGGCGACGGTGCGCTTGGGACCCTTGCGGGTGCGCGCGTTGGTGCGGGTGCGTTGTCCGTGGACTGGCAGGCCCTTGCGGTGGCGGATGCCCTGGAAGCAGTTGATCTCCATCTTGCGCTTGATGTCCTGGGCGACGTCGCGGCGCAGGTCACCCTCGACGGTGACGTTCTGGTCGATGTAGGTGCGCAGCTTGTTGACCTCGGACTCGGTGAGGTCCTTGACGCGGGTGGACTCGTCGACGCCGGCGGCGGCGCAGACCTGTTGGGCGATGGTGGGGCCCACTCCGAAGATGTAGGTCAGCGCGATGACCACACGCTTGTCGCGGGGGATGTCGACTCCGGCGATACGGGCCATTCTCTTCTCCTAGCCCTGGCGCTGCTTGTGGCGCGGGTTCTCACAGATCACACGGACGTGACCGGCCCGGCGAATCACCTTGCACTTCTCACAAATGGTCTTGACGCTCGCGCGGACCTTCATTATCGAACTCTCTCTTTGGAACCGGAGCTATTTGTAGCGGTAGGTGATGCGTCCACGGGTCATGTCGTAGGGCGTGATCTCCACTTGGACCTTGTCGCCGGGCAGGATGCGGATGCGGTGCATGCGCATCTTGCCGGAGCTGTGGGCGAGGACGGTGTAGCCGTTCTCCAGCTCCACGCGGAACATGGCGTTGGGCAGTGGCTCGACGACTGTCCCCTCGACGGTGAACGCGTCTTCCTTGGGCTTGCTCAGGTTCTGTCTCCTTGTTGGGCACTGCAGGGCGCGGTGGAGCCAGGCTCCGCCACGGATGGACCCTCGGACACGCCAAGAGGTCGGCTGACCATTCTACCGTTTTTTGGCTTGAGCGCAAAACTCGGCTGTTGGTCAGTGCGACGCAGACGGGTCCTCGAGCCCTTCAATCATACCGTGAGGGACCCTCAAAATCGACGGGCCGTGATTCTGGGGCGCTGGACGACCCAAAACGGACCCTCATTCAGCGCGCAGGACCAGGGCGGCCGACGTACGCGCGGCGCTGCGACCGGGCAGGGCGGCCACCACGTTGGCAAAAGCCAAAGCCCCTGCCGCAACCAGAAGAACCGACAGGGCCGGGACGGTCGGGTCGGGCACGGCGTTGATGCTTCGCGCGAAGAGCGTCCACAGCTCTCGACCAATGAGGACGCCGAGGGGGACCCCCAGCAGGACCCCGACGCCCGCCGTGGTCGAGGCCTGCCAGGCGATGGCCGAGGAGAGTTGACGGTGAGTGAACCCCAGAGTCTTGAGCAGGGCCAGATCACGCCGACGCCGTCGCACCGAGGACGCCAGCGTGACTCCCAGGGCCAGGATCCCCCCAAGGGCCAAACCGGTGGCGAGCAGCACTGGGGTGGAGCCGACGCTGCGATAGTTCACGATCTGGACGGGGCGCAGCACGCCCAACACGCTGACCGAGTTGCCGACGGAGTGCTTGTCGTGGTTAAGGACCTGGTTGGCAACTCTCGCGACCCTGTCCAGGCCGGCGCGTGCGACAGCGGCGCTCACGCCAGTTCGGGTACGCACGAAAACCAGCTCGGGCCCGTTGAGGTTCGGATCCGAGCCGCCGCTCGAGAAGTTGATATGAGAGAAGTTCACCGGCAACAGAGCTCCAGTTCCCATGGCGGTGTGTTCGGCCACAAAGCTGGCGTAGCCGACGGCCGGCAACGTCGCAGTGCCCACGATCGTGAGCTTGGTGGGTGCGAGGTAGTAGCCCTTGTTCTTCGGTGAACCGAGACTGACCTCGACGCTGTCGCCGACCTTCTTGTGCAGGAGAGCGAGCGTCGCGGCACCCATGACGATCTGATGCCTCGTCCTCAGCCCGTGGCCCGAGAGTGTCGGCGGCGTCACCTTCGCCCCCACCCTTTGCATCAGAATCGGGACTTCGTGGTTGTCGATCTCGATGTCGGTGTAGTCCGCTCCGCTCCACGCCGCCACGGACGGGTCGTGCGAGAGTGCCGCGATCGCCGCGGGAGGAACATTGTTGGAAGGGTTGAGAAGGTAGTTCCAGTTCCACCCGTAGAGCGGGGGACGAGAAATCAAGGTCGAGAACCCGCTCGCGAACGTCAGCGTGGCGACCACCATCGCCACTGCCAGGATGGTTCCGCCAATCACCGAACGCACCGGCACCGTGGCGCGACCTCGTCCCGGATCCACCGCGAAGTGAATGCCGACGGTTGCGGCCACGGGCAAGAGCGTCACTGGAGCGCGCTCGGAGAGGTGAGCTCCGCGCCCCGCGAGCAGGCTCGGTCGCGCCGATCCTCGCTGCACCTCGCGAAGGGATCGCACCAGGGTGAAGAGGCTAAGACCCACCAGCAGCACCGCGGCACCGACTCCCAGCACGGTCGCGTCCGCATTGAAACCTCGGTCCGGAAAGACCGCCCGGACTGGTCCCAACGGCGCGAGTGGTGAGAGCAGCACTGCCACGCCCAATGCGAGCACGGTGCCGGTCCCGACTGCGGCGAGGGCTCCCACGACCCCCTCGATCACGCTGGCCCGGGGGCTCGCGCCGAGCGCGCGCATCACACGACGGTCCTGGTCGCCACGGCGGATCAGCCGGGAGATCGCCTGGGCCACCAGCACCAGGCACGCCAGTGCGGCAATCGCGCCGAACGCTCCGAGGGCGACGGACTCGGGCTTGATGGCGAGTTCGACCTCGTGGGTCACCGTGGAGGTGACGTGGAATTCGTAGATGTCGCCGCGCGGAACCAGACCGATCAGTTGACGTTCCACCGTCGCAAGACCGCGCGGGCCGTTCTTCAGTTGGATCCCGTACAGCGCCGGGGTGAGTTGGTCGGGCACCACGCGGGCCAAGCGCTCCGTGAGCGCGCGGTCCATGAAGATGAAGCCGTAGGTGCGGTCGATATCGTCCTGGACCAGCTGCGTGTTGAAGGTGGCGAGGGCGACCAACCGAAGGTGCAGCTCCAGTGTCGGCTTCACTCGAGGGGTCCCGAACCCCGGGAACGTCGTCTGGGCGTTCGTGTACACACCGAAGGGAATGACCTCTCCGACGTGATAGCCCAGCTGCTGGGCGGCGCCGGACGTCATCACGATCTCGTTGGCTCGACGCTGATCCCAGGTCCGCCCTCCGAACACGGCGAGACGGTCCTGGTGCGACATCATCCCGTCCAGGCTGCCGGCGGTGTTGATCGACGCCACTGTGTTGAGTCGGGGTGCACCCGCCACCGTGAGTGGGGCGATCTTCGGGATGAGCGCCGAGACGACGTGCGAGACGTCGGGTAGGCGACGAATGGCCGGCGCGATATTTTGCCCCGGGCCCCCAATGCCGGCGGTGTGGAAGACGGACATTGTCAGGGTCGACGCGTCGGTGCCCGCCAGGAAGATCGGATACGAGGACTGGGTGCGACGCGCGGCGGCGACCGAGGCCATCGCGACGCCACCCAACAGTCCGATCAGCAGGACCACCGCGAGGTAGGCGGAGAGCTGGCGGGCGAAGGTCGCGCGGTACCGGTACCACGTGACGTGCAGAACCTGTCTCATCTCGATTGGCGCCTCCGCGGGCACCCGTCCACGGGTGTCCCCGACATCCTGGCGCGTCACACCTCAGGCAACGAGCAAGGTGACCGCACGAGGTGGCCTCGTGCTAGCACCCCGGAACTAGACGGTGAAGACCTCGGGGCCGTCGTCGGTGACGCAGATGGTGTGTTCGAAGTGCGCCGACAAAGAGCCGTCCGCGGTCATCACCGACCAGCCGTCGTCGAGCATGTAGGTCTCGGCGCCGCCCACGTTGACCATGGGCTCGACCGCGAAGACCATGCCTTCCTTAAGGGTGGGACCGGGCGAACCGGGCCAGTAGTTAGGCACCTGCGGGCTCTCGTGCATCGCGGTGCCGATTGCGTGGCCGACGTACTCGCGCACGACCGAGTAGCCGGCCGCCTCGGCCACGCTCTGGACCGCGCGGCCGATCTCGTGCAGGCGTTGGCCGACTTTCATCTGGTCGATCCCGGCCCAGAGGGCGCGTTCGGTCACGTCGATGAGACGACGGGCCTCTTTGCTGATCTGCCCGACCGGCGCGGTGTAGGCGGCATCACCGTGGTAGCCCTCGACGATGGCCCCGCAGTCAACCGAGATGATGTCGCCCTCGACCAGTACGTAGCTCCCGGGGATGCCGTGGACGATCATGTCGTTGGGGCTGGTGCAGATCACCGCGGGAAAGCCGTGATAGTTGAGGAAGTTGGAGCGAGCCCCGCGCCGCTCGAGCACCTCGGCGGCGACCTGGTTGAGCTGGGCGGTCGTCACGCCAGGACGAATGGCCGCGCGCGTGACTTCGTGCATCTCGGCGACGACCTTGCCCGCGCGGCGCATCTTGGCCAACTCGTCGGCCGAGCGCCTCACGCGAGGTCCCGGGCGCCGATCGCGGACTCGATGTCCGCCGTCACCGCATCGGGCGTCTGGTCTCCATTCACAGTCACCAGTATTCCGCGCGAACGATAGAAGTCGAGCAGCGGCGCGGTGTCGCGCTCGTAGGTCTCCAGGCGACGTCGGATGGCCTCGGGCCGGTCGTCGGCGCGCTGGACCACGTGGCCGCCGCACTTGGCGCACACGCCGCTGAGCGCCGACGGATCGGTGTCGCGGTAGATCGTGCCGCAGTTCTCACACACCCGGCGTGACGAGAGCCGGGCCGTCGCCAGCTCGATCGGCACGTCGAGATTGATGCACAACCGCACGCCGTTCTCACCCAGCAGGACCTGCAAAGCCTCGGCCTGGGCCAGGTTGCGCGGGAAGCCGTCCAGCAAGGCGCCGCCGGCGGCGTCGGGAGCGGCGAAGCGCTCCTCAACCAAGCGGATCACCAGTTCGTCCGAGACCAGGGCGCCGGCGTTGAGTATGGAAGCAACCTCGTGTCCGAGGGGCGTCTCAGCCTTCACCGCCGCGCGCAGCATGTCGCCGGTCGACACGTGCGGGATGGAGTAGAGCACGGCCAGGCGGTCACACTGGGTGCCCTTGCCCGCGCCCTGCTTACCCAGGACCACAAGATAGAGAGGCGTGGACATGCTTAGCGCTTCAGGAAGCCTTCGTAGTTGCGCATCATCAGCTGGCTGTCAATCTGGCGCATCGTCTCGAGCGCCACGCCCACCGCGATCAGCAGGGTGGTTCCGTAGTAGGGGAAGCGGTTGATGTTCCAAAAGGCCATGAGCAGGCTGGGCACCACAGCCACCGAGGCCAGGAAGACCGCGCCGACCACGGTGATGCGACTGAGCAGCTTGGCGAAGTACTTCTCGGTGGGCAGCCCGGGTCGGATGCCCGGCACGAAGCCGCCCTGCTGGCGCAGCATCTCGGCCTGTTGGTGCGGCTCGAAGGCGATGTAGACGTAGAAGAAGGTGAAGGCGAAGATCAAGATGAAGTCCGAGAGGATGTAGAAGAAGCTCGTCGGGTGCAGCGAACTGTTGACGAAGTTCGTGAAGCCCGCCCAGGGCACGACGTTGGACATCAGCACCGGGATGTAGAGCACCGACGACGCGAAGATGATCGGGATCACGCCCGCTTGGTTGACCTTGAGCGGGATGTACGTCGAGTTGCCACCCATTTCTCGTCGACCCACCACGCGTCTCGCGAAGGTGATGGGGATACGACGCTGCCCGTTGTCCATGAAGACGATCAGCACCAGCAGGGCGATCGAGATCACGACGATGGTCCAGAACTTGACGGGGCCACCCTCGGCCAGCACTGCGCGACCGCCCGAGGGCAGCCCGGCCACCACGTTGGCGAAGATGAGCAGGCTCATGCCCTGGCCGACGCCGCGCTGGGTGATCAGTTCGGCTAACCACATCACGAAGGCCGTGCCGGCCGTCATGATGAGCACCATGAAGAAGCCCAGCCACAGCGAGAACTTGGGGATCAGGTCGATGTTGAATCCGAGCAGCGCCGAGTCGTGGCCGTGGAAGGCGTAGATGAGGCCGGTGGACTGGAGCAGCGCGAGCCCGATGGTGAGGTAGCGGGTCGTCTGGGTGATCTTCTTCTGACCCACCGCCCCCTGGTCCCGCCACTCGGTGAGCTTGGGGATCACCGTGGTCAGCAGCTGGATGACGATGGAGCTGGTGATGTAGGGCATGACGCCCAGGCCGAAGACGGCCAGGCGCGTCAGCGCACCGCCGGAGAACAGGTTGAGGAAGCCCAGCACGCCGCTGGCTCCGGCCTTGGACTGCAGGAGCTGGACCTGGGACCAGCTGACACCGGGGATGGGCAGGTTGGCGCCGAGTTGGTAGAGGCAGATGATCGAGACCGTGAAGAGGACCTTGTTGCGAAGGTCCGCGACGCGAAAGATGTTCGCGAGTCTCCTCAGCACGGGCGACCTAGCGGTTCTGGTGCTGGTTGCCCGACGCGGGCGGGCGCACCGAGAAGGGGAGCTCGAGCAGGGTCACGGTGCCGCCGGCCGATTCCACGGCCGCGCGCGCCGACGCCGAGGCGGCGTGCACGCTCAGGCTGACCGGCGCGCTCAACGTTCCGCGCCCGAGGAGCTTGACGAGGTCACCCTTCTGGGCCAGGCCGTGAGTGACCAGCACGTCGGGGTTGACCTCGCTTAGGCCGAGGGCGGCGAGCGCGTCGAGGTTGACCGGGGTGTAGGCGACGCGGAAGGGGTTGGTGAAGCCCTTCTTCTTCGGGATGCGCTGGATGAGGGGGTTCTGTCCACCCTCGAACTGGGCGGGGATCTGGCGACGGGCCTTTTGACCCTTGGTGCCACGACCCGCGGTCTTGCCCCCCTTGCCGGCGGTGCCGCGACCCACGATCCTGCGACGGGTGGTGGCGCCGCGCGGGGCTTTGAGTTCGTGGAGCTTCATTTAGACCTCTTCCACTTTGATCAGGTGCGGCACCCGAGCGATCATCCCACGGATCTCGGGGCGATCGGGCAGCACGTTGCTCTGGCCGATGCCGCGAAGTCCCAGGGCGCGAAGCGTCCCGCGGTGCTTGGGCTTGGTGCCGATGGAAGAGCGCGTCTGGGTGACTTTGAGCTCGCTCATCAGGAGACCTCCGGGACCTTGAACAGGTCGCCCTCGCGCTGGCGTTCACGGTAGGCGCGTAGCGTACCGGCCGGGATCACGTGCTCGGCCGCCTGGTTGCGGCTGGCGGCGACCTCTTCGGGCCGGCGCAGCTGCTTCAGTCCCTGGATCGTGGCGTGGGCCACGTTGATGCCGTTGGAGGACCCCAGCGACTTGGCGATGATGTCCTTGACACCGGCCATCTCCAGGATCGCGCGCGCGGCGCCACCGGCGATGACACCGGTCCCGGGGGCGGCGGGCTTCATGAGCACCCGACCGGCGCCCGACGCGCCCAGAACCGGGTAGATGATGGTCGATCCGGCCAGCGGCACCTCGAAGAGGTTCTTGCGCGCCTCTTCGATGCCCTTCTGGACGGCCAGACCGGCCTCCTTGGCCTTGCCGTAGCCCAAGCCGACGCGGCCCTTGCCGTCGCCGATCACCATCAGGGCGGTGAAGGAGAAGCGTCGGCCACCCTTGACGACCTTGCTCACGCGATTCACCTTGATGGTGCGCTCTTCGAACTGTTCGACGTCGGCCATTAGAACTCCAGTCCCGCGGCGCGCAGGGCGTCGGCAAATGCGGCCACGCGGCCGTGGTAGTCAAATCCGCCGCGGTCGAAGACCACGGTCGAGATGTCGGCGGCCTTGGCGCGCTCCGCGAGGACCGCAGCCACGGCCTTGGCGCCCTCGACGTTGGCGCCCGACACGCCGCGCAGGGCCGGCTCCACGGAGGAGGCTGAGGCCAGGGTGCGGCCAGCCACGTCGTCGACGATCTGGGCCGAGATGTGCTTGTTGGAACGGCTCACCGCCACGCGGGGCCGTTCGGGCGTTCCCGACAGGCGACGGCGGATGCGCGCGTGTCGCCGCAGGCGCAGTTCTCGGGTAGAGCGGGCCATTACTTCGCCGCCTTTCCGGCCTTGCGCGCGACGCGCTCGCCGAGGTAGCGCACGCCCTTGCCCTTGTAAGGCTCGGGCTTGCGGAGTTTGCGGATGGAGGCGGCGACCTGGCCGACGGCTTCCTTATCGGCGCCCTTGACGATCACGCGCGTGGGCACGGGCACCACGAAGGAGATGCCCTCGGGCGCGGCGAAGGTCACCGGGTGCGAGAAGCCCAGCGCCAGGTTGAGCTCGTGCTCGCCGGCCGCGGCGGCGCGGTAGCCCACCCCGATGATCTCGAGCTCCTTGCTCCAGCCGTCGGTGACACCGGTGACCATGTTCGCCACCAGCGTGCGCGTCAGGCCGTGCAGGCTCTTCTGGCTGGTCTCTTCGCTGGCCCGCGCGACGTTGAGCACGTCGCCGTCCTGGGTGATGGTGATCCCCGCGGGCAGCGTGCGGCTCAGGGTCCCGTTAGGCCCGGCCACCGTCACGACGTCGTCAGCCACGTTGACCGTGACCGCGGCGGGCACGGTGATGGGATTGCGGCCGATGCGACTCATGAGCACACCCCCGAACGAGGACAACGGCTACCACACATGACAGAGCACCTCGCCACCCAACTTGGCCTTGCGCGCTTCGCGGTCGGTCATGAGCCCGTGGCTCGTGGACACGACGGCGACGCCGACGCCACCGAGGACCTTGGGCATCTGGTCGGACTTCTTGTAGATGCGCAGTCCGGGCTTGGAGATCCGCTTGATCCCCACGATGGTCCTCTGGCGGTCCTCGGAGTACTTCAGCGTGATCTCCAGCGTCGAGCCGGGCTTGCCTTCGACCTGGGTCGTGCGGTAGCCCGCGATGAAGCCCTCGCGCTCGAGCACCTTGGCCAGGTTCTCCTTGAGCTTCGAGCTGGGCATCTTCACGCTGTCGAACATCGCCGAGTTGGCGTTGCGGATCCGGGTCAGCATGTCGGCGATCGGGTCGGTCATTGTCATATCGATCCCCCTACCAGCTGGCCTTCGTCACGCCGGGCACTTCGCCCGCGTGCACCATCACGCGCAGACAGATGCGACAGAGCCCGAACTTGCGGTACACCGAACGTGGTCGTCCGCAGCGCTCGCAGCGCGTGTACGCGCGCGTCGAGAACTTGGGTGTCTTCTTCTGCTTGATGATGAGAGCCTTCTTGGCCATATCTATCGGGTCTCCTGCTTGAAGGGGAAGCCGAACGCGCGCAACAGCGCGCGCCCCTGCTCGTCGTTGACCGCCGTAGTGACGATCGTGATGTCAAATCCACGCGGTGCGTCGATCTTGTCGTAGTCGACCTCGGGGAAGATCAACTGGTCGTTGATGCCAAAGGTGTAGTTGCCCCGACCGTCGAAGGACTGCGGCGACAGGCCGCGGAAGTCGCGGATGCGCGGCACGGCCAGGCTAAGGAGCCGGTCGAAGAACTCCCAGGCGCGGTCGCCGCGCAGCGTGACCTTGACGCCGATGGGCTGCTCCTCGCGGAGCTTGAAGTTCGCGATCGACTTCTTGGCCCGAGTGATGACCGGACGCTGGCCGCTGATCGTCTCGAGGTCGCGCTGGGCACCCTCGAGCAGCGAGGCCTGCTGGGTGGCGCGACCGACCCCGGAGTTGAGAACGATCTTGACCAGGCGCGGAACCTGCATGATGTTGTCGAGTCCGAGCTCCTCCTTGAGCGCGGCGCGGATCTCCTGGTCGTAACGGACCTTCAGGCGTGGGCGGGTCGTGGTCACAGGGTCTCTCCACACTTGCGACAGACGCGGATCTTCACGCCGTCGTTGTCCTGGTAGCCGACCTTGGCCGGGCCTTTGTGACTCGGGCACCACAGCGCCACGTTCGACGCGTCCAGGGGCATGACCTTGTCGATGATGCCGGCCTGCATGGTCGAGCCACGCTGCTTGGTGTGGCGCTTGGCCACGTTGAGGCCGTCCAGCACCACCTGGTTGCTCGCGGGCAGGGCCTCTTCGACCGTGGCGCGCTGTCCGACGAACTTGCCAGCGATGACCAGCACGTCGTCTCCCTTACGAATCTTCATTACAAAACCTCCGGCGCGAGCGAAATGATGCGCATGAACTTCTTGTCGCGCAGCTCGCGGCCCACCGGGCCGAAGATGCGCGTGCCGCGGGGCTGGCTCTGCTCATTGATCAGCACCGCGGCGTTCTCGTCGAACTTGATGTACGAACCGTCGGGCCGACGCTTCTCTTTGGCCGTGCGCACCACGACGCAGCGCACCACGTCGCCCTTCTTGACGGCCGCACCCGGGATGGCGTCCTTGACCGTGGCGATGAAGACGTCGCCGATCGACGCGTAGCGCCGCCGTGACCCGCCGAGCACGCGGATGCACAGGACCTCTTTGGCCCCTGAGTTGTCGGCCACTTTAAGGCGCGACTCCTGCTGAATCATCGCGCGCGCTCCACAATCTCCGTGAGGCGCCAGCGCTTGAGCTTCGACAGCGGTCGCGTCTCCTGGACCCGGACCAGGTCGCCAATCCTGGCCTCGTTCTTCTCGTCGTGGACGTAGAGCTTCTTCGTGCGCTGGACGGTCTTGCCGTAGCGCGCGTGACGCACCCGCTCGTTGACGGCCACGACCAGCGTGGAGTTCATCTTGTCCGAGACGACGACGCCCTCGCGCACCTTGCGTGGGTTCGTACGACCGGTGTCGACGGGGCTCGCCGGCGCGCTGGCCGGCGCGGACGCCTCGACCGGTGCCGTCACGGGGGCGTCGGCGACGTCGGTCACGTCGGTGGTCTCGCTGGCTTCGGGGGCTGGAGTGTCACTCATGACGGCTCACCTTCACTGAGGGCCTCGGCGGCCGCGATCTCGCGCTCGCGCACGAAGGTCGAGAGCCGGGCGATGTCGTGGCGCACTGCGGACAGACGCGACGAGTTGTCCAACTGACCGGTGGCGCTCTGGAAGCGCAGGTTGAACAGCTCGCGACGAGCCTCACCCAGGCGCTCGAGGAGTTCGTGGTCGCCCAGCAACCGCATCTCGGCGATGTGCTCTCTGGTCTTGGCCATTAGATCGTCACCTCCGGGGTGCCGTGGGTTCCGGGTCGGATCACGAACTTCGCCTTGATCGGAAGCTTCTGGATGGCGCGCTCCATGGCGGCGCGCGCCAGCGTCTCATCCACGCCACCCAGCTCGAAGAGCACGCGGCCGGGCTTGACGACGGCCACCCAGAACTCGGGGTTGCCCTTGCCCGAACCCATGCGGGTCTCGGCCGGCTTCTGGGTCACGGGCTTGTCGGGGAAGACGCGGATCCACACCTTGCCGCCACGCTTGACGTGGCGGGTCATGGCGATTCGCGCAGCTTCGATCTGGCGCGCGCTGACCCAACCGGACTCCTGGGCCTGGATGCCGAAGTCACCGAAAGCCAGCTCCGTGCCGCCCTTGGCCATTCCGGCCCGACGACCACGCTGCTGCTTGCGGTGCTTTACCTTGCGAGGCATCAACATGGCTACTCCGCGTCCTTGCGGAAGTGCGGCGTGTCGGTGTGCTCCTGGGTGGTGCGCCGTTCGATCTCTTCTTCGACGCTGAGCTGGCGCTCGACCTCGTCGGTCGTGGCCAGCAGGTCGGCCGGGTCGACGTCGACGACGACCTCTTCGACACTCGGGTCCAGCTCCAAGACCGTCTCGTCGCTCGTGGTCTCGGTCTCGTCGCTCGTCGGACCGGACTCGACGCGACGCCGTCCGCCGCCCGCGCGGACCACGCCCTTGGGCGCGCTGGCCGACGAACCGACCGGCACGGCGTCGCCCGCGGCCATGGCGGCCTCGCGCACGATCTTCTCGTCGTTGGTGAGTTGGTAGGGCAGGATGTCGCCCTTGTAGATCCACACCTTGACGCCGATGCGTCCGGTGTTGGTGCGCGCCTCGCGGAATCCGTAGTCGATGTCCGCTCGCAGCGTGTGCAGCGGGACGCGGCCCTCGCGGTACGACTCGCGCCGCGACATCTCGGCACCGCCGAGGCGGCCCGAGGCCTGGATGCGAACACCCAACGCCCCAGCCTTCTGGACGGTCTGAATGCCGCGCTTCATGGCACGGCGGAAGGCCACCCGGCGAATCAACTGGTCGCAGATGCCCTGGGCGATCAGCGCCGCGTCGAGCTCGGGCTGCTTGATCTCTTGGATGTTGAGCGAGATCTTGTTCTTCTGGCCGGTGATGCGCTCGAGGTCCTTCTTCAGGCGCTCGGCCTCGGCCCCGCGGCGACCGATGACGATGCCGGGGCGCGCGGTGTGGATGTCCACGCGGATGCGGTCCGAGTTGCGCTCAATCTCGATGCGGCTCACCGCCGCGCTCTCGAGCTGGCGCGTGAGGTAGTCACGGATCTTCCAGTCCTCGATGACGAGGTCCTTGTAGCCGCGCTCCTTGAACCAGCGTGACTTCCAGTCCGTCGTGATTCCGAGCCGGAACCCGTAGGGATTGACCTTCTGACCCATTACTCGCCCGTCTCTTCTGTTGCGTCGGTCGACGCCTCGTCTTTCGTTGATTCGTCGGCGGCGTCGGTCTCGTCGCCCTCGGTCGTTTCAGTCGCTTCGGTCGCCTCGGTCGCCTCGGCCGCCTCGTCAGCATCTGGGTCGGCCGGCGACTCGACGACGTCGTCGGCCGTGGTCTCATCGACGTCGACCTCGGCGCTGTCGACCTCGTCGACCAGGACCTCGTCGACCGGTGTCTCGTCGACCGGGGTCTCGTCGACGGCGACCTCCTCGGCACGCGCACCGCGACGGGTCGCGGGGCGCTGGCGTGAGGACGCAACCCGGCGCGAGCGAGACGCCGCGGCCTGGGCGCTGCGCGACGCGCGCAGCACTTCAAGGCGCTCGTCGTCGAGGCGCGACACGATCACGGTGATGTGGCACGCGCGCTTGCGGATGCGGCCGGCGCGGCCCCGCGCGCGCGGTGTGAAGCGCTTCATCGTGATGCCCTCATCGGCGTAGGCGGCCGAGACGTAGAGCTCATCGGCCGACTGCGCGTCGTTGTTGACCGCGTTGGCGACGGCCGACGCCAGAACCTTGGCGATCACGTCGGCGGCCTCGCGGGTGGTGCCGGTCAGGATCTCGCGCGCCGTGTTGACGTCCTCATTGCGTATGAGGTTGAGCACCACGCGGGCCTTGCTGGCCGACATGTGGTACCCGCGCAGGGTCGCGCGGGTCCCCAGGCGTTCGTTGGTCTTCGGACCGGGCATCAGCGCCGCCCCGTCTTCTCTTGGCCCGCGTGGAAGCGGAAGGTGCGCGTCGGAGCGAACTCACCGAGCTTGTGGCCGACCATGGACTCGTTGACGAAAACCGGCACGTGACGACGGCCGTCGTGCACCGCGAAGGTGTGCCCGACCATGTCGGGGATGATGGTCGAGCGCCGGCTCCAGGTCTTGATGACCCGCTTCTCGTTGGCCGCGTTCATGGCGTCCACCTTCTTCAGCAGGTGACTGTCGATGAAGGGACCCTTCTTGAGACTGCGTGACATGACTACCTCCGTGAGCCGCGACCACGGCGGCGGCGAATAATGAGCGAATCGGACGCCTTGGGCAGGCGCGTGCGGCCCTCGGGCTGACCCCAGGGCGACACCGGGTGGCGTCCACCGGAGGTCTTGCCCTCGCCGCCACCCAGGGGGTGGTCGACGGGGTTCATGGCCACGCCGCGGGTCTGGGGGCGAACGCCCTTCCAGCGGTTACGGCCGGCCTTGCCGATCTTGATGAGCTCGTGCTCGGCGTTACCCACCACTCCGAGGGTGGCGCGACAGTCAATCGGCACGCGACGCATCTCGGTCGAAGGCAGACGCAGGGTGGCGAATCCACCGTCCTTGGCGACCAGCTGGACGCTCATGCCGGCGCTGCGGGCCATCTTGCCGCCGCCGCCGGGACGCAGCTCCACGTTGTGGACGGTCGAACCGGTCGGGATGTAGCGCATGGGTAGTGCGTTGCCGGTGCGGATGTCAGCCTTGGGGCCTGACTCGACGACGTCGCCGATCTTGAGGGTGTTGGGGGCGAGGATGTAGCGCTTCTCGCCGTCGTAGTAGTGCAGCAGCGCGATGCGACAGCTGCGGTTGGGGTCGTACTCAATGGCGGCCACCTTGGCCGGCACGGCGTCCTTGTTGCGCTTGAAGTCGACGATGCGGTACTGCTGCTTGTGGCCGCCGCCGCGGTGGCGCGAGGTCTTGCGCCCGTAGCTGTTGCGCCCACCCGACTGAGGCTTGGGCGCCAGCAGCGACTTCTCGGGACGGTCCTTGGTGATCTCGGAGAAATCCGAGACCGTCTGGAAGCGCCGGCCGGGGCTGGTTGGTTTGCGGTGTCGCAGGGCCACGGTCGTCCTCAGTTCTCGAACAGGTTGATGGAGTCGCCCTGGCGCAGGGTGACGATGGCGCGCTTGGACGACGAGCGGTGACCGGTGACGTTGGTGCGCCGGTTGCGCGTGGCCTTGCCCTTGCGGTTCAGGGTGTTCACGTTGACGACCTTGACGTTGAACGCCTGCTCGACGGCGTTGCGCACGTCGATCTTGGTGGCCCGCGGGTCGACGACGAAGACGTAGGTGTGGTTCTCCATCAGGGCGTAGGTCTTCTCTGAGACCACCGGGCGGATCAGGACGCTCATGGCATCACGCATCAGTCGTGCTCCTTCGCAGCGGGCAGGGTCTCGTCCGTGAAGAGGACCCAGTCGGCGTTCAAGACGTCGTAGGCGTTGAGCTCGCCGGCGTCGATGGTGGTCACGAAGTCGAGGTTCTTAAAGGAGCGGTACGCCACGACGTCCTCACGGCCCAGCACCACCAGCACCTTGCCCAACAGCCCCAGGGCGACGAGCGCGCCCAGCGCGTCCTTGGTCTTGGGAGTGTCCCAAGCGGAGAAACTGTCAATCAGCGCCACGCGCTCCTCGGCGGCTCGGTCCGACAGCGCGGACTTGAGCGCCAGGCGGATCATCTTCTTGGGGGTGCGCTGCTCGTAGGAGCGCGGCTTGGGTCCGTGGGCGATGCCACCGCCGGGGTACTGCGGCGCACGGATGGTTCCCTGACGCGCGCTGCCGGTGCCCTTCTGACGGAAGGGCTTCTTGCCGCCGCCGCGCACCTCGGTGCGCGTCTTGGTCGACTGGGTGCCGGCGCGCTTGGCGGCCAACTGGGCCGTGACCACCTGGTGGAGCACGGCGACGTGCGGCTCGATGCCGAAGATGGTGGGCTCGAGGTTCACGGTGCCTAGCTCGGCGCCCGCGAGGTCGCGTCGCGTGACCGTGCGCGCGACCGGCTCGGGTCGGTCCTTCTTCACCGGACCGCGCAGGTAGTCGACGTCGCTCATCGCGCGCCTCCCGCCTTCATCGGGTTCTTGACGCTGGTGCGCAGCACCACGACGCCGCCGCGCGGTCCAGGCACGGCGCCCTTGACGAGTACCAGCATGCGCTCGACGTCCACGCCGATGACCTCGAGGTTGGTCGTGGTGACCTGGATCCCGCCCATGCGTCCGGCCATGCGCGTGCCCTTGAAGACCCGCCCCGGCGTGGCGCAGGCGCCGATCGATCCGGGCGCGCGGTGGTGCTTGTGGTTGCCGTGGGCGCCGCCCTGGCCTTTGAAGTTGTGGCGCTTCATCGCGCCGGCGAAGCCTTTGCCCTTGGAGACCGCGGTGGCGTCGATGCGTTCACCCTTCTCCAGGGTGTCGACCAGGATCTCCTGGCCGACCTCGTAGCCGCTCACGTCGTCGAGGCGCAGCTCGACCAGGCGCTTGCCCGGGGCGACGCCGGCCTTGTCGAAGTGGCCGCGCTCGGGCTTGGAGAGCGCCGTCACGCGCTGGGTACCCCACGTAACTTGCAGGGCGCTGTAGCCCTCCTTCTCCGGGGTCTTCACCTGGACGACGCGGGCCGGGCTGACGCGCACGACGGTCACCGGCACGGCGCGGTTGCGCTCGTCCCAGACCTGGGTCATGCCCACCTTCT
>Ga0307373_10003045_pt1 | contig 29611 bp, 20 predicted proteins | sample OX2MG_FD_202534 | JGI IMG/M metagenome (GOLD analysis project Ga0307373, IMG submission 202534) | Soil microbial communities from Risofladan, Vaasa, Finland - OX-2 | ecosystem: Environmental > Terrestrial > Soil > Coastal area > Acid sulfate soil | place: Finland: Risofladan, Vaasa | collected... | reverse complement strand
GCCGGTGGTGAGTAGCAGCAAGAAGAAAAACAAGAAGAAAAATCGTCAATCGGCCCTTCAGGCGCAGGCGGAGATGTCGCAACCGCAGATGAGACGGGGCCCGTTCGTCCAGGTCAAAGAACCGGGGGTTTTTCAGACTGCCATCGAAGCTCCGTACCGGATTATTCTTTCACCCAGCTATTATGCGGGTTGGGCGCACTCCGCCAAGGCCGTGGAGCATGGCGGGGCCTTTGAGCTCTGGCACACGCGGCTGGGCGTCAGGTCGCAGCAGGGCGCGGTCGACGAGCAGAGCGATTTTTACCGGACGGTGCGCGCCGTCTGGGCCACGGATTACCGGGCGGGGTGCCTGACCAACATCACAGAGTCAACCCCGTTTGCAACCCCGGCCATCAACACGCGGCAACGTTACGAAATCGTCAGGCTCTCTTCCGATCCCACCCTCACAACGGTTTCCAACGGTAAATACACGCCGCAGCCCATCCAGGTGAACCGGCTGATGCTTTCCACGCTGGGCGCATGGATGAATATTGATGGCGCCTGGGATCCGCCGGAAGACGTCCGCGAGCAGGCATGCCAGAGCGGAAAATTCTCATTTAGCGTCGAAAATTGGCGGCATATCGCAGCCATGGGGCGGGACCAGTACGTGCGGATCGTGGAGCGCGGCTATCTGTTTCCCTTCGGCCACCGCGCAGTCAGGATCACGATTACCGAGCGCAAATTCAACCGGACGCCTTCCGGAAAGATGGCGGCTTATCTGCGGCAGCAGATCTTTGTGGTTGTGCGGGAACACGAGAAGAGTTATCCGGCCTCCGGACAGCCTCATCCCCAGGGCCCCAGGATTCCATTCCAGACCGTCCGCATCAGCACCCTGAGCACGCCGGCGCTGGACAAGCCCGTATCCATCCTGCCGGGCGAAGCCGCTTTCTGGCCGCGCGTCGGGGAGCAGGACTTCCAGTTCAAGATGCTTGGAGTGGACTGGGAAGGAAACACCACCGAGTTCACGGCGCCCCTGATTTTCGTGATGGCCGACTCAGCACGAAACACGCAACAATCGGCAACCGTCCTAAACTCTTACAATTCCGACCCGAACGATTCCAGGCGCGTGCGGCCCTTTTTTGGGCAGAAAGTGGCCTACGCAAAAAACAAACTGCCGGGCGATACGGCGTTTGAAACCAGTTCCATGTCTTTCCTGGGTGAATCGCCGGAAAAACCACAGACCGTTCCGGCAGGCCAGCCCTATTTTTATCCGGCCATCAGCAGTTCGGCGGTTCGCATTGCCACGGTCGAGCAACTGACCGGGCGGAATGCGGCAACGGACATTGCTTACGACACAACCTACCTGGCGCATGGGATTGAATCCGCCGCCAACCAGGGCCAGGTGTTTGCCAGCCTGCTGAACAACGTGCCGCTCATGTTTGGAGGCTCAGGAGGCGCTTCCGACAAGGTGGGCGGCTTGCTGACGCCCAGCATGGATATTTCCGGACTGTCGCGCCTGCTGGGCCCCGTCGCCGGGGACCTGGCGACCATCGTCGGGGGAAAGTTCGATCCCAAGCAGTTCTTCAAGTCCGCCCTGGACGCCAAGCTCCTGGGGGACATTTCCTTAGAGGAGGTTATCAACGACGTCAGCAATTTTTCGTCGGCGCTGGAGAAAGTCCCGAAATTCGTCACCAGCCATCTTCCCCAAGCAGTTGTGACCAGCTTTACCTGGCAGCCGGAAGTCAAGGATGTGTCCGCTGCGCCGGGCCAGGCCCCGTTTTTCAAGGTCACGGGCAACCGGGCGCAGGCCTTGACCGTGAACGCCACGCTGACCAAGACGCTTGATAACAACCCGCCCAGCTATGAAGTCAGCGCGGTGATGAAAGACTTCGAGATTCATCTGGTGCCGTCGGTCGTCGAGGTCCTCATCATCAAGTTCAAGGAACTCTCCTTCAAGTCGGTCAATGGAAAAAAGCCCGATGTCAATGCGGACCTGGCGGGAATCGAGTTCACGGGACCGCTGAGCTTCGTCAATGCCTTAAAAGACCTGATCCCGTCAGGCGGGTTCCAGGACCCCCCGAGCCTGGATGTGACGGCCCAGGGAATCAAAATGGGATACTCCCTGGGGCTGCCGCCGGTCAGCATCGGGATGTTCAACCTCTCGAATGTGAGTTTGGCCGCGCAAATGAACATCTATTTCACCGGCGATCCCATCACCTTTGAGTTTGACTTCTGCCAGGAGCACCAGCCGTTTCTTCTCACCGTCTCTCTTTTTGGCGGCGGCGGGTATTTCGGCCTCACCCTCACGCCGGCGGGTATCCAGCGCATGGCGGCGGAGTTGGAGTTCGGCGGGAGCTTCTCGCTCAACATCGGAGTGGCCAGCGGCGGCGTTTACGTGATGGCGGGGCTTCTCTACCAGTACGCGAACGGAAATACGGAGCTGACCGGATACCTGCGGTGCGGCGGGTCGCTGGAAGTTCTGGCCATCATCACGGTCTCCGTGGAATTCAAGATGGGGCTGACCTACCTCTCCGCCGGCAACAAAGTATGGGGCCAGGCCACGCTGACCGTGGAGGTCCAGGTCCTCTTTTTCAGCAAGAGTGTTGATTTGACGGTGGAACGCGAGTTTGCGGGCGGCGGGACTGAGAACGCCGCCCTGTTCGGCGCCGGCGCTCCATATCCCCTGGGGCCGACCGCGGTGCATTTTGCGGATGAGATGGGCGCCAACGACTGGCAACTTTACTGCGAAGCATTTGCGTGAAAGGGAAATATCCATGGCGAAGAAGCAAACCATCCTCTGGACCGCCTTGCCGAACGGCATCGCCAACGGCCAACTGCAACTCTCCGTCTTCGTCTCGCCACGCCTTCATACGGACGAAGGGCTGCCGCGTCCGACGCTCGACCAGTTCGGTGACTTCAAGAACTGGCCGGACAAGATCAAAGGCATGAAGTTTACGGTGCAGTTCGAGGGCCAACAATCCCTGGATGCCACGCGCGTGGGCGCTGCCCCGGAAGCGGAGCTGTGGAGCGCGCTGTTCAAAGATTCCACCTACGTTGAACCCTACCAGTTCGACGACTTTTCCAACCGGCCGGTGATTTCGCATCCCGTGCTGCAACTCGATTCATTTGTGAAGTCTCAATACCAGTCGATTGGGGCGGCTTCGCCCACGCGGCTGCCGTCACGGACCATCATTCTTGAGAAGCTCGCGCCTATTTCCCTGTACGCTTTGCCGGAAGCGGCCCCATCAACGACCTCGATGACTGTCAACCGCCGGGGAATGGTGGCGACCCAGCGTGTTGGCGGGACGTCCGGTGCGCAGCCGTCGCAGCAATCACAGACCGCAAGGGCGGCCCAGCCGTCCTATCGCGTAGCGCGGCCGGTGGTCATCCCGCAGCACCTGACGAATTTTATTCAGACGCTTCACCCCACGCTGCAGCGGAACGCCAACCGCAACATCCAGATGCTGGTGCGCCAGCCTTACACCTTGAAACCATCAACGGTGACCGCCTTCCAGAGCATCTATCAGGACCTGCAGCAGTACAAGGCGGTCCGGCCTTCCCTGCAGCTCCAGCCCGAACGGGACTTTCTGCTGGCCCGCATATCGAACCCGGAGCTTCCTGAAACGTTTGAGCCGCTCCAGCCGCCCGCGATTGACTTTCACAAGATCGTGTCGAGCCTTGGGAATTATCCCGAGATCATGAAAGCCCTGGGGCTGGTGATCAATCTGACGGTGCCGCTGCCGGCGGGACTGGCTCCGAGTTCAACCGTGAAGGTTGCGCCCGTCTGGGCGCCGGACGCACAGCCATCCTCATTCAACTCCGATTTTTCGCCCAAGACCGCCTACGCGCTTGACACCGGCAGGTCGTGGTTTGCCGCGCGGCCCGAGAAGCCGGATTCGGACATCATCGACGGCCAGCTCAAGCTGAACGATCACCAGAATTTTCCGGTGATGAGTGTTGACGTGGACGGATCGGCGCTAAAGATGGCGAACCTGGCCGACCGGCTTGCCTCAGCCACCCTGGCCGAATCGGAAAACTCCGCGGCCGGCGGCGCGCAGCCGATGATGTTGAGAATGTCCACTTCAAACAACGGCGGCGGCCAGGCGCAGGCTCCCTCCGGCGCCGCCGAACAAGTTGAGCCCGGCACTCAAACGGTGCAACCGCAGGCCGCGGCTGGGTTGCCGGCCTTGCGGACCGGCGGCCTTTCGGTTTCGCGGGCGGGAAAAGCGGAATGGCTGGTCAGCCTTTTCTCACGGGCCACTCTCAACAACCAGGCGGTCGAAAAGAACACTCCTGACCAGGTAACGCTCTACGCCGAAGACGTGGTGCGCGGCTACCGCGTGGACGTCTGGGACTCGGAAACCAAAAGCTGGAATTCCCTCTGCCGGCGGGTGGGCACCTACAACTTTTTCGGGGCCAATCTACTGCGCCAGTACCCGGATGAAGGGTTTGTGCAACTGGCGACCACGCAGTCGGTCGTGGAGCCGGCGCAGGGGTCGGGATCGACGCAGGATCTGTACCTGCATGAGGCGATGTTCAACTGGAACGGCTGGAGCCTGTGCGCGCCGCGGCCGGGAAAAGTGATCAGCCCGGAAGGAATTCCCCAGCCGCTGAACGACCCGGCGCAAGCCCAGCAGCGGGCGTCGAAAGATTTCCAGATGGTGGCAACGTTTGTTCCCGCGCCGGGGTCGCTTCCCAAGCTGCGTTTTGGCAGGACCTACCGGGTGCGGGCGCGCGTTGTCGATTTGGCCGGGAACAGCCTGGCCTATGATGCTCCCAACCCGTCTGACTTTTCCAAGGCCACCGATTCTCATGCCTATAACCGTTTTGAGCCTGTGGTTGGACCCGTGGCTGTTCTTACGAAATCGCTCGACGGAGAAAAGACTCCAGGCGAGGCCCTCTACCGCCCGGTGATCCGCAGCAACTTTGACAAGACTGCGCAGGAGTATGCGCCGGCGTACGCCCAGCTTGTTTCCGATTCATCCTATACCGAAGCTGCTATCCGCATTTTCGCTCCGCCCAAGACCAGCGAACTGATGGCCGAAAGGCACGGGATGTTTGACCTTGATTCCGGCGCCATGAAAAAGGACCCTGCGACCTACCAGTTGATCGCCAACAAAGCGGAGGGCGCCTTTGCGCTGGATCCCATGACGAAGAACCCCATCTCGGAAAAGCTGGAAATTCCCTACCTGCCGGACCCGCTTTCCCGCGGCATGTCCATGGTGCTGCTGGATAACGATGGCAACGTCGCCGGAACGGTCCCTGCGGTTGACTTCTATCCTCAGGGGGCTGACTGGCCGGAAGCGCAGCCTTTTCTTATCAAAGTGGTGGAAGGGCAGGACAAGACCGTCTGGAACTGGGATGAATCGAGCCGCACGCTGACGGTGCAATTGCCGAAGGCCGAAGTCGCAAAGTTTGAATTCAGCTCTTATCTCGGCGGCGGCCCAATGGGCAGCAGCAATCAGTCGCTGATGGGCGTCTGGAATTGGATACAGGAAGCGCGCCCGGGCAACATGGCCGAGATCCGCACGGCTGTCGAGCAGGGGCGGGCCTGGATGCTGACGCCTTCCCGGGAACTCGTGCTGATCCATGCGGTCCAGCAACCGCTGATCGCCCCGGCCTTTCATCAACTCTCGCCGAACCGCCACCTGGGAGAAACCTTTGCCTACATCGTGGATGACCAGGCCATGCGCATCGACGGCAAGAGCACCGTCAAGGTGGAAGTGGTTGCCAACTGGCAGGAGCCCATCGACGACGTCACTGATCCCAACGGGCCGCGGACGCAACTCGGCAACGCTCATGTTTACACACGGGACCTTACCCGCTTGGACACCCTGATTACGGACCCGTTACGGATGGCGGCAACCAGCCACCAGGAGGCAACGGGGCAGAAATCTTCCAAGTCCACTTCAACGAAATATGAGATGCGCGCCCTGACGTTGCCGCAGAACAAACAATCCGGGCAAAAACGGACGCAGAACGAGCAGACAGCAAGGGCGGGCCAGGAGACGATCGCCCGACCGGATCTCACGCTTCAGCCCGGCTTCCAGATTCCGAATGATGTCAGACTCTATCGCCCTCCGCAATACCACCTGGGGTTTGAAAACTTCGGCTATTCCTGGCGGCACGACTTTGGCGATACCAAATACCGCAATGTCAGTTACCAGGCCGTGGCCACCACGCGCTTCAGGGAATATTTCCCCACCATGGAAGCCGACCAGTTGACTCGCAAGAGCGCCGCGGTTCAGGTTGACGTTCCCAACTCCGCGCGGCCCGCCCGGCCGAATGTTCTTTACGTGGTTCCCACCTTTGGATGGGAGCGAAAGGATGGCGTTCGATTCGACGGGAAGATGAGTCCGGACATTTCAGGGACGCCGATTTCGGGGATCAAAGGATTTGGCGCCACCAGCAAACGCATGCCCGGCGGGCTGCGGATTTATCTCGACCGTCCCTGGTATTCCTCCGGCGCCGGCGAGTTGCTGGGTGTGGTGGTGTGGCCCAGCGTGTTGCAGACGCCCATCCAGAAGTCCGGCGTGGTGGTGAACCATGGTGACCTCCCTACGCACCAGGTTGTGGGAGGCTCTGAGCAGGGCGGGAGCCAGCAGAAGCAAGTGAACCTGAAACAATTCGCCCGGATGGAGAAGTTCACCGCTGAACTGCCGGAGTCCCTCAAACATGTGGTGACGCAGTGGGGCATGGATCCCATCTGGGCGTCGAACTCTTTGCCTGCGGATATGCCCACGTTCGGCCACTTCAGGAACACGACGCAGATTGGCCTTCGCCTCACGCTCCAGGAACTTGAAGGCCTGCAGGGTCCCACCGACAGCTTCTACGAAGTGGGAGTAGCCGCCTTCACGCCCGAGTACGACCATGAGCGAGGGCTGTGGTACTGCGACATAGAGATTGACGCCGGCCAATCGTATATGCCCTTCATCCGCCTGGCGCTGGTGCGCTACCAGCCCCACTCGCTGCCGGACGCGCACCTCTCGCAAGTGGTGCTTGCGGACCTGGCGCAACTGACGCCGGAACGCACCGCCACCATCACCTACAATCCCAAGAACCCCACCGACATTGACATCGCGGTGGCGGGACTCAGTTACTCCGCCAGCAGCGCCGGCAAAGGTCCCAGCCTGGTGGAAGCCACCATTGAAACCAATCCCACCGGCGGCGACGACGAGACGGCGTGGATCCCGTTGCCCAACGGCACGGTGGTCCTGCAACCCAAGCCGCTGGGTATCTACAACGTCTGGCGATACCAGATGCGCCTGCACAAGCTGCAGGTTCCCAAGCATCAGGCGCTGAGGCTGGTGATCCGGGAGTTCGAGATCCTCCCGGCGGACGCGCTGAACGAGCAGGGCCAGCTCATGTACACCATGGGCAAGCCCTTCGAAGGACGCCGGCTGGTCTATGCTGAAATCCTCAAAGTACCGCCCATCCATTAAGCGTTTTGGGTGATGGTGTAATTTTTACCCACTGTTTCAAAATGAAACACATTTTGCAAAGTGACGATTTTTCGCCACATAGAATTTCTATAAGTTATTCATTATAAGCAACTTATAAAATATCGTCCCAAGCGTCCCATTTTGGGGGTATCCGGCGTTTTGTAGGCTATAAATAGAGGCTAGAGCAGTTCCATAAATAATGTAGCTTGCCAAATGAGCATGTTTGTGGCAAAGTGGGCGCATGCGAGCCATTCCTGTTCCTATCCGCGAACGCATTCTCGAACTTTACAAGCGGGGTCGGAGCACGCAAGAAATAGCGCAGTATTCCGGGTTCTGCGTGGCGGCGGTGCGTCGTGTGCGCCAGCAGTTTCGGCAGCGGGGCACGCTGGAACCTCGGACGCATCAGTGTGGGCGCAAGACGCTGCTCACCGCAGAGCGGAAACAACGACTGCGCGAACTGTTGTCCGAGCAGCCCGATGCGACCCTGGCCGAGTTGGGTGCCCGCATGGACCGTCCTTTCCGCACTTCCACGATCGATCTCTGGCTGCGGGGGCTGGGTTGGAAGTTTAAAAAAAACTCTGGCCGCCGCCGAACGCGACCGGCCCGACGTGGCCGAAAGAAGGGCCGTCTGGCATGAGCAGTTGGCCGCCGAAGCAGTGGCCGCTCTGGTGTTTGTGGACGAAAGCGGAGCCAACACCAAGATGACCCGCCTGCGAGGCCGCGCCCTGGGTGGCGAAAGACTGCTGGCCCGCATCCCGCACGGGCACTATCAGACCAGCACGCTCATCTCCGGTGTCCGCCTGGAAGGTCCTTGCGCCCCCTGGTTGTTTGGAGGCTCAATGAACGGCGAGATGTTTTTGGCCTGGGTTCGGCAAGGGCTGGCTCCCACGTTGCGCCCCGGCGACGTGGTGATCTTGGACAACCTGAGCACTCATAAGGTCCGGGGTGTGCGCAAGGCCATCGAAGCGGTCGGCGCGCGGCTGCTCTATCTGCCGCCGTATTCGCCGGACTTCAACCCGATCGAGCCGATGTGGAGCAAAATCAAACAAATCCTGCGCAGCCACGCTCCGCGCACGGAAGAGGAACTGCTTGGGGCGGCCAAGATCGCCTTTCAGTCCATTTCCAGGGCCGATTGCAAGGGCTTCTTTTTTAGCGCCCAATACGCTACATAATAAATTGAAATGCTCTAATGACGGCGAGGCCGCCCCGCGCGGCACGAGGCCGGGAGCGGCGCCGGCGCAGATGCCCTGCCGGTCCAGCCCCCGATGGGGCGGAAGACTTTAGCCCATGGCGCAAGCCGTAGGAAAACGTGCCGCGAACATCCATCCAGCCCCGGAGGGTCGAAAGGCGTCATTCCCAGACACGCCAATCACTCCCAGCACTCGCCGCTACCCTTTTGATCCTTCATCATTCAGAATTCAGAATTTTCTTGCCCCCGCCGCCCCCTTCATCGACGCGCCACCCGCCAATGACCTCTCCGTGTCCTCTGTGGGTGAAAAGCTTTAACACGGAGCACACGGAGAATCTCTACGCCCTCTGTGTTTGAGCTGTTCGTGGCACAGAGAACACAGAGAAAAACAGAAACCCTTCAGCGGCTGAAGCCGCCCCCCTGTCGCAGGTGTTTTCGGCCCCGATTTATCGGGGCCCTTTCTCGACCGGCCAAGCGCCAAGGGCGATCCTGCCAAACGACACCGGCCGATTGAGCCCGTGCGCGGCTTTTTGCGAAAGAGTTCCAAATGACCGAGCCCGTTCGAGACCTTTGCGAAAGGGCACGGATTCATCCGTGCCGAAAAGCGATGTAATAACGCCCGGCTTCAGCCGCTGTACGTCTCGCGCAGCGAGAGGCATTTGCTTGGTTTCATTCCACCCGGTCCATTGCGATGGCCGAGGCGTCCTGCAAAAAATATAATCTCCAGTTTGGCCACGGCCACCCAATGACCACTCCCTACTTCCTACTTCCTACTTCCTACTTCCCCCCGGCCTCTTTCATCCTTTATACTTCAGAACTCATAATTCTCTTGCCCCTACTCAGCTTCGCCGTACGCAGAGACAGAAACCGCATCTGCGCCAGCCGATCCCTCACCCGGTACCTCACGGGACCACCCTCTCCCGGAGGGCGAGGGCTTTAAACTTGTGTTGGGCGCCTCGTTTCGGCACGACTGAAGTCGTGCCCTTTCGCAAAAGGCTACCAGCGAGCTGGCAGCCCGCACACGGTGCGTTATTTCGAGCGCGGCTGGTTCCAAATGAGCTCGACCGTAACCCCGCCGTGCGGGTCGGTATTGAGATAAGCAAAGCGGCCCTTGTAGCCATTGTCGTCCCATCCGCCATCCATGGTGACGGTGACGCCCCGGGACTTGAATTGCGCGATGGCCGCGTCCATATCCCTGACGGTGAAGCCCAGGTGGTGGAGGCCCTCGCCGTGCTTCTTGCGGTAATCGATGTAATCGTTCGGACCCACGGTGGACTGGATCCATTCAAACGGACGATCTCCTGAGCGGTTCCAGCCGAGGTCCATCTCAAATTTCCCCGGCTTGCCGCGATACATCCGGTCCAGGCTGACGTTGTGCACAATCTGAAGGCTGCCGAAACCGACGTGCTGCCAGAACGCGCTGACCTTGCGCACGTCCGGAACCACAAAACCAAAATGATTGATCTGGTTGAACGGGTATTCATTGGCACGGGGAGTTTCACCGCCCTGCGGCCAGTCGGGATTATACGTCAACTCCAGGGTGATGCCTCCACCCTCGGGAGCCGTATCCAGGTAGGCGAATTTTCCTACTCCCTTCCGCCCTTTCCATGTTCCGGACTGCACCACGCTCACGCCCCGGCTCTTGAAATACCGAATCTGCTGGTCCATAACGGCAGGGCTCGGCATCTGGTAAGCGAGGTGGTGCACGCCATCGCCATGCTTCGAAAGAAACTCGTTATAGACGCTATGGCCTTCGACCGGCTGGATCCATTCGATCTGAACGCCGCCAAAGTCGCCAAAGGCCATTTTCAATTTCAGCGGCGTCTTCCTGCCGCGATAGGTAACGTCAGGGAAATCCATCACGCCGGCGCGGCGAATGTTGCGGAGGCCCAGCATTTGCCAGTAATCCACCACCGAATCCAGATCCTTCACCACCCAGCCAACCTGCACAACGTGGCGGTAAAGGGAAGGGTCAAGGGCTGGCGTGGCCGCCTGGCCGGAGGCTTTTGAACCCGGCATGGCGAATCCCGTCACGAGACAAAAGACCGCGACGCTAAGAATTCTAGTGACGCCCTTGAAACCCATTTTGACCCTCCTTGGGAGCTAACTGCCCATTCTCCGCCTGTTGCACAATCGAATCAATCCGAATTGCCGCGGGTGGCGCATACGTCGCGCAGTTTGGAATGTAAGCGCACTTCATTTCTGCCGACTGCCAGGCGCGGCCTGCGTTTGCGGGCCTTGGAGTGCGGCGGCCAACCGCCGCCTTGCTTTGTGAAAGGGCACGAGTTCACTCGCGCCGAACGACCCCGCCAGCTTAGGCGGGGCTTCAGTCCCTGAGCGTAGCGCCGGCTTGCTTTCAGGCCGTTCGTTGGCGCCTCAATTTTCGGCCCCTTCCCGCGGGCCCATTCGCCGTCCGAAGGCGGGAGCACGCTCCCGCACTCCAAAGTCGCTGCGCGACACGCGGGTGGCGCCCCGATAGATCGGGACGTTCTCGCGAAGCGAGAGGCTCTGGATTGTTTTCATTCCACCCGATCCGCTGAGATGATCGCGGTGTCCTGCAAAAAATAAGACCTCCAGGCTCGGCACGGCCACTCTTTGTAAAAGCACTGCGGTTGCAGCAGCCCGCCACTGGCCACTCATCACTCGCGGGTGGCGCATACGTGCCGTATTCTGGCATGTATGCGATCACAGGGCCGGGTCCACTGCCAACAGCGAAGCATCATTCAGAAAGTGGAATCGCCAGTTTGACCACAGGCACTCGCGATTCTATATCATTCACGTGCCGCACACATTCCAAACTGCGGAACGTATGCGCGACCCGCCCTGCTCTGGCCGTGTTCGCGGGTCTTCGGCTGGGGCTATGAAGGCCACGAAATCATTGCCCTGATCGCCGAACATTATCCGCCGGCCTCGCCCTGAAGATTCCCATCGTTAAACTAGGCTGGGATGAGCAGTTATGACCACAAGTGCGAGCCGAATAGGACAGACAGGCGGCTCACCTTTAGATAAGGATAGTAGGCACAGTTGCGATTTGTAGTGACGACCACCGCTGTAGCGCGGGTCCCTGGTGCTGACTTTGCCAGCGCCGACAAGCCCTTGCCCCGCGGTGCAACGGGCGGGAACGACTGAAAGAGGGAACGGCACAATAACATCGAAAGAGGGCGGTCCGATGCTTTATTATGCACTTGTTTTCCTCATCATTGCCGGTCTGCTGGGCTTCGGAGCAACCGCCTTCGCGGCGGTTGGCGTGGCCAGCCTAATCGGGTCATCCTGAACCCCGCTTCGGCGGGGTTTTCGTTTTGGAGGTAGGAATGAAAGACGTTCCGACAGAGAAAGACACTCGCATCACAACCGATTGGTTCGGCAGATTTGCTGCTTTGTCCTCCGGATGGTTGGGCTCGAAGTGGGCCTTCGCCGGTGCGGGGCTAGTCATCGTCATTTGGGCAACGACCGGTCCTTTGTTTCATTTCTCCGATACCTGGCAGCTTGTGATTAATACCGGCACGACAATCGTTACATTCCTGATGGTGTTCCTTATCCAAAACACACAGAACCGGGACGCACGCGCTATCAACCTTAAGCTAAACGAACTGATTCGGGCTATAGACAAAGCACACGATCAAATGATCGATATCGAGAATCTCAGTGATTTGGACCTCGATACACTTCAGATACGCTACGAAAAGATAAAAGCCGCCGGCAACGGCCGACGGAAGAAGAGTGCCGTGAAAAGTAAGAAGTAGCGAAACTTAACTACGTATCGGTATGCCCACAGCCGATTGGAATCCGGCGATCAAAAAGCGGCTGGTATTTGAGATGGCAAGGCCCGGACAGAAAATCCGCGGCTGGCGCCCCGATAGATCGGGGCGTTCTCGCGAAGCGAGAGGCACTTGCGCTCACGCCAAATTGCGCATATGCGCGAAGACGCATGTCTTTCGCCCCTGCCGGGGCTCAGTGGATTCTAACGCCAAACGATTCCCACGGCTTACGCGGTGGGCTAAAATCTTTCGGCCCTCCGGGCCTGAGCTCTCCACGCGCGAAATATGCGCAAGCCACGGGAAACCGCAGAGACAGAAACCGGCTTTGCGCGAGATCCGCGACGCGTGCACAACCCGCTGTTCGCTCCTTCAAAATAAAAAATCCGCAGAGTTACAGAACAACTCTGCGCTACCCGCTCTAAGCCGGGGCGAAGTCGTATGTCCACTTGCCGGAGGCGACAGGCACTTTGGAGTTCAAGAGAATGCGGGAAATCTCGGGTCCCCAACTGTCGCGCAGACTCGTGTCTTCCAGCTTGATTGTTTCGATATGGGCGACGACGGCAGCCGCGTCATATCTGAGAAGTGAGGCTCTGCCTTCGCCGGAGGCAAGGTTGAGGGTGAGGACGCCGGACCCGGCGGCGACCCTGCGCGGGGTCATGATGGAGAGGCTGACCTCAACGGCCTTGTCCAGCCGGAAGTCTTCTTCAACGACCACCCTGTTGAGCTTGCGGTCGAGCGTGACGGTGCGGACCCACCGCTGGACGCCGGCCTCTTTGGGGTAAGCCCCGGCAATGTTGAAGGAGTACGTGGCGCGGCGGTCGTCGGTTGAGTACTCGTGACCCGTGGCCTTGAACTCGATGCCATCGTGCTGCATCACCCCGCCGATGGTGGGCAGGTTGTGCCAGGCCGACTGCATCGTCCAGATGGTATACCGCTCGGCGCTGAAGGTCTTGCGGGTGTACGCCGGAACGCCGACATCAATCGCCACAGGCTTGCCGTCGAGGTAAATGATGTAACTGCCGGTGTCATTGTGGCTGTGGCTGCGGCCGTTATTCGCCGCCAGGTCACCGAAGTACATGCCCTCAACAGAACCGGCCTTGATGCGCGCTGTCACCAGACCCAGGGCGGGATAATACGCGTCGCGCAGGAGCGCGTCCTCGCGTTTTGCGTGGCGGACCTCGCTGGCTTCCAGCACCGCCGGCAACGCCCGTGACATGCTCTCCAGCTCTCCATCCAGGGCGTTGGCCAGCTTCGTTCCGGTCGACGACAATCCGTACCGGACCGCACACCCGGCGCCGAAAGCCTGCAGTTGCGGATCGTGAACCGCCTTGCCGAAGCGGTAGATCAGGTCGCCGTCCGGAGCCTGATGGACGTGCGCATCACCGTAGTTGTAGTAGCTGTCGTCCGCAACGCGGACCGCCAGAATATATCGCCCCATCGCGTCGATAAATGGATTGGAGAGGACATCTGTGGAGTTGCCGGTGGCATCATCGATCATGCTCACGGCTTCGAAGTAGCACAACGGCGACACGTTGAAGTAGCCCGGCCCCTCTTCCTCGCTCGCGTCCGGCCAATACTGGTTGAGGTATTGGTCGAGACTCTTGAGGATCCTTCCCGTCTCACGCGCGCGCCGCCTGGGATCTTCTTCGAGAATCAGATTGGCCGCCATCAGGTTGGAATTGATCCACGGATTCCAGTTGTTCAGCCTTTCGTGTTTGCCGTCCAGGCCCATCCACCAAAAGTCGTTGCGGTCGCGTGCCGGCTTCAGGATGCGCCGTTCCGTTTCCAAGGTGATGCGTTTGCCAATCAAGGGCGAAATCTTGTCCAGTTGTTCTCCCACCAGGTACTTGGTCCACGCCATCAGTTGCGCCGTTGCCGCGCCGAACAGCTCGATAATCGGCTCGGCCACGTCCGGCAGCCCGACGCCTGCGCGTTGCATGCCCAGGTGGGCCGGAACACCCCAGAAGCTCTCTTCACAGATCAGCCAGACGCCGTTCATGATGTCGTCCATGAAGCGCCCTTTGCCCTCCATGCACTCGGCCAGAACGTAGTGGAGCAGCTTGGCGCGCCTTCCGAAGGTGTCGGCTTCGTAGTGGGTTCGGTTGCCGTCCCACTTGAATTCCATAAATGTCGTGGCCGGAAACGCTTTCCACCCCAGCTTTTGGTCGTCTTCCGCCTTTTCGACAAAGGCTCCCGCGATGTCACGAGGCACCGCTTCCCAGCCGCCACGGTCGCTCCATTTGGGGTAGGGGCGCCATTGGTCCGCTGGAATCAACTTGCTTTCCAGGAATGACTCAGGGAAGGTCGTGCTGAGAAGGTTCTGCGGAGCGCCCATCGGCGGCTTTTGTTGCCCGCCGGTCGAGGCTGTCCCCATGGAGCGAAGAAGTTTGGCCTGGCCTGCCAGGGCAATGCTGCCGGCAAGGAACTCGCGACGGTTGATCATGGTCTCCTCTCGGTCAAACGCGGGTGGCGCATAAGTCGCGCAGTTTGGAATGTATGCGCCGGTGCCGGGCCAGAAAGTGAAGATGGTTCTCGCCGTAGTAATGCTTCTGCCGGGGCACTGCGCCATTCTACATCAGTGACGTTGCGACATCCGTTCATGTTGCGAAAGAAGAGCCGCATACATCGCAAAGGGCGCGACGTATGCGCCGCCCGCGAAATCGAAGTCGTACCCGTGGTCACGGTCAATCGTAGAAGTCAAACCAACGAGGAGACAAAAATGTCAAACGAATACGGCCCATACACAAAATTCAATAAGCAGGAATGCATCGGTGCGCTGAAGGCCACCGGATCACGCGATATGGACATTCTCTACACGGCGAAGGAGGGCCTGCTCAAGGTGGCGCGGCAGACAAAATTCAACGGAACGATCTGTATGTGCGTAGGCATTGGGCTTACAGTCCTTATCATTTCAGCTCCGATAGGCATTCCGATGGGGATTGGCGGTTGGTTTTGGAGGCGTCGCGGCACTTCCAGCATTAATGCCATCGAAGCAGCCTACCAGGAATATACCAAGAATATACCAGCGAGTTGAAGGTCTAAGTCGAAGAAGCCGCAGTCAAGGCGGGTGGCGCAGATACGCGCTTTGTCGTGTCTGCGTTCTCGCGCAGCGGGAGGTATTTGCTCGTTTTCATTCCACCCGGTCCATAACGATGATCGAGGCGTCCCGCAAAAAATAGAATCGCCAGCTTGACCACGGCCACCCAATGCAGAAACAGTGCGGTTACGGTGTCGCGCCATTGTAACCCCACTCAGCTTCGCTGACCGCAGACATCAAAAATCGATATCTGCGCCACCCGCGGATAGATGAGTGAGCTTGCGCTCGCCAGGAATTGAAAGGGAAATGGCGTTCACACGTCGAGGAAGAAGTGTGGCTGCGCTCGCATCCCCCCAGCTCCATCTGAGGGGGACTGCTCGCTCCGCCACTCAAAACAAAGCATCATGATTTTTCCCTTGACCCCGCCGCCCCCTTCATAGATGCGCCACCCGCCGTCAGGCCAAGGATGAAACCATCGCCTGGCTGCTCTGGTATAATCAAACACGAATGCACTCGACGCTGCACTATGCAAGCCCAATTTGAGAGTTCGCGGCGACCGAGGCAGGCCGTGGAAATGACGGTTTATGGAAAGCTCGGAAAACGATAGTGTTGTTTTCCGCCCTTCCCACAAACCTTGGAAATCGATGAAGCCGATTCCCACATTCCCACCGCCACGACGACGACGGGGATGAATCTAATCCTCAAAACCCGGCCGGTTAAGAGATACGCATTCTGAGGGCAAGATCAAACACTTTGCCAGAGGCACGTCAGGCAAGGAGACGAAATGACCCGCAATACCCCATCTCAGACGATTCCAAAGTTCACTCCCCGACAACATCTGAACTCGCAAGAAACTGTTCTGTTTGACACACGGCCACATTTTATCGCTGTTGTGGGACTTGGCCGTGTCATCTGGTTCTTCATCGGAAGCCTTCTGGTTCCTTTGATTGCAGCTGGGATTGCAGCCGGGGTGAGGAAGGCGCCTTTTTGGTACGTGTTGTTCTCCTGGTTCTTGCTGGTCCTCCTGCCCCTGCTAATACGCGCGATGAAATGGCGCAATGTGTTCTACTCCCTTACTGACCAGCGAATAATGCGCGGTCATGGAGTCATAAATAAGTCGTTCAATGCGCAGCAGCTTACAAGAATAGGAGGGCTGCTTGATACCAGCACATACAGAATTACAGGGGTCACGTTTGGCCAGGGGTTATCAGGAAGAATATTCAATTTCGGGAATATCATCTTTCAAACTAACCATGAGAACATTTCCTGGCTTGGGATCAAAGACCCACTTAATGTCAGAAGATTGATAGAGGAGAAGGTCGCAACGTTTCAAAATCTTGGGGCAAATCAAGCAACCTACAACGAAGCGGTAATCAGGAAAGTGGCTGAAGTAAGGACCGAAGCGAGTTTCGGTTTGGTCGGCCCAAAACACGATGTCTCCATTCAGGATAAGGTGGGGGGGGGCAAGTTTGCCCCAGATTTCTCCTGCATTCCGCTACTGCTCCAATTGCGGACGGCCGAACCCAGAGGAAGCTGCTTTTTGCTCTCAATGCGGTCAGCGGCTTCACTGAATTTGGACAATCACCAAACTGGCCTAATGAATCCTTGCAATCGTGGGAGCATAGCCTCGATCAGCATCTTCGTTGCCTAATGGGATGGACTCGCTGACCTGCTCCCGGAAAACTCTACCAGTTGAAACTGGAGTTCTCTCGCCGTCTGAACGGGAAAACGAGAATGAAGAGGAGCCAATGCAGCACGGAGACTTCTCAGGAATCGGCAAGCGCCTTCAACTACTTGTCCGGGGGCCCTAAGAAGGATATGAAAGCTATGTTAAGTTCCTTTTGGGGAATAAAATTTGTTTTATGGGCGACCAAGTGATCCGCATCCAGCTTGTTGATTGGTCCGTCCCAGCATAAGCTGACATATTGTGTTCCAACTCCGGCGACATGGGAACTTCTTGTCCGATCAATGACTAATGTGAAATCCGTGATTGGAGTTTTCCAGGAGTTTGCGGTCGTCAAAATATAGTCTACCCAGGCCATCCCCAGCTGCATTCCTGGTGTTTTGTAATTCTTGATTGCCCGGTCCGCCAATCCCTTCTGCAACGATGGATCGACGCAAACGCGCCCGACTTCGCCTTGCGGATCATTGGGGTGCGGCTTGTTGGAGGCCAAATCTTCTGGAGCGATCAACTCGAATCCAAACATGGGTGTGTATTCATGCCGAACGTGAAGTACCTTATGGGCAGAAAAGGTCTGCGTCCAATAGTACGTCTTCACCACCTGCCAGCGGGGCATGCCGTCAGCCGAATCAACAAGACCTAAACTGGAGAGTTGCTGAACCTGCTTCTTAGGGAGCTTCGTGATGGCTCCCTTCGGCGGATCCCCCTGGAGGTTATAGTCGCCGTCAAATGACGCAATGTCTACTCCCAGGGTTTTGAGAAGGTCGGTGTAATCCTTGCCATTTAATTTCGCTCGAACGTCAATGTTGTACTTCAATTCCTTGCCGTTCACCCACAGATGAAAGTCATTGAAACCTGGAATCCCGTCAGGATCGTCAGGTTTATTATCGTAAGGCGGAATTGGAAACGCCACCTCGGTCGTGATGTCCTTATCCGTATCGTTTAGGAATTCGTATTCGACCGTTACGTTGGACTCACTGATTGTCAGGCGCTCCTTCTCCATGGAGATGTTCGCCTCATGACGCAACTGAATCCCTCCAGCGCCACTTGACGCCGCGCCATCATTGCCAAAAGCAAGAGTACCGCTGAGCAACATAAGCGTTGCCGCCAAGCAAGCGTGGTCGCGAAGTTGGTTCATCGAATTGAGTCGCCCGACCTGGGGCCTCTGGGCTTTCCGCGCGGCCGAGATCGTAGAATCCTGCCTGTGCAGCATCACGATTGCTGCTTAAGTCTGTCCAGAGCTGCCGCGTTCATAGCTGCGGTTTCACGCCTGACGCTTTCTGCTCCTGCTGCTGCCGCTCCTGTGCGGCTTTCGCTTCCGGGGCTGGCGCAGATACGCGCTTTGTAGTATCTGCGTTCTCGCGAAGCGAGAGGCTTTTGTTAGAGTTTATTCCCGCCAGTCTGTTATGGCCGTTGAGGTCGAAAGTGGCGGAGCAGTTCCTGCACCCCGCCATTCTAACCCCGCTCAGCTTCGCTGAACGCAGAGACAGAAACCGCCTCTGCGCCAGCCCCGGGTTTAAGGGGTGTTTTGGTAGGTGCAGCGGGGACAACACAAAGCGAGGCCACGGTCAACCCGTGATTGGATTGACCGTGGCCGCTGTGCCTGCTATTTGCCGGAAGAAGCTAAAATTTGGTTCCCGCGCCGGCGTTAAAGTTTCAGCCTGGCTGGGGCACTACTTTCCGCAGTCGTATTTCCCAGCTCAAAAATTACGAGCAGCTTCTATCGCTTCCCGTCTTTCCTGACCGGCAGACGCGTCGCGACCACCTGCTCTTTCCCCTCTGAAACAACTGCTTCTTTCCTGGCATAATCGGGGAAGACATACTCCAGGCCTTTGCTCCCCAGGTAGATCCCCCGAATAAAATTACCTTTCGTGCCCTGATTAACAACTACGACGTTGTCCGTCCCCTTGATGGAAGCAGCGGGTGTGCGCTCGAGCCCCATCATTTGAAACTGCTGTGACGAGCTGGTCCCCTTGATGGCAACCAACTTTGCCCCCTTCATACCCATATCGCGAATTGTGTAGTTGTAGTCACCTTTTGGCAATGTATGCTTGCCCCACTGCGCCTTATGTTGCAAAGTAAACGTGCCCCTTGAAACCGCCTGCGCCCGGGCCACGCCGGTCGAAAAACATACTGCCCCTAGACACAGAATCAGCAATGTCGCAAATTTCCGACACTCTTTCATCGTTAGTCTCCTCTCATTATTCAGTTGGCTTTGCTTCCGCCCCTAATGCCCCTACTACATGATGATAAAATACCATGCCCGCGCAGCAACGCAAGAGAAATCAGCGCAGGACTTTCCTCATTTTTTTACGCGGGTGGCGCATACGTCGCGCAGTTTGGAATGTAAGCGCGGGTGCCGGCGGGTGGCGCCCCGATAGATCGGGACGATCCCGCGAAGCGGGACGTTTCTGCCTGTCATCATGACATCCGATCCATTGCGATGGCCGAAGCGTCCTCCAAAAAATAATACCTCCAGCTTGACCATGGCCACCCAATGACCACTCCCTATTTCCTACTTCCCAGCCAGGCGGGTGGCGCATACGTCGCGCAGTTTGGAATGTAAGCGCACTTCATTTCTGCCGACTGCCAGGCGCGGCCCGCGTTTGCGGGCCTTGGAGTGCGGCGGCCAGCCGCCGCCTTGCTTTGTGAGAGGGCACGAGTTCACTCGCGCCGAACGACCCCGCCAGCTTAGGCGGGGCTGCAGTCCCTGAGCGTAGCGCCGCCTTGCTTTCAGGCCGTTCGTTGGCGCCTCCTCCCCCCGCGAGCCAACTCGCTGTCCGAAGGCGGGAGCACGCTCCCGCACTCCAAAGTCGCTTCGCGACACGCAGGGGGCTGGCGCCCCGATAGATCGGGACGATCCCGCGAAGCGGGACGTTTCTGCTTGTCATCATGACATCCGATCCATTTTGATGGCCGAGGCGTCCTGCAAAAATATAATCTCCACATTGACCATGGCCACCCAATGACCACTCCCTATTTCCTACTCCCTATTTCCTACTTCCTGTTTCCTACTTCCTACTTCCCAGCCAGGCCCGGATCGCTGCCCAGGTGGCATCGTCCACAGAGCTGAAGTGCCAGAAACCGATGGCGGGCAGATCCAATTCATCGACCGTTTCCAGTTGCGCCTTCGTACTCTCGGCATCGCTGGCATAAAAAATATGAGGCACCGCATCCTCCGTGTAGAGATACATGGGGAGCCGCTCGTACCACAGCCAGAACTTCTCAGCGGGTCCCTCGATCTGGGGCTTGGAGGCGTAGACCTGTTTTCCACTCCCCTGAGGGCCAAGGGCATAGTCGTTGGAATAAGCGGGAAGGCCCATCACCAGTTTCTCGCGCGGAACCTGCCCCAACCAGAAGCGCATTCCGGCCCGCGCCCATTGATAAGCGGAAGTTGGACCCATGCCTGGTGGATAAGGGTGGTTTTTGGACTTCCGGCCTGCCCATGTCCATTCCGGCGCATAGTACATGTCGTAGCACATCACCCGGACCAGATCACAGGTTTCGCCGACCACCTTGGGATCGTAGAACTGCCCCTCCGGTGTTTTCCATTCCGGAGTCGGGTAAGTGTCCACGCAAATGCTCAGCTTCTTGCCGATCCCATGCAGCGCAGAGGATATTTGGCGCAGGAAATCCGAATAGGCGCTTTGCAGAGAGGGATCGAGGTGCTCAAAATCCAGGTCGATCCCATCGTAGCCCTGCACCTGGCACTCATGCACGCATCGGTCCACTGTGGCGCGGCGATGAGCGGGCGTGTCGACGGCCGAAGCCTTTCCTGAGACCAGATGGTAGACCTCAATATGAAGCCGATGGCAACGGCTTATGAATTTTTTTGACGGATTTCCTTCGACGCTCAGGGAGTTCAGGATGTCCGCGTATTGCTCGATCCTTTGAAATCCCTTTTCCTTATTCAGCACCAGCCAGGTGTCGATCCGTTTACGCCCCTTCTGCACGCCCAATCCCTGCCCGCCGGCAGGAAGGGCTGAAAACAGCAAGAGAGCCAGCAGCGGCCCAGGCAGGAACCGCCAGGCGAATCGCAGTCTCATACTCATTCTCATACTCATTTTCCACCTCCCATTCAGGTTCAACATAAATTTCCCATTGGTACACGGCTCGATGGCGGCTGGCGCCCCGGCCGTTACGTGTCGCGGAGCGACTTTGGAGTGCGGGAGCCCGCTCCCGCCTTCGGACCGCCAGGTGCCCCACGGGAAGAGGCTGAAAATTGAGGCGCCAACAAACGCGCTGAAGGCAAGGCGGCGGCAAGCCGCCGCACTCCATGGCCCGCGAAAAGCGGGCTGCGCCGTGCGCGGCGCCTGGCAATTGGGCGGGCGGCGCCCCGATAGATCGGGACGGTCTCGCGAAGCGAGAGGGCCTTGCTTGTTCTCATTCCACCCGGTCCATCACGATCAGGGGGTAGCGCGAACCTCCGGTCTTGAAGTCCGCGGTCCTTCTGCGAATTGAAAACCGGCGTGCGGCGACAGCTGCTTGAGGTGATGAATTGCAGTTCGTCCGGAATGTATGGAAGCCTGTGTCGCGCCATGGCCCTGTACTATACGCCTTGCGGCCCACCCAGACCAGTCCCTTCAGGACTACGCAGACACTCCAAAGCAAGCGTCTGCGCCAGCCCCCAAACAATCCTCAAGCCCTCTCCAGGGGGAGAGGGTGCCCCGACCTGGCGGGGCGGGTGAGGGGGCCTTTGGCGAAAGGGCACGACTTCAATCGCGGCGCGCCGCTCAGCATACCGCCCCGCTGTCCCGTGCGCAACGGCCAAAAGCAAGGACTGCGCAGTCACAGTGGCCGAAATCGCCTTTGCGCCGGGCCGGCATCAGTTGAACGGGAGACATGAAACACGGGGTATACTGTTTCCGATGATTTTCTAATTTTCGACGGAGAGGCTGGTCGCCGTTTGGGTGAGGCATCCCGGGAGGTTTGATCCATGAAACGCCGCACTTTTCTAAAGAATTCAGTTTTCGCCGCGGGAGCGGCAATTTGCGCGGGGGGACCGCAGGCCTGGGCTTTGCCGGCGAAGCCCTTCGGCCCGTTTAAGCTGGGAGCCATCAGCGACGGCTTTTCGCCGGACCTCGGAGAGGCGCTGAAAATCATGAAGGGCTACGGGCTTTCGTGGGTTGAGATCCGCGCCATCTGGGGGAAATACAACACCGAGGCGACAACGGAAGAAATCAAGCGCGTGAAGAGCCTGCTGGACCGTTACCACTTCAAGTGCTCGGTGGTGGACTCCGCCCTCTACAAGTGCACGCTGCCGGGAACCAAACCCGTCAGCCGCGAGGACAACCCCTATCCCTTCCGGGAGCAGATGGAACTGCTGAAGCGCGCCGCCGAGCGCTGCCACGCCTGGGGCACCGACAAGGTTCGCGGCTTCACCTTCTTCCGCGTGGCGGAGCCGGAAAAACTCTATCCGAGAATTTCCGAAGAGCTGGCCAGGGCCGCGGAAACGGCGCGGCAGGAAGGCGTGCGGCTGGTGATTGAGAACGAGGAATCGTGCAACGGCGCAACTGGGCGCGAAACGGCCGCCATCCTGAAAATGACGCCGTCGCCCAACCTTGGCTTCAACTGGGACGTGGGCAACGGTTACTCGCACGGCGAGGTTTCATACCCCGACGGCTGGAACGCGCTCGACAAAAGCCGCGTCTGGCACCTGCACCTGAAAGGCATGCAGTGCGGACCCGGCATGAAGAAATGCCACGAAACTTTTCCGGATGAAGGCGTGATCAATCTTACGGGACAGTTGAAGGCGCTGGAGCGTGACCACTACGACGGAACCATGTCACTGGAATGCGAGTTCAAGGCCAAGGGCATGACCCACCAGCAAACCAACGAGCGCGCCATGAAGGGCCTGATTCGCGTGGTAAAAAAGGCGCTGGCGTAAGCGAAGGATGAAGTGTGAAGTATGAAGGATGAAATTCCAGTGACGAGTGATGAATGACGAGATACGGAAATTACAAATCACAAGTTACGAATTACCAGGGGCTTCCTGGTTCTGTGTTCGTGTTACGGGATCTGGAATTTGAAATCGGAGACCGCACCAGCGAGCGACAGGAAAAACGCAGACAGCACACCCGGGACGCCGCGCTTCTGACTCTCGCTTCGCGAGATCACAGATGCCATAAGGCGAGTGCCTGGCCCAGCCATTCGCCAGCCGTGATTGCTGCCATCATCTTCTCAATCAAGTCCCGGAGGGGCCAATGATCAGGAACGCGTGAACGCCGTCATCGCAGAAGTTCTGAATAGGCCCCCGGTTGTCTCTCAGGATTTTTTCAATCTGGCTGGTGGAGCTGTTGCCGCAACGAATCCAAATGACCTTGGGTGGGAAGCCCTGCAGAAAACTTCGCTGGTGAAAGTCAGAATCCTTCGAAACAATCGTGTATCCATGGGTCCGGGCGTAATTCCAGATGGTCTCATCGTCAGCGCTCTCGAGGCCAATGAGCCGCACATGAGTGGAATCCGGATAAAGACCTGCCAGGCTTTTGACGAGGCAATAAGGCAGGTTCTGATCGAAAAGCAGTTTCACGGCAGGGAGGAAGCCAGCTTGCGCTCACGGTCGGCGGCAAAGGCCAGACACGCCTTGACATCTTCGGAAGTCAGTTCCGGAAAGTCGCGCAGAATTTCCTGCTCCGTCATGCCGGACGCCAGGTAATCGAGCACATCATAAACGGTGATTCGCAACCCGCGAATACAGGGCTTTCCACCGCGCTTGCCGGGTTCGAGCGTGATGATCTTGCGGTAGTCCATACGCTTCAAACCTAGGCGGTTGGCATGGGGAAGTCAAGCGAATTCCCGGTGGGTCCGCCGGGGTGCGCGGGCCCGCAGCCGCGATGGCAGCAAACGGACTGTGCCGTCTTCTACGGTTCGCTCTGGCCGTTGCGCTGGCGCGGACTGTCGCTGGGCGTTCCCCAATGCATGATGGTATCCGGGGCCATATCCATGGGCTTCAGATTGTGATACCAGCCGGTGGCGGACAACGTGTCCGGATAGTCGTGGACCAGCATGCCGGGCTGGTTGATGGGCAATTGTTTGGCGATGGTGGCGTCGGGCCGCGCCACAAACGATCCCCAGTGGGAATACGGGCGCGATGAATTGTTGCAAATGGCCCACATGCGGTTGTCGGCGCAGCGGGTGGCGGCCTCGCGGGTGTTGAGCGTGTCCAGACAGTTCGGGCCTTTGCTTCCGGCGTTGCTGAAGGATTGGACCATCACCTTTGTCCCCAGCTTGCGGTAGGCGATGTAGATTTGCGGCCAGCAAACGTCGTAACAGATGGCCAGGCCGATCTTCACTCCCCGGACTTCGTGCGCCACCAGGCGGTTGCCGGCGGAGTAGTATTTCTGGTCGCCGCCGGTCAAAAAGCACTTGTCGTAGCGGTTCACAATTTTGCCTTCCGGATCGATCAGATAGATGCAATCGGTCGGCTTGGTGTTGGCGTCCAGAAAATGCGACGAGCCGAGGGCCAGCCACATGTTCAACTCCCTGGCCAGCGTGCGCAGCCCGGTGGTCTCCTGCCGCAGCTTGTCCCAGTCGTAATTTTCGAACGACGGAAGGTCCGTGCCGGGATAGCCCGACAGGCTGGCCTCCGAGGTGTGCAGCATGTGCGCTCCCTCGGCGTGCGCTTTGTGCATAAAGTCGCGGACATACTTCGCGTTTTCCGCCGCACTGCCGCTGCAGGGAAACTGGCAGGTGGCGATGCGGAGTTTTTCCGTCGTTTCGGCGGGAGTAGGTTGTGGCGCCTCGGCAGAGTTCTGCAATCCGGCCGCGGCGGCGAGAGAGGGCAGGGCGTTCAATCCAGCCGCGCCCGCCAGCGCCTTGCCGGTGGTTTTGATGGCCTGCCGCCTGGTGATTTGTTTGTTGGATGACATGGGAATGAGTTCAAACCTCCTTTTGAAAGCTGGGCACTTCAAGGTAAGGTCGGGGAGCCGCAGAGTTCTATAGGCCCAGGCCTGCTGAGGATTGCAAAATAGGGTGACAACGCTCGTTTGTAGCGCCGCCGTCCCGGCGGCACTTTTCAGGGCCGGCAAGATGCCGGCGCTACGGAAGCCCGTCACTCTAATGCAATCCTCATTGGGTATTGCCCATCTTTGCTCCGATCACTTCACCCGAAACAATGATTTCCACCCGCCGGTTTTTTTGCCGGCCTGCCGCGGTGCTGTTGTCGGCAACCGGCCTGGCCTTCCCGAAGCCCTGGGCTGTAATGTCCCGCGTGTCCACGCCCTGCGTGATCAGGAAATCGCGGACCGCCTCCGCGCGTTGCTCGGAGAGTTTCTGGTTGAATTCATCGCTCCCGATGTTGTCCGTGTACCCTTCCACCTGCAAATTCAGCCCGGGATGGCTGGTAACGATTCCCGCCAGCCGGGCCAGCCGCATCTGAGCCTCCGGCCGCAGGTTGTACTTTCCGGTGGCAAACAGCACGCCGGCCATGGTTACCACCAGGCCCCGCGGCGTGTCGCGGGTGGCCAGAACGGCGTTGAGCTGGTCCAGCAACTGGGCGCGCAGCGCCTGGGCGACATTGCGGGCCCGTTCGGCTTCCGCCCGGGCCGCCTGCTCCTTTGCCGCCATGGCCCGAGCCTGTGCATTGGCCGCTTCTTCCCTTGCCTTTGTTGCTTCGGCTTCCGCCTTCAACTGCGCTTCTCTTGCCGCGGCAAGCTCCGCCTGCCGCTGGGCCTCCTGTTCAGACTGCGCCCTGGCCACCGCCGCCTCTTTGGCGGCTTTGGCTTCCGCTTCAGCCCTGGCGCTGGCGGCGGCCGCCTGGCGCTCCCGCTCAATCCGCTCGGTTTCCTGCCGCTTCACGGAGAGCGAACGGGCGTCTTCGGCAAATTGCACCGTCTGCCTGGCCGCCGAGATGATCGCCTTCTTCCCGGCCTTGCTGGCCAGCGCATTCTCCGCCATCTTCAGACTGGCCTCAGCCTTGGTAAAACTGTCCGGGGCATACTTTTCCGCGCCGCGCGCCCTGGCGATTTCCACCGAGTTCCTGGCCTCATACATTTCCAGCGGAACGTGCCTGAGATCCAGCGTGAGCGCCAGAGGGTTCCCCAACTTCTCGTACTGGCTGCGTTCCAGCAGCGGGTAGTCCTTAACGGTGAAGATTTTGCCCTTGGTGGACTTGCGGGGTTCGTTTTCGAGCACAATCAGTTCACTGGGGCGGGACACCGCGAAATAGGGCTCGGCGGTGATGAACAGAGAAAAGGTCTGCAGCTGCGTCGTGGTCCTGATATCGCCTTTGCCGTTCTTGTTGGGCTGGATTTCGCCCAGGTTGATGGTTCGTCCCTCCGGGGACGCAGCCCACAGGACATAGGTCAGGAATTCGCTGCCAAGCTTCTCGGGCCGGGCCAGTCCTTCCACATCGGCCTCGATGTTCGTTACATCCGGCCTGGCCTCGATTTTGGCCTCTCCGCTTGCCTGGGGCATCAGCTGGGTGCCCACCATGGCTACTTTTGTTCCCCCGCCGCCTACCCGATAGCCAATCGCTTTGACGACTTTTTTGACCAGGCCCTGGCCCGCCGCGGCCGGCTGCTGCTGGCCTGCCATGGCCAGGGTTGAAAACCAGAGCGCCACGAAGGTTATCAAAACTGCACAGACACCTTTTCTTCTGAACGTGCCTTGGGGTTCCATATCTTCCTCCTGTGGCCCCCTCCCCTGATTGCGGCCATCACTTGCCAGCCGTCGAATGCTAACCCACACCTGTCAGGATTACAAGGGGCGGGCCGGCGGCGCCGGATGACAGCAGTTAAGAGTTCTGAGTTACGGGTGTTGGGTTCGTTTGCACAGAGCGGAGGGCGAAATTACAGATTCTATCAACAGCAAACCCCCAGAGCGTGACAGTCGGCTCTGTCAGCTCAATTTCAAATCTCAAATTTGAGATCGCAGATTTCAGAAACCAAAACCTGAAAACCGATTCGCCATTCGTAACCCGTCATTTGTAATTCCAACTTCTGCTCTTCACCCGAAAACCATAACTCAAAACCCATCATTCATTCTCACACTTTGAGGAAAATCTTCTGCCGGTAGAGGAAGTAGAGAAACAGCCAGCCGGTCATCAACACGCTGACGGCCCAGAAAAGCGGCTCGATGGCGCCCATGTGGTGGATGAATCCGTGGACGAAGATGGTGGTGATGGTTGCGAAGTCAAAGAGCTGGTGTACCAGGTAGATGGTGATGGCGTTGACTCCGATCACGGTGAAGAAGAACGACCAGCGTCGGTAGCCCTTCACGTCGATGATCCAGTAAAAGAGAGCCAGCAGCAACAGGCTCCAGCCGCCCGCGAACAGAACAAAGGTGCTGGTCCACAGGTTCTTGATGATGGGGAAGTTGAAACTCCACAAGTACCCCACCAGCAGGCTGGCCACTCCGGCCACGGCCAGGCCCAGCGCTTTGCGGTTGGGCGGGCGTTTGGAGCGCAGCCAGTGTCCGGCCAGCGCGCCCAACAACGTGGTGGCAATGGCGGGGAAGGTGGAGAGAATGCCTTCATTGTCTCCCTGGGCGAAACAGCAGTAAGGCCGCGGCAGCAGGTGCCGGTCAATAAAGCTGGCCAGGTTTCCATCCGGTGTTAACACTCCACTTCCCGAGCCCGGCACGGGGATCAACATCATCGCCAGCCAGTAAACCACCAGGATGCCGGCAAAGAATGCCACCTGGCCGCGAATGTTGGTGTTCATCACGATCAGCGCCGCGAAAAAGTAGCACAGCGCGATGCGCTGCAGGACTCCGGCGATACGCAAATGGTGGAAGTTGAAATCGAGCAGGCCGTTATAAACCAGGCCCAGCGCGAAGAGCACCAGCAGCCGCTTGACCAGATGCAGGTAAAGCTTGCCGCGGTCAGCGCCCGCTTCCAGCCGCTTGGTGAGCGAAAAAGGAAGCACCACGCCCACCACAAAAAGGAAGAGCGGAAAAATCAGGTCGTAAAAATGAAAGCCCGCCCAATGAACGTGCTGGAATTGCACGTCGAGGAGGTCGGTGGTTGGGCCGGGGTATATCTTGTGCAAGGCCTGGATGATGGCCTCGCCGCCGGTGATCCAGAACATGTCGAAACCGCGCAGCGCGTCGATGGACGCCACGCGTTTCTCCAGAAAAGATTGCTGGTTTGCTACGCTATCCATGAGCACCTCGCAGTGGTTGCGGTGGACATTTCCGAGGGGCAGGAGAATATCCCTGGCTTTGAGGCAGGGTCCCGGAGTTCATTTCCATTCAGCCGAACCCAAACGGTACGTCAGATTTCAGAAAAAGGTTGTGACTACGACCACAGAAGATAGCGCGGCTTGATGGAAAAAGGAAGAGATTTTGTGGAAGGCTTACTCAGGCGCAGTCAGGAGGATGAAGTGCCAGCGGCTGGCCGGCGAAGGCGGGTGTTTCCTGTGGGCGAGAACCTGCGCGGTGGTGCGCTGCGTTCTGCTTAGATTGCAGGCTGAATTCCGCCAGGAGAGGCAGATGGTCTGAGGCGACGAGCGCCTTGCGGCTGCGGTGGGGCTCCAGCCGATGGAGCTTCAAAGTTTCGTCAAAGTAAATGTGGTCCAGGCGAAACAGCGGCAGCACGCACGGAAAGGTCCGGCGTCGCGGGGCGTGTGAACGGAGGCTGCGGGCGCCGAAATGGTCCGCGAGCAGGCGGGTGGCGTCGCCCGGAATCCAATCATTAAAGTCGCCCAGCACGATGCGCGTTCCGTCGAGCCCGGTGTTGCGCAGGATGCGCCGGCTGACCACGTGGCGGGCCTGCTGGCGGCGTTCCAGGTAGGCGGTGCCCAGGTGCACGTTAAACAGGTGCAGCACCTGCCCATCGGCCAGCCGCACATCGGCGCGCAGCACGCCCCGGGGTTCGCGGCCCCGGGCGGTGATGTCATAATTCCAGGAACCCACAACGGGGAAGCGCGACAGCAGCAGGTTGCCGTAGGCCGCGCCGTTGTGCCGCCGGTTCTCGCCGAAAGCCGGATGATAACCGAGCGCCTCCGCCACATAGCGGGCCTGGTCCTCATGCGAATTCGAGCCGCGCCCCACTACTTCCTGCAGCGCCACGATGTCGGCATCCAGCTCGAAGAGCACCTCGGCAATCCTGCCGGGCCGCACGCGCCGGTCAAGCCCGCGGCATTTGTGAATGTTGTAGGTGGCTACACGAAGCGTTTGGAGCCGATTCTGGGTCATATTAAGATTGCCTGGCTGCCGGCGTTTGCCGCCAACATACTTTTATTAGATGCTGGCTACCCGGCCATCGATTGATCTATTGCTGGACATTTGTTAACAGGTTTGAAATCAATGGATTACATGGTGGCTTCTAACCCGGACTATTCATGAACCGGCGGATGTTGCCGTGAAAGGGCACGGATTCATCCGTGCCGCAGAGGCGGTCCGAAGCAGGCGGCTTCAGCCGCTGAAAGTTCCGGCGCCATGAGCGTTCCGCCCAGGGGCTAAAGAGTCTGCGTGAGAACCTCCGGTTGACACGTAGTAGATAATGCGATCAGGAGGGTGCGGATGAAATTTCAAACCTATAGTCCTGATCAAGCGGAATTGTTGCCGCCCAGGGTGCGGGAAGTGCTG
>Ga0307373_10003043_pt1 | contig 29639 bp, 26 predicted proteins | sample OX2MG_FD_202534 | JGI IMG/M metagenome (GOLD analysis project Ga0307373, IMG submission 202534) | Soil microbial communities from Risofladan, Vaasa, Finland - OX-2 | ecosystem: Environmental > Terrestrial > Soil > Coastal area > Acid sulfate soil | place: Finland: Risofladan, Vaasa | collected... | reverse complement strand
ATCGTATGTATAATTCCATCCGCTCAAATAGGTTACACCTAAATCGTTATCATAAGTATCAATATAAGAATTCCCTGGCCAGCTAAAACCGTTTACTATTGGTACCATTAATTTTAGAAACCGCAAATTATTTTCAACATATTCCAATGAATTTCTTGTAGAGACCGCCATAAATACATTATTGGGTGCCCAGGGCTGGGTGGAATCTGTACGCAGATATCGTATGATACGAAATGCAGGCCTTCCAAGATTGTCAGTAATTTGCGCATCCACTACATCCATCGCCTGGTAATGATTTACTACAAATGGCATAGAACCCTGACCGAAGTTAACTATAACAGTGGAGTCCAAATCATAGGTAATATACTTGCCAACCTGCAAAGGAAAATAATCATTTATAGAATCTGAAGTAAAATTTGAATCTTCTTTCTTGCAAGATGCAAGCGCCAAAATAATCACAATTGAACCTATGAAATATTTTCTCATATAGAAGGATTAAAATGTTTTACAAAGGGATAGTTCATGGGTGCAATGAAATCATTGATGATATATAAGAATTTAATTCCTTTGGATAATCCCTCCGCCAATCACATCATCGCCTTCATAAAATACAGCACTTTGGCCGGGAGCAATTCCTTTTACATTTTCATAAAAACGGACTTTTACACCATTTTCGTATGTAAAAAGATTACTAAGAGTTCCTTTATCTTTATACCTGATTTTTGTAGTGGCTTCCATTCCATCTGAAATGTCATCATATTTTATCCAATTGATTCCTTTTACAGTCATTTCACTTCCCATCAAATCTTCTTCATCACCGAGCACAATCGTGTTGGTTTCGGGAATAATTTTAGTTACAAATGCAGGTTTTCCCAGAGCAATATCCAGTCCTTTCCTCTGTCCTACAGTGTAAAAAGGATATCCTTTGTGAGGTCCTAAAATCTTTCCGTTTTTATCCACAAAAAAACCTCCGGAAACTCTATCTTCAAGACCATTTACTTTTCTTTTTAAAAAGCCACGATAATCATTGTCAGGAACAAAACAAATTTCATAGCTTTCATTTTTCTTTGCCAGTTCAGGATAACCAAAGTCAATCGCCATCTGCCTTATTAGAGTTTTGCGATACTTGCCTAAGGGTAAAATAGTACGGCTCAAAAGATCTTGCTGCAATCCCCAGAGCACATAGCTTTGATCTTTGGTTTCGTCAATCCCTTTTCTTACAAAATATCTTCCGTTACTGTGCTGATGAATTTGGGCGTAATGACCTGTTGCAATAAAATCGCAATCAAGCGCATCAGCCCTTTTTGAAAGTGCCCTCCATTTAATATGTGTATTGCACAAGACACAGGGATTAGGAGTTCGACCCGCGATATATTCATCCACAAAATTATTTACCACAAAATCACCAAATTCTTCGCGGATATCTAAAATAAAATGTGGGAAACCATGCTGTACGGCCGCCATTCTTGCATCATTAAAACTATCTATATTGCAACAACCGGTTTGTTTATTAGTATTGCCGCCACTGGAAGCGTAATCCCATGTTTTCATAGTAATCCCCACTACTTCATAACCCTCTTTATGAAGCATTAAAGCCGCTACGGTACTATCTATTCCGCCGCTCATCGCCATCAAAACTTTTCCTTTCCTGCTCATTATTTTTAATTAATTGACAAAGATACAAATTTAGGCGGGATGGAATCGGTGGTCAATCGTTAACTCACTAATTAACTTAAAAGCATCTCCGTCAAATAAACCTTTGTCACTCAATTTCAAATGCGGAATCACGAGTAAAGCCATAAAAGATAAAGTCATAAATGGTGCAGATAATTTTGAGCAAAGTTCTTTAGCTTTAGTATCGATATATGTGTACATTTCAGCAACTTCATAACCATCTTCATTACTCATTAATCCTGCAACAGGCAATGGTAAAATTTTATTTAATTCCGGATTTTTATAATTGGCAACGCTCACACCACCCTTCGATTGGATAATCATATTCACGGCATCGCAAATACTTTCATCATCAACCCCAACTGCAATAATATTATGGCTGTCATGTGCAACGGAAGAGGCTATGGCTCCTTTTTGCAAACCGAAATTTTTGATAAACGCTTTTGCGATTGGCGCATCATTATAACGATTTACAACTACTATTTTTAAAATATCATTTTCTATACCGCTTATATAGAATCCGTTATCTTTTTTTGGAATTAGTGAAACTTTATTGGTAATTAATTGCCCATCTATCGCTTCAATAATTTCCCCCTGGAAATCAGAAATTTTTATTTTAAAATCTTCTGCCCTTTTCCCTGAGCAATTAAAATTATTGATAACCGGAGATGGGTGTGTATTAATTTTTGTAACTCCATTTTCAGCAACCAATTCTCCATTAATATATGTTGCTTTTACTTTAAAATCCTTTAGATCCTCAATCATAATAAAATCGGCAGGATCACCGGTTTTCAATAATCCTACATTCATTTTATAATGATACACTGGATTTATGCAGGCTGCTTTTAAAACTTTAAACACATCTATTCCTTTTGCAACTGCCCTTTTGCACAATTCATTAATGTGTCCTTTTACAAGACTATCAGGATGTTTGTCGTCACTACAAAACATCATTTCATTTTCATGATCATTCAATAAACCAATCAATGCTTCAAAATTCCTGGCAGCGCTTCCTTCGCGAATGAGAATTTTCATTCCATACTTTAATTTATCAAGCGCTTCTTCTGCAGTAAAACATTCATGATCTGTACTGATACCTGCTTCAATGTATTTTCTTGCTTCCTCCCCTCGCAAACCGGGAGCATGCCCATCTACAGGCTTATTATATTTTTTAGCTGAAATAATTTTTGCAAATACTTCTTCATCGTGATTTAGCACGCCCGGAAAATTCATCATTTCACTCAGATAATGTATCTCATTCTTTGCTAAAAGTTGTTCTACTGCATTTGCATCAAGCACTGCGCCTGCAGTTTCAAAAACTGTTGCAGGCACACAACTTGGCGCACCGAAATGAAACTTGAATGGAACCGTTTTCCCATTGGCGATCATAAACTCCACACCTTCTATTCCGCATACATTAGCAATTTCGTGCGGATCGCTTATAGTGGCAACCGTGCCATGAACAACTGCCAGTTTTGCAAACTCTGATGGTATCAGCATGGAACTTTCAATATGCACATGAGCATCAATAAAACCGGGTAGAATAAATGGAAAATCCTTTTGAATACCTCTAATTTTTTTAATGGATTTTATTATTCCATTTTTTATATGTATTTCCCCAAAAAATATTTCTTTAGATTCTATAGCAACTATGTTTCCCTGTAACTTAAAATTCATGATAATACAATTATTCTTCTTCATCCAAAGCTAAACAAAAAGGGGAATGTAGAGAGAAAAGTACAATTTCAATCAAGAAAGAAAAGTATTAATATAAAATCAATGTAAAATACTCATTATTTATTGGGAAAATATTTCTCGCCTAAGGCTCCATCTTCGTTATAAATATCATCGTAGAAAATAATTTTATCATTTTTGGCAATGCACGTAAAGTATTCAATAAAAAGAGGTAATCTTTTCTTTATCATAACCGTTTTCCTGCTTTGGCTGGCTATCCATTTTTTTAATGAATCTATATTATAGGAAGGATGTCCTCTCTTGGTTGCCAGGCTGTCTTGCGTGGCAATATAAAATGCGAGAGACTCCCATTTCTGCACTCTTACACAACCATGGCTTAAAGCCCTGTCGGAATTGGCAAACAAATATCGCTGATTGGTATCGTGCAAATAAACACTATAAGGATTATAGAAATTAAATTTAAAAATCCCCAGTGCATTATCATCACCACTCCCCTGTACTATTTTCCAGGGAATTCCTTTTTTATATTTCGACCAGTCAACAGTATAAGGATTCACTTCGTCCCCTTTGTAGTCAACAAGACTGAATCCCTTTTTTATAAGGTAACCGGGATCTTTCTTTAATTGAGGCAAAAATTCTTTTTTGATAATACTTTCGGGAATGGTCCAATTGGGAAAAATGACCATATTTGAAATCTCAGAGTGCAAGGTCGGAGTTTGTGTGGTTGGTTTTCCCACAATTACTTTCGATTGAAAAACAACGGTGTCATGATCCCGCAATTGAAGATAAAACCCCGGAATATTTACCCAAACGTAACTTTCCGGCATTTCAGGAAGTTGTTTGTAACGGTCAAGTGTAATCGCAACCCTTCTGAATTTTTCATTATCATTGTCGTTCAGGGAAAATATAGTCTCTTCACCCGGCTTTCCATCAGCTTGAAGATTATTTTCTGACTGGTATTTTTTTACTTCTTTGCTCAACATTGTTGGATCCATGAGCGAATCTTCAGCATTTCCATAACCAGATTCTTCTAATCGTTTTTGAAGATTTTTATAGAACGCCAATGTATCTGTATAAGGAAAATCAACATGCAAATATTTCGTGGTATCCATGCTGTCAACAAAATTTTTAAGGTCATACCTTAAGGACAAATAATTAATATTTTCGGGTTCCGCACTTTGGAACATTTGCGAAACGTTATTAGAAGAAACAGCGGTATCCAACTTTTTAATAAAAAAAGAATCAACAAAATTTTCTTTATTTACAATAGAAACGCTATCAGGTACCATTCTCCCTTCTTTCAAATCTCTTAGTGTTTCCATAAAAGCATCACTAAGCATCAGATCGGCCTTCGTCCAGGTTATAGCATCCATTCGTACCAGGGAATCATTTATAATTTCTGAACGCAAAGATTCCAATTCCCTGTAATGATAATCTTCGGGATAAAGTCCGTAATATTTGGCTTTTTTTATAAATTCAAACATTGAATCAGCTACAGGTCTCCATCTTTCTTCTTTGCTCCATATCCCCTTAAAATCATTTTGATCATAAAATGAATTCACTAATTTCCATTGAGCCAGTTTTACGGAATCATTAATAACACCTTTATTTTCACTGGCAAAAAGCAAAAAAGCTTTTATGTTATCTGAAACCTGGTCATCCATTTTTTCAGGAATTTTCACAATTTCCTTTTTCTTAATAACTGTTTTGTTTTTACATCCTACCCAGCAAAAGATCAACAACAGACCTGAAAAAAATTTGATTACATTCACTTTCCGAAGCATAGTTTGCTTTTAAATTTTAACTAATATTTTTATCAGTTTATGAATAGAATTTGCAAAATCAGTTATTGGCAACAAATATCTGTGGTAATTTTCATTTTTCAGTTCACCACTTTCAATTACGTTCATGCACAATCAAAAATACCTAATAAGTATGGATTGATTGTAATTAAAGATACCAAAATTTTGCAAAAAGAAATCACTCTTGATTCAAACAAGCGAATGGTAAACCTCTGCACGATAATACCGGAACTTCAATTAGATCTGAAATACGCTACCATTCATAATTTTATGCATGAAAAATTATATCCGCCATTACATACTACTTTTCTCAGGAAACCCGCGGCTGATTCATTAAAGAAAGTTGTTCAATATTTGAAAAAACAAAATCTTGCTATTAAAATTTTTGATGCCTACCGGCCATATTCCGTTACTGAAAAAATGTGGGAAAAAGTGAGAGATAATCGCTATGCAGCTAATCCTTCCAAAGGCAGTGGGCACAACCGTGGAGCGGCGGTGGACCTCACTTTGATTGATTTAAAAACAAATAAGGAATTACCCATGGGAACCGGTTTTGATAATTTCAGCGATACCGCACATTCGGATTTTACAAACCTCTCTACTGACATTTTAAGAAATAGAAATATTTTGAAAAATGCTATGGAAAAATTTGGGTTTATACAACTCTCTACTGAATGGTGGCATTTCTATATACCCAATTCTTCTCACTATGAATTGCTGGATATTTCTTTTTTAGATTTAATAAAAATGGATAAAAAGAAAAAAAATTAAGTTTTTAAAGTTATCATAAATGGGTACTTTTTTAACCATTAAGAAAGGAAGGTTCGGCAAGGGAAACCTCACGAAAATTACGATATCCCGATTTTTAATGTTTCTTTTAATTTCTCAACCATCAGCATACTTGCAGGGCAAAACTCAATATTTTGTTTGTGGATGTATAAATAATCTTTTTGTGGTTTTTTCAAAAAATGAGGGAAATCTGCACAATCCGCCGGCCTTACTTTATAGATGGTACACATATTGGTTTTTAAATCAAGAAATTGACATGGTTGCGACTTATTCATCCATTCATTGCCCCTTTTATCAAGATAAAGCCATTTTTCTTTAAACTCTTTGGGGGTCATTCCCAGATGAGCAGAAATTCTTTTTATATCCTGAAAAGTATAAGTCGGGCTCATTACTTTGCAACAATTGGCGCATTTAAGACAATTGACTTCACTCCAAACCTCTTTGTCAATTTTCTTCATAACCCGGTCCAGATCTTTGGGCGAATTATTCTCAGTACGGGTAATAAAGGAGCGGAATGATTTCCGGTTAAGAACAAAATCCTTTTTTAATTTTTTTAGATAAATTGTTTTCATGAAATAAAAATGAAAGGAAAGCTTATAGAGCAGAATTATTTTAAAAGATAAAAGTAATGTATATTTCAATTTAATTTCGCAAAATACAATAAACCAATTATCCGATTACCCTGTATGCCGGCAGGCACAAGTATCGGGATCAAATTCTTTATCAACAGTATCCAATGTGGGAAGCATATAAAAAAGGATATAAAGCCTATTTGCAATTAGAAAAATCTTTATCCGAAAATTCGGTGGAGGCTTATCTTCATGATATTGAAAAATTCACTCAATTTCTATATCTGAATAAACTGGAAAAGAATCCTAAAGAAATCGAACTAAATCATCTTGAGAATTTTTTACAATGGATTAATGAATTAGGAATGACACCGGCATCACAGGCAAGGATCATTTCAGGATTACGAAGTTTTTATAAATTTTGTTTTCAGGAACAAATTTCGCAAACGGACCCTACTTCTTTGCTGGAAGCACCCAAACTCGCCAAACATTTGCCGGATGTATTAAGCTTTGATGAAATAGAGAAAATTATTGAAGCTAATGATGTGAGTACGCCCGAAGGAGTGAGGAACAAAGCAATCATTGAAACTCTTTATAGTTGCGGGCTTCGGGTATCTGAACTGGTAAATTTAAGGCGATCTTGCCTTTATTTTGATGCGGGATATGTGCGCATTATCGGCAAAGGAGATAAAGAAAGATTGGTTCCCATTGGTTCTTCTGCTATAAAATATATCAATATATATATTGAAAACATTCGTGTACATGCACCTGTAATTCCTGGCAATGAAGACGTTGTTTTTTTAAACCGAAGAGGAAGAAAACTTACCCGGGTGATGATATTTACCATCACAAAAAACCTGGCTAAAAAAGCATCCGTCACTAAAATTATTTCACCACATACTTTTCGTCATTCCTTTGCTACACATTTGGTAGAAGGAGGTGCTGATTTGAGGGCTGTTCAGGAGATGCTTGGCCATGAAAGCATTACAACTACGGAAATTTACACACATCTCGACAGGGAATATTTGAGAGATACTTTACAACATTTTCATCCGGCGTTTAAAGGGAAATAGTCAGGATTTTTTTTGATATATTTCAAATTGAGCTATTATTTTGCTCTACAGTAGTCAACCTTTGGTTTTGAAAAACGTTATCATACTTTTTAACCCTCCTGCGATAATTCTTAAACATGCTCATCCATTTCAACTCAAGCACGCCAAAAATACCTTCTTTAACAATTCCTTTATTCATTTTTGAAAGACCAAACTGGCGGTCAATAAAAGTTATAGGCACTTCCTTTATTTTAAATCCTAATTTCCAGGTAGCAAATTTCATTTCAATCTGGAAAGCATATCCGACAAAACTTATTTTATCGAAATTAATCGCTTCCAAAACATAATTTCTGTAACATACGAAACCAGCAGTGGGATCTTTTACAGGCATAAAAGTAAATAACCTTGTATATACAGAAGCTCCTTTGGAAATGATAACTCTAAGTGCAGGCCAGTTTTCAACCTTTCCTCCTTTTACATAACGGGAGCCTATTGCCACATCAGCACCCCCCATTTTACAGGCTTTATATAATTTATCCAGATCTTTTGGATTATGAGAAAAATCACAGTCCATTTCAAAAATAAATCGGTAACCTTTGTCCAGCGCCCATTTGAAACCATGTATGTAAGCAGTTCCCAATCCAAGTTTTCCTTCACGTTCTTCTAAAAATAATTTACCAGGATAGTCAACAAAAAGATTTTTTACAATATCTGCAGTTCCATCAGGAGATCCATCATCAATGATAAGAACATGAAAATCCTGATCTAACTCAAAAACTGTTTTAAGTAAGAGAGCTACATTTTCCCTTTCATTATAAGTGGGTATAATAAGAAGCTTTTCCAAAGACAAGGATATTATTTGAAATTAAATTTACTATTTTTATTTGTTACAATTTTAAAAAAACGGATTAACGGTTTATTTTTTTAATAGGGTACGATTGAAAATTTCGGTCAGTTTTTGTTTGGTATGCAAAGAAAAATCTCCCCTCATCATCCAGTCATAATATTGTGGTTCAGCTTTTAATACTTCTGCTACCGGGCGGCCTTTATGTTTGCCAAAGTTAAAAACTTCTACATCATTATCCAGCACAAATCTTCTTGAAAAATCCACATATTTTTCTTCACCGGTAAATTGCAAAACTGTATCAATGGTGTTTCCGAGATTTTTATACCTCATTAACTGCGCTTCCAGGATTTCCCAGGTTGCTGATGCATCTGCTTCAGCAGAATGGGCATCTACTAATTCCTTATCACAATAAAATTTATAGGCAGCTTCCAAAGTCCGCTTTTCCATTGTATGAAAAATGGTTTGTACATCCAGCATACGGCGATTAGACATATCTATTACAATACCTGCTCTTAAAAATTCTTCCATCAATAAAGGGATATCAAACCTATTGGAATTATATCCTGAAAGATCTGAATTATCAATAAACTGTTTTAATTCATTAGCCACTTCTTTGAAAGAGGGTGCTTTTTTTACTTTATCATCTGTAATTCCATGAATGTCGCTGCTGCTCTTAGGTATAGGTATTTGAGGATTGATTAATTTACGCTTTACCTGTTTCGTTTTATCGGGTAAAATTTTAATCATTGCAATTTCTACAATTCTATCGGTAGCAATATTTATACCGGTAGTTTCCAAATCAATAAAAACGATAGGTCGTGCTAGTTGTAAAGGCATATTGGATGTAAAGTTTAAGATTTAATATTCAGAGTATTTAAAATATCCATTCCATCAAAATTACCACTGCTCATAAAAAGAAAATTAGTATTATTAAAAGTATAGTTTTTTAATTTTTCTTCAAGAAATTTCTTTTCAGTTATCACTTCAAGGTTTTTCTTCTGAAATCCATGTTTCACACTTTCAGGATCCAGAAATTTCATTCGTTTTAATTCCAACGCATGGCGACTGTAAAAAACGATAGCTTCATCTGCTTTTTCCATCGCTCCATTATATTCACTCATAAATTTCTCATTAAGGCTACTGAACGTGTGAAGTTCCAGGACAGCTATTAATTTTCTCTCAGGAAATTGTTCCTTTACTGCATTAATGCTTGCTTTTACTTTGCTTGGTGCATGAGCAAAATCCCTGTAAATGTTACAATTATTTTTACTTACAATTAATTCCAGTCTTTTCGCCGCTCCTCCAAAAGTGGCAATTCCCTCAGCAAAAATAGTCTCATTTATTCCAAGTTCTTTACACACAAAATAAGCCGCCTGCAAATTTAAAAGATTATGATTGCCAAAAACTTCCAAATTGGCTCTTTCTTTACCAATTATCACGCCCGTAATACCATTTTCAATATTATGATCAGGAATACTGTATGGAATATACCGGATTTCTTCACGGTAATTTTCTTCAACCAGTTTTTTTAGAACATCGTCAGTTTTATTATATATCAAAACACCTCCTTTTTCGATCTTATTTATAAAAATCACGAACTGTTCCAGGTAAAATTCAAATGTTGGAAACACATTAATGTGATCCCATGCAATACCCGTTATGACTGCAATGTGAGGATAAAGGAAATGAAACTTAGGTCGTTTCTCAATCGTACTGGCAGGATATTCATCGGCTTCACAAACAATGACAGGAGAATCAGTTATTTTTACACTTTGCACAAAGCCATTGAGCCTGGCACCAACAAGATAATCAAAATCAACCCGCGCATATTGAAGCACATGCATAATCATTGCGGTAGTAGTTGTTTTACCGTGGCTCCCTCCCACTGCAATTCTTTTTTTATGAAGACTTTCATGATAAATATATTCCGGAAAAGAATATATTTTTAATCCGAGTTCCATTGCTTTTCGAAGTTCAGGATTATCCTGTTTTGCATGCATTCCTAAAATAATGGCATCAATATCATGATTGATATTTTCAGGGAACCATCCTATTCTCCCGGGAAAAATATCTTCATTTTTGAGTGCAGAAGAGGCAGGTTCAAAAATTTCATCATCACTCCCGCTAATTTGGTAGCCCTTATGTTTTAAGGCAATAGCCAATTGATGCATTACACTTCCGCCAATAGAAATAAAATGAATACGCATTATTTTCTTAAAAATTTATCATCTGTTTTAACAATAGAAAGATAGATAAAACGTTTTAATCAAGATCCAAAACAAGTTTTAACTTTGCAAATTAATACCTAATTAAATAATAATTTATGAAAAAATTATTTATATCCCTTTTAATAATAGGTTTCATTATTGCTTTATCTTCATGCAGTGGAACCCGAAGGACCGGTTGTCCTATGGAACAAGGTATTTTGCATTGATATTTTTAAGACTTAAGATTAAATAATGAACTGGATTATATTGGAAGAGGAAAAGCAACTTGACGACATAATAAATGATTCTGTAACAATTCCCCAGGTAATTTTTAAACACAGCACCCGTTGTGCTACAAGCGCCATGGCCAAAAACCGTCTTGATAAAAATAGTGCCCCTGATGGTATTAATTTTTATTTTCTTGACCTGATAAAACACAGGGATCTTTCTGATAAGATCGCAGATTATTTTAAAGTTTACCATCAGTCACCACAAGTATTAGTAATAAAAAATGGTAAATGCGTTTTTAATGAAAGCCATAGTGGTATTGTGTTTGATGAAATCGAATCTGCTATTATTCAGAAATGAGAATTATTAATTTCATAAAAATGGGATATTAATCTTTATTTAATTGTAAAAGAACCCTTCTTTCTTCACACAATTTTCTTAGTCATTTTTTTTAAATTAATTTCCATTCAAATATTCCTGCAATTCTGCATCTGTTTTTACCAAAACATCCCGTACCTTACTTCCCTGGTTAGGCCCAACGATTCCTGCGGCTTCTAATTGATCCATTAATCGTCCGGCCCGATTGTAGCCCAGTTTCATTCTACGTTGCAACAAAGAAGTGCTACCACTCTGGCTTTGAACAATAAGTTTTGCTGCGTCATCAAAAAGTGGATCACGGTCATTAGCATCGAAACTTTTGTTTTCAAATTCTTTTTCATCTACATATTCCGGCAACATAAACGCTTCAGGATATCCTTGTTGATCGCCAATAAAATCTGTCACTTTATCTACTTCAGGCGTATCTACAAAAGCACACTGAAGTCTTGTAAGTTCTCCATTATAACTAATAAGCATATCACCTTTACCTATCAACTGTTCGGCACCTCCCATATCCAGAATAGTGCGACTGTCTATTTTACTGCTCACTTTAAATGCAATACGAACCGGAAAATTCGCTTTAATGGTGCCGGTAATAATATTTACAGAAGGGCGTTGGGTAGCAATGATCAGGTGAATACCCACCGCTCTTGCAAGTTGTGCCAGACGTGCAATCGGCATCTCTACTTCTTTTCCTGCTGTCATTATCAAATCTGCAAATTCATCAATTACCAAAACGATAAATGGTAAAAACTGGTGGCCTTTTTCCGGATTTAATTTCCTGCTAACAAATTTTTGATTGTATTCTTTTATATTTCTCGTTCCGGCTTCCTTCAACAAATCATAACGATTATCCATCTCTATGCACAAGGCATTCAAAGTATGAATTACCTTTTTTGTATCCGTGATTATAGCTTCTTCTTCACCGGGCAATTTTGCAAGGAAATGTTTTTCAATACTTTTATAAATACTCAATTCCACTTTCTTAGGATCTATCAAAACAAGCTTTAATTGAGAAGGATGTTTTTTATATAAAAGAGAAACAAGAATTGCATTCAAACCGACAGATTTTCCCTGGCCGGTAGCTCCGGCCATTAGCAAATGCGGCATAGAAGTAAGATCAACAATAAAATTTTCATTGTCAATTTTTTTGCCAATTGCAATTGGCAAAGTGAAATTATTATTCAGGAATTTTTCTGCGCTCAACAAAGTTTTCATACTCACTATGGTCTTCTTAAAATTAGGTACTTCAATACCAATAGTTCCTTTTCCCGGAATAGGTGCTATAATACGAATCCCAAGTGCAGAAAGGCTTAACGCAATATCATCTTCCAGGTTTTTGATTCGTGAAATACGAACGCCCGGGGCGGGAATAATTTCATATAAAGTAACAGTTGGCCCTACAGTTGCAAAAATTTTCTGAATTTCTATATCATAATTTCTGAGCGTATGGATAATCTGATTTTTGTTTTCCTCCAGTTCAGCAACATCCTGAATGATCTTATCACTTCCATGATTTTCCAATAAATCAACTGTTGGATACTTATAATTTCTAAGATCCAAAACCGGATCATAAGGATCCTGCTGCATTTTTGGTTTTATCAAAACTGGCGATTCTTCTCCGGAATCACTTAAAACTTCGGCATTTTTCACTTCCAGTGCAATTCCACTTTCAGGTGCATTATCCCTGACAATTGTTTTTTTAACTTCTTTCGAAGAAGTGTTTTTAGAATTTGAATTTCCATTCTTTTCTACAATTTCAAAATCATGATTGGAAGAATTCTCCTCTTTCATGTAATTTCTGTCTAATGGTAAAATATCAGCATTGGAAGTTGATTGTAAATCTCCGTTCCTATTTTGATCAGAGAATAAGGTATCCTTGCTGTTTGAAAGAAATGTATTGGCAGTTCTGATTTTTGTACGAAAATTAAAAGAAGGATTAAAGCGCCAGATGATATAACTTAATATCCCAACAAGCAGGACTGCTGCAGTACCAGTATAACCCAACACCTGCTGCAACCATCCATTGATAATATCACCTATTTTTCCTCCCCAAAAGAATTCCGGACTGGAAGAAATTATTTTATCAGAATGTGGCGAATGCATCAAAAATGATGCACAAACGCTGATCACCAAAAGTCCTGAAATAACATACCTGATATTTCTGCCAACAGAAAATATCTTTTTTGGAGCAAATAAATTGACCCCAATCACAAAGAAAAAAATACAAAATAAATAAGAGGCTATCCCAAAACCAGAACGGAAAAATTTATCGGAAAAATAAGCGCCAGCTGCACCCAGTGCATTGGCTATTGGCTGGTCGTGGCTCGGTAACAAAATTTTAGCGCCTTGCAAAACTTTAGACTGGTCCTGCTGCCAGGTAAATAAATAGGAAGTAAAAGCAATAAATAATAAAAAAGAAATAAGAATTAAAATGATACCTGCGATTTTATGCGAACGCTCATCGCGGATTAATTTTTTTACTTCTATTTTTTCCATCTTATCAGGATTCAATTTAGAAGAATTTGATCTATTAGAATTTTTTGTTTTTTTTCGGGTATTTGCCATCGGCGGCAAAGATAGGAAATGGAATATTGTTTTTTAAAATAGCGATCGACGCTTATGGCATCAGACTTCGGATGGATTTTAGGATATCGCAAAAGTTAGCAACTTTATATAATAAGTGATACTGACCTTTGGAACAAACCTCCTGTGTCAGATATTTCCCTTAATTTAGTTATACAAACAAATATAAATTATGAGTAATCACAACGAATTACCCAATGAAGAAAATTTCAGCGATGACCCTGAAGAAAATTTGAAGATGCAAAATGATTTTATGAAAATGAAAATGATGATAGAGTCGGGCGCACGCTTTGGAGGCAGTAATGAAAACCTTCCTCCTGAAATTGAAAATGAATGGCTGAAAAATATTATGGAATTTGAAAAAGTGAATGCAGATTCAAAATCAAAAAAGATTTTTGATGTACTCAGCAGACCCTCTTTTGAAGATGATTCAAAACTAAATGAAGAAAATTTCAAAACTGAATTTTCAAGATTGCAAATTTTATTAGAGAACCATGGGATAAATGTTGAATTTAACAGGGAAAGAAATGACCGGTTCAAATACCATTTTATTACCAAAGAATTATTTGATTATGAGACTACATTTATTCCGGTAAAAGGAATGTTAACTTATTTTCTTTATGAAGAATTCCATCCGGATCATGAATTGGATATAAAGAATTTGACCGATCAGTTTTTGAAGGATTATTTTGACAAGAAATTAAATGAAGACACTTACTACATCGGCGATCATTTTATTGAACCGGATGGAAATGTACTTTCTAAAGAAGAATTAATGAAACAGTTCCTGGCGCCTTATGATTTTTTATGGAGTTTGAAAATACATCTTTCACTATTGAAAAAATAGATTTTGAATTGAATGAAGAAACTGAAGACGGTCAACAGGGAATGGGGTTTAGCGAAGGAGAAATAAAGTATGATATTATTTTTACAGGAGGAGAAATAAAAAAAATTCACGGACCTTTTAAAATTTATTTTTCCTTGCAATGGGATTGCTGGAATATTTGTTTCTTCTCCCTTCCGGGATTCAATTATCATCTCAAAAAAAACTAAAATGAAAAATATACAAAATCATAAAGTAGTTTGTTTTGGAGAAGTATTATGGGACATATTGCCATCAGGAGCTGTACCTGGTGGTGCGCCAATGAATGTGGCATACCATCTACATAAACAGAATTTGGATCCTGCAATAATTACATCCGTTGGTAATGATAAAAAAGGAAAAGAACTTTTTGATATTTTTTCAGGTTATGGTATATGTACTAATTTTTTTCAGATAGATGACCAACACGAAACGGGTAAGGTATATGGCAAACAAAACGAAAATAAAGATATGGTGTATGATATCGTAAAACCAGTCGCATGGGACTATATCAAATGGGAAAATGATTTTCAGGATTTGGTTTCCCATGCTGAATATTTTGTATTTGGTAGTCTCGCAGCCCGAAGCCTCCAATCAAAAAATACACTTTTACAGTTATTGGAATGTGCTAAAATAAAAGCACTCGATATCAATCTAAGGCCACCGCACTTCAACAGAGAAATTATAGAGGAATTATTATCCAAAGCCAATTTTCTCAAATTAAACCAGGAGGAACTGGAATTAATATCAGGATGGTTTTCAAAATATACAGATTTGAATGACAGGGCAAAGTTAATCAGGGATAAATTCCATATTCAAAACATGGTGGTAACCCGTGGTGGAGCAGGAGCCGTTTTATTTTATAACGGAAAGGAATTCACGCACAATGGATACAAAGTAAATGTAGTGGATACAGTGGGTAGCGGGGATGCATTTTTATCAGGATTGATAGGCAAACTAATGACTCATGCCGATCCTGCAAAGGCTTTGGATTTTGCCAGCAGGCTGGGTGCTTTTATTGCTACAAAAAAAGGTGCGTGCCCGGATTATAAAATGGAAGACATTGAAACCTGTGTTTTTGAATGAAATATTTATTAAAATTTAATCAGGCTCAAAACCAATTCCAATTTTAAAAAAGAATTTCTACTTTAATATTAAGAATAAATTCGTGAAAATTTTGTAATTCGTGGCCATCCATATCATTAAAAGAGTATCAAAAATGAAAATAATTTTCTCTTTGTTTTTCATGTTATTTATTTCAATTACAAATGCCCAGGAGACGTACCATGAGCCTTACCGCCCACAGATTCATTTTTCACCGAGAGCACATTGGATGAATGATCCAAATGGAATGGTTTATTATAAAGGGGTTTATCATTTGTTTTTTCAATACTATCCCGGAGGCACAGTATGGGGGCCAATGCATTGGGGACATGCTACCAGTAAAGATTTAATTCATTGGCAACAACAGCCTATAGCATTGTATCCTGATAGTTTGGGATATATTTTTTCGGGAAGTGCCGTGGTAGATAAAAATAATACTTCGGGTTTTGGAAGAAACGGGAAAATACCATTGGTAGCAATTTATACCAACCACGATCCTAAAGGTGCAAAAGCAGGCACAAATAATTATCAAAATCAAAGTATTGCCTACAGCCTTGATAATGGTAAAACATGGATAAAATATTCAAAAAATCCTGTTCTTAAAAACCCTGGCATCACTGATTTTCGTGACCCTAAAGTAATGTGGTATGAGCCGGATAAAAAATGGATAATGACTCTTGCCACAAAAGACAGAATTACTTTTTATTCTTCTCCTGATTTAAAAAATTGGGAAAAAGAAAGTGAGTTTGGCGAAGAAGCCGGAGCACATGGAGGGGTGTGGGAATGCCCCGATTTATTTACACTAAATGATAATAGTAAGAAAGTTTGGATACTGATTGTAAATATTAATCCTGGCGGCCCAAATGGCGGATCCGCCACACAATATTTTGTGGGAAAATTTAACGGAAAAAAATTCGTCGCCGATAATGAAACCATAAAATGGCTGGATTATGGACCCGACGAATACGCCGGTGTTACCTGGAACAATACCGGAGACAGAAGAATATTTTTGGGCTGGATGAGCAACTGGCTATATGCGAATGTAGTCCCGACGATAAAGTGGAGAAATGCAATGACAATACCTTGTGAATTGAAATTAAAACATGTAGGAAAAGAACTTTTAGTAACTTCTGAGCCGGTAAAAGAATTAAGTTTAATTGAAGAAAAACCAATAATTGACAAAAATATTTTGGTCAATAAGGATTTTGATGTTGCACAAAAAATCAAAAAAGTGTCATTTCCTTGTCGCCTGAATCTCAGCATGGATTCAACAGAAGATTTTTCGGTGATACTTTCCAATGATATAGGGGAACAAGTAGTTATTGGTTATGATAAAAGCAATAACCGATATTATATTGACAGGACTAAATCAGGAAAAGTCGATTTTCAAAAAGATTTTGCAGAAGTTCATACTGCACCACGTTTTACAGAAAATCCGAAAATGAATCTTTCCCTGGTAATTGATGTCAGTTCTGTAGAATTATTTGCTGATAATGGATTAACGGTAATGACAGAAATATTTTTTCCAAACAAACCTTATGATAAAATAAGTATCCATTCAAATAATAAAACAAAAATTAAAAGTCTGGAATATATCAAATTAAAAAGCATTTGGAAATAGATTGAGATATAACTATAATGATTAATCGAAGATTAAACAAATATGATTCGGAATATAAAAACCATATCCATCATTCTAACAATTGTATTAATGGCAACAGGATGTCATTGTAAAAAAAATAAATATGGCTTCAAGACGAAATTTTATTAGAAACACAACCCTTGGCCTCACGGCTGCATCATTGGCTCCTTTAGTTACATTGGGAAAATCGTCTAATTACGCTGCTCCCGAAAGATCAAAAGACCTTCCGTTAGGAATAGCGGGTTATACTTTTTTAAATTTTGATATTCCTCAATCAATACAAATGATGCAAAGAGTAGATGTTCATTTTATGTCAATAAAGGATTTTCACCTTCCTCTTAACAGTAGTAAAGATGAGATTGATGAAGTAGTAAAAGAATTCAAAGAAGGAGACATTAATATTTACGCCGTAGGTGTTATTTATATGAAAACAAAAGATGACGTGGATCAGGCTTTTGTGTATGCAAAAAATGTGGGTGTTTCAATAATCGTTGGTGCGCCTGAACATGATCTTATAGATTATATAGAACAAAAAGTAAAATCATATAATATAAAACTGGCCATTCATAATCATGGTCCGGAAGACAAATTGTACCCCAGTCCACAGGTTGCTTATGATTTAATTAAAGATAAAGATTCCCGCATGGGGCTTTGCCTGGATATTGGCCATGCTCAACGTGCAGGCGTGGATCCTGCAAAAGCAGTTTTAAAATACAATAAACGAATTTTCGATCTGCATATAAAAGATGTAACAAAGGCTGAACAAGACGGAGAAGCGATAGAAGTCGGCAGAGGTATTATTAACTTTCCTGCATTTGTAAAAGCATTGCGCAGGATAAAATATCCGGGGCATTGCAGCATTGAATTTGAAAAAGATATGAAAGATCCTTTACCAGGCATAGCAGAATCCGTCGGATATTTTAAAGGGGTAAAAGATGGAACTGCTTAGAATGAAAAATGTCATTGCCATATTCGATGTAGGGAAAACCAACAAAAAACTTTTTTTGTTTGATGAAAATTATAAAATAGTTTTCGAACGCTCTTCGGTTTTTCCTGAAACCATCGATGAAGATGGCTTTCCATGTGAAAACTTAGAAAGTCTAAAAATGTTTGTTCTTGATTCTCTTAATGAAATAATCAACTTAAAAGAATTTAAAATCAAGGCCATCAATTTTACAAGCTATGGAGCCAGCTTTGTGTATTTAAATGAACAACTGCAAGCCATTGCGCCATTATACAATTATTTAAAACCTTATCCTGAATCGCTAAAAAAACAATTTTATAATTTGTACGGCGGTAAAGATGAATTTGCTTTTCGAACGGCATCGCCAGTTCTCGGAAGCTTAAATTCAGGAATGCAACTTTACAGGATCAAATATGAGAAACCCCATTTGTTTAAAGAGATAAAATACGCATTGCATTTACCTCAATATTTAAGTTTTCTTATTTCGGGAAATGTTTGCAGTGATATTACCAGTGTCGGTTGTCATACTAATCTTTGGGATTTTCAAAAAAAAGATTATCATTATTGGGTAAAACAGGAAGGCATATCCGAAAAACTGGCTCCAATTATTTCTTGCTCAGAGGTTATTCCTGTATCATTTCCAGGCAATAATTATCGGGTTGGCATCGGACTTCATGATAGTTCAGCCGCTCTCATCCCCTATCTTATGAATTTCCGGGAACCATTTATTTTAATATCTACCGGTACCTGGTGCATTTCTTTAAATCCATTTAACCATGCGCCTCTCACAAAAAAAGAACTTAAAAATGATTGCCTGTGTTATATGTCTTACGATGCCAAACCGGTGAAAGCTTCCAGGTTATTTGCAGGAAATGAACACGAAATAGAGGTGAAAAGAATAGGAGAACATTTTAATCAGAATCCCTCCAGGTACCGAACAATGGATTTTAATCCTGAAATAATTTCATCACTTCAAAAGAAAAACAGATCAGAGAAAAAATTACGAGAGAAAATGGAAAATGACAAAAAACCTTTATTTACTGATACGGATCTGTTAAATTTTAAAAATGATGAAGAAGCCTATCATCAATTAATGCTGGGCATTATCGCACAGCAATACGTCTCTACTCAATTGGTATTAAAGGGAACGAATGTTAAAAGAATTTTTGTTGACGGAGGTTTTGGTAATAATGCAATTTACATGAATCTACTTGCGTCAGTTTTTCCAGGTATGGAAATCTATGCGTCTTCGATGGCACAGGCAACAGCAGTGGGTGCGGCACTTTGCATACACGATGCATGGAATAAAAAAGCGTTACCTCATGATATTATTGAGTTAAAATATTTTTCAGCCGGCCAATATCCTCTTTCATAAAAGAAAGCAAATCGTATTATGTCAAATGGAATTAATCTAAAAAATATAATGATATGGTTATTGTTATTGAATAAGTTTGCAATGTTACCATTCGGGAATTTTAAAAACTATCATCATGAAATTAGAATATAACCCAAGATACCCTTCAGTAGAAGATCTCAGGACAAAAGCAAAAAAAAGAATCCCGGGATTTGCGTTTGACTATCTTGACGGAGGTTGCAACGAAGAAATAAATCTTCACAAAAACACCTCGGAAATTCGCGAGGTGGAACTTCTTCCGCAGTATCTTAAAAAGCATGCCGGATCGAATATGAAGACGGAACTTTTTGGGCATCTTTATGACGCACCTTTTGGTATAGCGCCGGTAGGCTTGCAGGGATTGATTTGGCCCAATTCGCCTGAAATACTTGCCAAGGCTGCTTTTAAGCACAATATTCCATTTACGTTAAGTACCGTAAGCACAAGCACGATTGAAAGAATCAGCGAAATTACCGAAGGACAGGCATGGTTTCAATTGTACCATCCCGCAGAAAATACGTTGAGAGATCAGATTATCAAGCGCGCGTCGGAACATTGCCCCGTTCTTGTAATTCTTAGTGATGTGCCCACGTTTGGATATCGGAATAAAGAAATAAAAAATGGCCTGGCGATGCCTCCAAGAATGACGCTACATAATGTGCTGCAGATTATGGGGAGACCCAATTGGGCACTTAGGACATTAATCCACGGGCAACCTTCTTTCAAGATAATGAAACCTTACATGCCTAAAGGAATGAATATGCACCATCTTGGATTGTTTATGAATAAAACTTTTAACGGCAGATTGAATGAAGATAAAATAACGGCTATCCGCGATATGTGGAAAGGGAAATTGGTTTTGAAGGGAATCGTAAACGAGATAGATGTCGAAAAATGTGTTCAATTGGGAATTGATGGGATTATCGTTTCCAATCACGGAGGAAGACAATTGGATGCAGGTCAATCTACCATTCATTCATTAAAAAAAATTGTAGTAAAGTATAATGATAAAATAAAAATAATGATGGATAGCGGTCTTCGTTCGGGCCCTGATATAGCAAGGACGCTTGCTTCAGGAGCAGAGTTCACATTTTTGGGAAGAACATTTATGTACGGTGTAGCTGCCCTGGGCAACGAAGGTGCTGATCATACCATCGTTATTTTAAAAAGACAATTACAGCAGGTGATGGATCAACTTTGTTGTGAGAAGGTGAAAGATTTTCCACGCTTTCTTATAAATTGAATATCACAACAACAGATAAAATATCGAATCAATTTTATTATAAATTCCAGAAAAAAACCCCACTAAAATGTGGGGTTTATAAATATTATTTCAAAATAATTTATTCGGCTACTACTTCAAAATCCACTTCTGTTTCATGTCCTTTACCAAAATCAATTTTAGCCTTATAACTTCCTAATTCTTTTACTTCATCAATGATTGCTATTTTACGGCGATCAATTTCGTAACCTTTTTGTTCGCGAATTGCTCTGGCTATCTGAACAGAAGTAACACTTCCAAAAATCTTTCCGCTCGTGCCGGTCTTGGCGCCAATCCTTAATGGTGATTCCTGCAAAACGCTTATAACACTATTAATTTCTGCTAAAAGTTTTTCTTCTTTCTTAGCTAATTGCTTTTTGCGTTCTTCCAATTGTTTTAAATTAGAAGGGCTTGCTTCTATCGCAAATTTATGAGGTATCAAATAGTTACGGCCATAACCGTTTTTTACATTTACCAACTCGTGAGCTCCGCCTAAATTATTTACATCTTTTATTAATATTACCTGCATTTTTTTGCATTTTTACCCAATCTTTTTCCGATTATTGTCGGGTTTTGTGACTTTCTCCCGATTACGATCGGGATTAGGGTGGTGGAAAATTTTATTTCATTAAATCTGTTACGTAAGGAAGAATCGCCATTTGGCGGGCTTTTTTTATTGCTTCACTCACTTTACGCTGGTACTTCAAAGAATTACCGGTAATGCGACGGGGAAGTAATTTTCCTTGTTCGTTCAGAAATTTTTTCAAAAAATCGCCGTCCTTATAATCAATATATTTGATGCCCATCTTTTTAAAACGGCAATATTTCTTAGGCCTCTTTTCAGCTTTTATAGCTGTAAGGTATTTGATCTCGTTTGGTTTAGGCATTGATTACCTCCGCTTTTTCGGTTCCTGTTTTTACGCCTCTTTTTCTTTTAGCATTGTACTCGACGGCATATTTATCGAGTGCAGTGAACATGTGGCGAAGTACTGATTCATCGCGCAAAAGCTGTGTTTTAAGCTTCTCATTGAAGTCGGTTGGCGCCTTGTATTCCAGAACCCAGTATAAACCGGTCGTTTTTTTCTGGATTGCATACGCCAGTGATTTTAGTCCCCAGGCATTCTCGTGTACTACCTCTCCTTCGTTTTCAGTAACTAACGAAGTGAACTTTTTCTGAGCGGCTTTATATTCCTCTTCAGAAAGTACAGGGGTAAAAATCACCATCAATTCATAATTCTGCATTAATCGTGTTTTTAGCTGTTTTTCAACAACGGGTGAATAAAAAATATAATTTGGGCGGCAAAGGTAATGGATTTTATTATTTTTTGAAAAGAAAATAATCATTCTTCTACTCTGTAAACCGGGTATCTCAAATATTCCGGCTCAAACCAGGGAGAATTTTTATAAATATATTCAAACTGGGCAGAAGCGCTTTTTGCAAATGCACTATCGGATTGCCGTTTAGCTTCCACTTTTTCTTTTAAAGCAAGATGATCTTTTAAATATTGCACGGCAATATCATTCCACCGATATTCACTATATCCTTCTTTTTCCTGGAGAATCGCATCAAAGAAATTCCACGCGAAAAAACTGTCATCACCTGTGGGCTCTAACATTTCAATGATATACCTGTTTGCCGGTTGATTGAGATCGATCACATAATCTCCTTTTAAAAATTGTATTTTCTCTTTTTTATCGGTAACTACCACCTCGTAATTTTTGTGATGTTTTTCATAAGCGCGCGAATAAGATTTTAGGCTGGCGATATGATAGACATTCACTTCCATTAAAGTGTCTTTTTTTAAACGATCTATTTTTACATCATTTAGCTTCAGTAAATCAATTACACCCCACCAACCCTGGGGAATAATATATTCTTTGGGTTTGGTAATTTTATTTTCTGGCTGGAAAGTATCAAAATATTTTACCTCTTTTGAATAGGGTTTTGTATGGTCATAAAATAATACCGGCAATCCGGTGGCCTCGCTTTTTTTGTACCCTGCTTGATATCCTTCAAAAGGAATCAATCTAAATTGAGTGGTGTCTAATTTCCAGCTTAGGGGAAAACTTTTTTGCTGTATCGTATTTTCAATCGCAACTCGTCTTTTGGCGAGAAGTTCTTTTGCGTTTATACTTGCCTGTTGTATGATAGTATATAATAAATCATAAGTCGATTTTACCCTTTGCTTATAGGGTTTAAGCATGTGGGTTTCAGGCATAAAGCTTATCGTGTTGAATAACGCTGCATAACCTGATGAATATCTTGGAGAATCATAAAACATGCTGAATCCCTTTGATGGATCAGTGTCTTCCACATTTACATAAGGAACCATATCCCAGTTTTTTTCTTTCATTCCTTTATATAATGCTGGTTCAAATGTGCTTTTAACCCAAGCCCCCAGCTGTTTTCCGAGCTTATCGTATTGAGTAGTGATCAAGGTCATGGTGTGCTGGTAATCGGCTCCATCGCTTACGTGCGTATCTACTAAAATATCCGGATTGAGAAAATGAAATATCTGAGTAAATGACCTTGCGTTTTTTGAATCACACTTGGTAAAATCACGATTCAGATCAAGGTTTTCCGCATTCCCTCTGAACCCATAAGATGCAGGGCCGTCTTGATTTACACGGCTAAAACTATTTCTATTCAAGGCGCCTCCAATATTATAAACAGGGATAACACCGATTGCAACATTGTTTGGTAATTTTATTTTTTTATTTACAATATCCCGCACCAACATCATACTGGCATCAATCCCATCCGGTTCACCAGGATGGATACCGTTATTGATAAGAATGACTACTTTATGATTTTTATGCCAGGTTAGAGGATCAAAATTTTTGTCAGTGCTTATCAATACCAAACTGAGAGGATAGCCGGCGTCGGTCGGGCCTTTGATTTCAAATTTTATCATAGTAGAATGAAGTGCCAGTTCTTTATAAAATTTAATCGCTTCAAAATAAGTAGCCGTTTCTTTTCCGTTACTTCTTTCAAAAACCGTTTGTTGTGAATGTGCCATAATAGATAATAATATTAATGGGAAGAGGAGAATTTTTCGCATATTTCTATTTGTTTTAAAAATATATTTCCATTTGTCAAATGAATAGCCAAAGCAGTTATTTTTTCAAAACAAAAATAAAGTATCCGGGTCTTATCAAATGCAATAGCCCGTCAAAATTAATCCGACGGGCTATTTAATATATTATTGAAGTGTATTGAAATTTATTATTTTTCCAAAGAATGCGCACCCTTTGTCAATTGACTTTTTAAATTAGCAGCTTTGTTCTTGTGAATGATACCCCTCTTAGCTAATTTATCAATTTTAGAAGATAATTTGGGCAAAGTTTCCAAAGCTCCGGCTTTTGTATCCAATAATTTAAAATCACGTATAGCGTTACGGGTAGTTTTACCCTGGTAACGGTTACGCTCATTACGGGAAGTTGATTTACGTACGTCTTTCTTTGTTGCTGAATGATTTGCCATTAAATAAATTTTTTGGGCTGCAAAGATAATAATATTCCGGAAGAAAAAATGGCTGATTAAAAATTTATTTTCAGGGCAATTTTGTCTTGTTTACCAGTTAAAAAAATAAAAGAATTTAAAATTTACAAAGGATACATTACTAAGATTAAAACCAATTTTGCAAAATAGAAACGAACTATAAGGTTAAACTTCATAAAATAAAAGAAGGATAGACACCCAATATCCTCAAAAAGATTGGTAAGGTAATTGAAAGTTAAATTCGTGAATAGTGAGTTTATTGATAATTGTTACCTTTATAAAAAATTGCTGATGCCGGTAATCTCTATGTTTTATGGCATTATTATCAGAATGTTTTATTATGATAATAAAGAATATCATATTCCGCATATCCATGTTTTGTATGCCAATACGCTGCCGTAATAGAAATCCCCGATGGTAAACTCCTGGCCGGAGATTTCCCAAAAGATAAATTGAAATTGGTATTGGCCTGGATAGAAATTCATAAAGATGAGTTAAAGGCAAATTGGAAGTTGGCGTTGGAAGGCCAAAAAGTATTTAAAATTGAAGCGTTAAAATGAGAATACTGACTGATATAGAACCCTTAAGCAATTTTCGACTAAAGCGCGTGTTCAGCGATGGCACAAAGAAGATTGCTGATATTAAACCTTATCTTGATAAGGAAGTTTTTAAGCCTTTAAATGACCCACATATATTTTCCTCGGCACTTTACAATGGTGGGTACTTTGTAGAATGGAAGAACTATGATGTTGATTTAAGCGCGGATACACTTTGGCATATTTCTATTAATGAATAATGTAATAATTATTTGAAAAATAATAAACCTTATAGGGTATTACACTAAATATCTTTACATGATGCTTCCTGAAATTCTGATTTAGGAAAGCGACTCCCCAATCAATGAATTCGTATTTTTGCAATTCATAATTATTTGAAAACACATGGAACTCTATGCAGAATCTTTGACAGAATATAAAAGACTGAAAACCCTTGAAGTAAAAGTGGGTGATTTGTTAATAGGAAATTTTAATCCCATCCGCATACAAACAATGACGACCACAGATACAATGGATACTATAGGAACTGTGGAACAAAGTATTCGTTGCATCGAAGCGGGTGCAGAACTGGTGCGTATTACAGCGCCTTCCAAAAAAGAAGCGGAAAATTTATTAAATATAAAAAATGAATTGCACAAACGCGGATATAATACACCTTTAGTTGCCGATATTCATTTTACACCCAACGCTGCAGAAATTGCAGCGCGGATTGTAGAAAAAGTAAGAGTAAATCCCGGGAACTACGTTGATAAGAAAAAATTTGAATTAATAGAATATACTGATGCAGACTATGAAGAAGAAATCGAAAGGATCAGGAACCGATTTACTCCTTTGCTAAAAATCTGCAAAGAATACGGAACTGCTATGCGAATTGGAACCAATCACGGCTCATTGAGCGACAGGATTATGAGCCGCTATGGTGATACAGCGATTGGTATGGTAGAAAGCGCTATGGAATTTTTACGAATAGCAGAAAGTGAAAATTATTACAACATAGTACTCAGCATGAAAAGCAGTAATCCGCAAGTGATGATACAGGCTTATCGGCTTTTGATAGAAAATATGCAGAATGAATTAGGTCATTGTTATCCATTACATCTTGGCGTTACTGAAGCAGGCGACGGGGAAGATGGACGAATAAAATCTGCGATTGGGATCGGGACTCTATTAGAAGATGGGATTGGAGATACCATACGGGTTTCACTTACAGAAGATTCTGAATTTGAAATACCTGTTTGCAAAAACATTGTAAAAAGATACAGCGATTCAGGAGATGAAAAAGATTTATCTACACCTCCTATAAAAAATATTTCTAATTTTTTGCCAAATATAACAACCAGGATTATACGAAATACTTTTGAAGTTCAAAATATAGGAGGCAAGCATGTTCCCGTTGTTATAGCAGATTTTCATAAGAAAGATATTATTACAAGAAATGATCTGAGAAGTATTGGTTACAGATACAACGCCACTACCGACAAGTGGAACATCAGCGATATGGCAGCGGACTATATTTTTTGTGGAGAGACTCAGGTGGGTTTCGCATTGCCGGGAACTTTAAAACTCATTTTCAATTATGATTCATGGAAAGGATCTCCTGATAAATCTAAATGTTTTCCCATTCTCAATGCACATCAATATCTTGATAATTCAATTGAAAAATCATCCTCTATTAATTTTGTGATGCTGAATTGCTATTCAAAAAATGATACAGACTTTGATGAGGAAAAATTCTTTGAAAAAATAAAAAATGACAACACTTCTGTTTTATGCTTACGAACCGAAAATAGAAATGCAGTACAAAGTATCCGCAGGATGTTTGTTGAACTGAATGAAAGAGAAATCAAAAATCCTGCAATTATCATTTGCGATAGCGAAAAAGAAGCCATGGATGAAAGCCTTATTCACTTTGCAATTGAGACTGGCGCTTTGTTGATCGACGGTTTTGGAAATGGTATTTTATTGAGCGATCATTACCTGGATAAAAACGAAATTCCGGATTATAAATTAATGAATTCTATTGCATTTGGAATTTTACAGGCATCGCGCACAAGGGTTTCCAAAACAGAATTCATAAGTTGTCCATCGTGCGGCAGAACTCTATTTGACCTGCAGGAAACCACCGCAAAAGTAAGAGCCGTTACGCACCATTTAAAAGGATTAAAAATCGCCATCATGGGTTGTATTGTAAATGGTCCTGGCGAAATGGCGGATGCTGATTTCGGCTATGTAGGAAGCGGCCAGGGGAAAATAACTTTATACAAAGGAAAAGAAGTAATTAAGAGAAATGTGCCTGAAGAAACTGCTGTAGAGGAACTCATTAATTTACTGAAAGAAAATAATGCATGGGTGGAACCTGAGTTGGCACATTCAATTTAAAAATTTGCAACAAACGAACAAATAATAATAATTCTTGTTTTTCATCAGAACATTCACAACTCCTAAAATCTCCTAATAATACCAAAATTAGGAGATTGTTTTTTTGATAAATATTTATTTAATTTTCTTACAACAAAAATAAAAATTCAAATTTGAAAACAGACTTTTTAGTAATCGGCAGCGGCATCGCGGGTCTTACATATGCGCTTAAAGTGGCACAGGATTGTCCCGATAAAATTATCACAGTTCTTACCAAAACCGTAAGTGAAGAAACAAACACCAAGTATGCGCAGGGAGGTGTAGCGGGTGTTACCGACTTCGACAACGATAGTTTTGAGAAGCATATAGAAGATACTCTAATAGCTGGAGATGGTTTATGTAATCCGGAAGTAGTAGAGATAGTAGTGAAAGAAGGCGTGGAAAGAATAAAAGAAATCATCAGTTGGGGCGCTCATTTTGATAAAGAACATTCCGGGGAATATGCTTTGGGCAAAGAAGGCGGCCACAGTGAATTTCGTATTCTCCATCACAAAGATGTAACGGGGAAAGAAATTGAAGACACTTTATTGGCTGCGATTACAAAAAAACCAAATATCCATTTAATAAGTCATTGCTTTGTGGTAGATATTATTACACAACATCATTTAGGCTATTTAGTTACTAAATCCACTCCGGATATTGAATGTTTTGGAGTTTATGTTCTCAATCTTAAGAAAAATAAAATTGAAAAAATTATTTCTAAAATTACTTTGCTTGCAACTGGTGGAAACGGACAGGTTTATCGCACTACTACCAATCCTTCCATAGCAACAGGAGATGGTGTGGCCATGACTTACAGGGCAAAGGGAAGGATTGAAAACATGGAGTTTATACAATTTCACCCAACGGCGCTGTATGAAGCAGGAAAAAGTGGCCAGGCATTTTTAATCACTGAAGCAGTTCGGGGGGATGGCGGCATTTTACGCAATGCAAAAGGAGAAGCTTTCATGGAAAAATATGATGAAAGAAAAGACCTGGCGCCGCGTGATATTGTAGCCCGTGCTATTGATAGCGAAATGAAAATTAATGGTACAGAACATGTTTTTTTGGATTGTACCAAAATGAATATAGAAAAATTCCTGCATCATTTTCCTAATATTTATGAGAAATGTAAATCCATTGGAATTGATGTTGCCCAACAATATATTCCTGTAGCGCCTGCTGCACATTATAGTTGTGGCGGAATAAAAGCTGATGAATGGGGAAGAAGTTCCATTAAAAATTTATATGCCTGTGGAGAATGCGCCAGTACAGGGTTACATGGTGCCAACAGGCTCGCCAGCAATTCGCTTTTGGAAGCGATGGTTTTTGCTCATCGCTGTTACCTGGATGCTGTAAACAAAATAAATTCTGTTGAATTTAATGAAGCTATTCCTGATTGGAATGCGAAGGGAACTAATGCACCCAAAGAAATGATTTTAATCACACAAAGCCTGAAAGAATTGCAATTACTTATGACCGATTATGTTGGAATTGTAAGAACCAATGTAAGGCTTGAAAGAGCTATGAAAAGACTGGATTTACTCCATTTGGAAACAGAAGAATTTTATAAGACTGCATCAGTTTCTCCACAACTTTGTGAATTAAGAAATTTGATTACGGTTGGATATTTAATTGTAAAAAGTGCTCAATTCAGGCGCGAAAGCAGGGGATTACATTTTAATACTGACTATCCGGGGAAAAGTGAATTGGTGCAGAATGTGGTGTTGTAAAGCAAACCACTCAACTAAATCAGAGTTCCAGATTTTTACAAAAGTCTTCCGGATTTCTTCTATTGTCCCAAATTCCCACAATAATGATCACATCTTGATCAACTTTATAAAAAAGAGAATAGTTATTCACCAATGAAACTCTTACGTTTTTGAAATCCGTTGGTTTACCCAGATAAGCTTCAGATTGCAACAAAGTAGTTTTCTTCTTAAATAACTTTGATAACTTTTTGGAATAAGAATTAGATTGGTTGTGCTTTATTCAATATTCAACACAGATATTCACGGGAATAAAGATACGTAATTGATATAATTTTTTTGACAGGCAATGCCTTGAAAGCCGGATAGCTATTGGTTATCCGGCTTTTTTAGTTTTAGAAGTTACTTTTGAAGTACGTAT
>Ga0307373_10003041_pt1 | contig 29646 bp, 27 predicted proteins | sample OX2MG_FD_202534 | JGI IMG/M metagenome (GOLD analysis project Ga0307373, IMG submission 202534) | Soil microbial communities from Risofladan, Vaasa, Finland - OX-2 | ecosystem: Environmental > Terrestrial > Soil > Coastal area > Acid sulfate soil | place: Finland: Risofladan, Vaasa | collected... | reverse complement strand
GGTTCGACAACCACTACATCGACAACTGGTCGCTGGGCGGTGATGTGCTCATCCTGGCCCGTACGGCCGGTGCCGTCGTGCGCCAGGCCCGCAGCTAGGACTCGACGGGATGAGGGGGAGCACTCCACCTCGGAACAAGCAGGCTTGAGACATCCTGGTTGAGGCATATCCCTGTCAGAAATGGCTTGATATTTTGGCTTGGTGCTGAAAGATCCTTTCGCCGGCCTCCGCCATCTGCAGCCCGGTAGGATCCGTCGGCACATGGGCGAGGAAACCGAGAGTGAGGGCGGCCACACGAAGTGGCGCCTGGCCGTGGGCGGTGAACTAATCCTTGGCGGCGTGCTCGGCACAATCTTCTTGGGATCGCACAGCTTGTGGCTCGACGAATCAGTAAGTTCGACCCTGGCGACTGCGCCTTGGCACCGATTCACCGAGGTGGTGGCTCACCGCGAACCCAACATGGCCCTCTATTACCTCTTCCTCCGGGGCTGGGTGGTCTTCGGTCATGGAGAAGCTGCGTTGCGGAGCCTTTCAGTGATTGCCGCAGTCGGTGCGCTAGCGCTCGTGATCATGGTCGCCCGCGACCTGTTTGGCCAAAGGGCCGCCCTTGTCTGTGGCTTGCTACTGGCCGTCGACCCCCTCTTTGTTCAGTTCGCCCAGGATGTACGGGGTTATTCCCTCTGCCTTGTGTTGGTGAGTGCTTCGTCCTTCCTATTCATCCGGGGGGTCCACAAACCGCTCTCGCAACCTTGGGTTACTTGGACCGGCTACACGTTGGTCACCGTTCTGGCGGCGTATACCAATTTCTGGGCCGCCCTGGTTCCGCTGGGCCATGCCGTGTCCCTGGCATTTCTTCCCGGCCGGAGCATCCCTTGGCGGAAGCTGGCCCCAACGTGGGGCGGGATGCTCGTACTTCTGGTTCCCCTGGCCCTTCTGATCAGGGCTACCGACAGTTCGGGAGTCGATTGGGCGGCTGGTTCGTCAGCGGGTCACGTCCTGACCAGGATCAGGGGTGCCGTACCTCACGCGGTGCTCGACCTCGGTGCCGTGGTTCTCATCGTCGGCGTAAGTGCCGTGGTTCTCTTGGTGCGCCGACGCTCAACCATCATGGCTGTATTTGAACGCAATTGGGCTTGGTTCTTCGTGCTGAGTTGGCTGGCGGTCCCCCTGGCGGCGGTACTCCTGCTTTCTGTGGTCTACAAGCCCCTGCTCGTCATTCGGTATCTCATGGTGTGCGTACCACCCGCCGCCATACTCGTGGGAGCAGTTGTGGCCCGGGCCACGGACACGTCTTTCACTGTCAACCGCCTCAGTCGCCTGGTTGCCCTAGGCGGTGGCGCAGTACTTCTCGTGGCTTCATCAATCGGCACATTGATGTGGTACAACTCGGCCGGACCGCAGGATTGGCGGAGCACGGTCACCTATGTAGGGAATTCCTCGCGGCCAGGCGACGGCGTTCTCCTTGTGGCACCCTACGTACGCATCCCTTTCGAATGGTATGTAAGGAAGGAAGCCTCCTGGTCCTCGAAGGTTCATCCGGTCTATCCGTCGCTCACCTGGGGTGTCGATCCGTTGCGTTTCGATGTGTACGTGGCTGTGAGCGAGAGCGCCGTGGCACAGGCCGCACTCACGTACCAGCGTGTATGGCTCGTATTGTGCGATCAGAAGTTCGCGCCCCGGCAATTACAGGCTGTGACGGTGGGTCTTCACCGTGATGGCTTTGCATCAACCAGCATCAGATCCTTCAAGGGAGTGGAGGTGATTGAAGAGATCCGACAGGGGGTGCAGTAAGGGACGCCTGCGGGGAAGTATCCTCGGATATGTCCGATGTGGTCCCTACGCCCCCGGGGTCAGGAAGGGAGCATCGTCTGAAGGTGCTGCTGGTGGATGCATCGGACCGCGGTGGCATCGCCACGTACACGGCGGAACTCAAGCGAGAGCTTCGTGACGGAGGAGTCGACGTAGTGCTGGCGGCACCTGAGGGAGTGGGTGACGAGGGCGCTGTGCTGGCCAGCAGGCGGTGGGGTCCGGATGTCGATCGATTGGGGCGATTTGCGTTGTACCGATTGCGCCTGGCTGACTTGGTCCCGACGACGGTCACTCTACTTCGCGCCGTCGCCCGCACTCGACCTGATGTGGTCCATGTACAGACGGACGTGGTGCCCGGAATCGACCACATGGTTCTCCGGCTCATCGCTCGCCGCTACCCCCTCGTCATTACTGCCCATGACCCAATTCCGCACGAGGCTGGAGTGAGGGAGCTTGCGTATCAAGCCAAACGGTGGCGGGTCGCCGATGCGGTCATCATTCATGGCCAGGAGCCACGCCTGTTGGTTGAGTCCAGCGCCGGTGGGACACCCGTCTATGTGGTTCCCGTCGACCTCCGCTTGGGAAAGGCCTCCATTGGCCGTAGCGAGGCTCGCCGCCGGTTGGGTTTGGCAGATCAACCAACGGCTCTCCTTTTGGGTTTGCTCCGTCCATACAAGGGGATCGGTCTCATCGCCGAAGCGTGGCCGAAGGTCGCGGCCGCCCTGCCGAACGCACGCCTCTTGCTTGTCGGTGTCCCGTATGAATGCGCGGCGCTTGCGGAGCTCGAACGTGCTCCCGGAGTCGAGGTTCGCCGGGGATTCGTCCCGGAGGAGCAGCTCGACTGGTGGGCCGCCGCCGCCGACGTCCTGGTTCTTCCCTATCGTCACGGATCTCACTCCGGGGTGCTGCACCGTGGGTTGGCCGCGGGTACTCCTGTGCTTGCCTCTCCTTCCCTGTCCGAAGAGGTGTACCGGTCAGGTGCGGGACGAGTGGTGCCCTTGGATCCGCCATTGTGGTCCGAGATCATGACCGATGTGCTTGGAGGGCACCCGCTACCCGTTCCTCCCGAACCAGGTGGTCGAATGACGGTGGAGGGGACAATTGCCGTGTATCAACATGTGTTGGCCGCCCGATCAAAATCGGCCCGAGTGCTCACTTCGGCCGAAGGGAGCACGTACGACGCGATTGAGGGTCTCTCTTCCGATACCGTCGACGCTCCTCGACCGGAAGCATCGTGACCCGATGGTTCTCTTGCTCAATTTCGCCGATGCCTGATGGCTTATACGGCGAATTATGGGGCCTCCACGCGGCGACTGGCCTGAAGAGAAACTCGTAGGGGTGGTACGCCGCTCCAGCTTGCTTGTGGGGGGCCTCACTGCGGCGGCGTGCTCCAGTCATGTCCTCTATCCTGCCTGGCTTGCGTGGGCGTCAAGCCGGACGGAAGGGAACCCAACCGTCCCACCTGAAACTTCGTCGTGGCCGCCGGTGACCGTCCTGATCCCCGCATACCGCGAGGCTCGAGTCATCGGCGCCAAAGTGGAAGATGTTCGTCAAAACGGCTACCCGGGTGAACTTGAGATTTTGGTGGTGGTGGACGGCGACCCGGAGACGGCAGATGCGGCCAATCGGGCCGGCGTTCGGGTCCTCTCCGGTGCCGATCGAACGGGCAAGTCCGATGCGCTGAACCGAGGATTCATGGAGATCAACACTCCGGTTGTGGTGATCAGTGACGCCAACAACCAACTGGCACCCGGTGGCTTGGCTGCTCTGGTCCGCCACTTCCAGGATCCAACAGTCGGCGCAGTGACCGGCGAAAAGTGTGAACAAGACGGCGGTGGCGAGAGCATGTATTGGCGGTTCGAATCATGGCTCAAGAAGCGCGAGAGCATGCTGGGGACAACGATTGCCCTGGTGGGGGAGTTCACCGCATTCCGGAGAGAGGCCTGGCGCCCCATTCCGGAAGACGTGGCCATTGACGATATATGGGCGGCGCTTGACCTGTCAGAGCGTGGATGGCGGATCGTCTACGAGCCGGAAGCGGTGGCGATTGATCCGCCTGCCCCGTCACTGTCGGAACAGTGGGAGCGTCGGACTCGGAATGTGTCCGGTGCTTTATTTATTTTCGCCCGCCGACGTCACCAACTCGGGCCTTCCGGAGGGCTGGTGGCGGCGGAAGTGTGGGGCCACCGGCTCGGGAGATACACCGTGAGCCCTCTTGCTCACCTGCTTCTCGTGGGGCTGGCACTCAGGAGACTCCGGACCAGTCGTGTGGCCCGTCTGTTCCTCTTCGGGCACGGGGTTGGCTTGTGGGGGCTCTTTCGCCCGCCGCCCGCGGGGCGTTGGTGGCGCCCGCTGGTGGTCATGGGCAGCCAGGTCCTCTTCCTTCAAGGGGTGGCTCTCGGGGGATCGGTCCGCTATCTCCGGGGAGAACGGCGGGTGGCTTGGACCAAAGCAGAGCGATGAGACCCGATGGGACCGTCGGATTGGACGACCGCGTGCGCGTGCTCATGGTCACCACATCCCGGCAGGTCTGGGGCGCGGAGCGGAGTGTGCTGGCGATAGCGCAGCCGTTGGAGAAGCTGGGCATCGACGTGGTACTCGGTTCACCGCCAGGTGGCGACCTGGAGGCGGCCTGGCGGGGGCTTGAGCTTCCCCACGTTCCACTGGAACTGCCTATTCACGCCGGCATACGGACAGGCGGCGAAGGCGGCGGCCGACCGGGACCCCGGGCGCTGGCCACCGAAGCGCGGGCCACAATCCGGACTGCCTACGCGGTGGCCCGAACCGCCCGACCAATGGACGTCGTGCATTCCAACAGCTTGTGGGGACATCTGGACTGTGCTCTGGCTGGCCGGCTGGCCCGCCGGCCCGTCGTTTTGGAGTTACACGACCTTGTCGTTCCGGGGATAGGTCGGCGGATACTCTCCACGGCGGCCCGGTTGTCCGTGGCGACGGTGGCCGTGAGCACCGCTGTGGCCGACGTGATCGGCGACGGAAGCCGCGCACGGACTGTGGTGGTGTCTCAAGCCGTCGACCTTCGACGGTTCTCCCCCGGACCCGTTGACCAGTCGATCCGTCACCTCCTCACCGATGACCCGGTTGGGCTCCTGGTAGGAATTGTCGGGAGAATCGATCCTTCGAAAGGGGTGGATGTACTGATTCGGGCGATGGGGCTCCTGGGAGGAAAGGCTGCAAGTGCCCGGCTGGTGGTGGTGGGTGCACCTGGTCTGGACGCCGGAGAATACGAAGGTGCGGTTAAGAGGGACGCCGAACGGTTGCTGGGGCGGCGGGTCCGATTCGTCGGTCCGCGCGACGATGTCCCACAGGTTTTGCGGGCTCTCGATGTGCTGGTGAATGCCTCGGCCGCGGAACCCTTCGGCCTTTCCGTCCTGGAAGCCCAGGCCTGTGGCATCCCCGTGGTCGCCCCTTCCTCGGGAGGAGTTCCGGATTTCGTGACGGACGGGGACAACGGCCTGTTGGTGACCCCCGGCGACCCGGCTCTATTGGCAAGCGCCCTCCAGACACTCTTATGTGATGCCCCGTTGCGGAAGCGCCTCGGTCGGCGGGGGCGGGAAACGGCTGAAGCCGAGCATGGGCTGGACCAGCGGGTGGCCATGCTGGCTGAGGTCTACCGGGCTGCGGCTCGACGGGAGCCGGTTCTGTGCGCTCGGTGATGGTGACCAAGTTCCTGCCACTACCCGACGATTCGGGCGGGCGCCAGCGGACCCTGGCCATCGCTCGCCGTTTGGCTGCGCTTGGCGATCTGGTTGTGTGCGCATTCGACGATGGGTCAGCCGATCTGGATGGTCTCAGAGAGATCGGTTTCGACGTCCGAAGCGTGCCGTGGTCGCCCTCACCGGTCCGGGTGGTAAAAGGCGTGGCACATACCCGGAGCGTCACGGCGGGCCGCTTCTGGAGTAGGGCGCTCGCGGACAAGGTTCGCCTGGCGGTACACGAAGCGCCGGTTGACCTGCTCCAGATCGAGTATCTGCAGATGGCGCCCTACGCCGCAGCCTTGCCGGCAGGCTGTCGAGTGCTGGATCTCCACAATGTCGAATCTGAGCTTGTTGCCAGCTACGGCCGCGCCCGACGGGGCCTGGCATCGCGCCTGTATCTGATGGAGTCGGCTGCACTGAGGTCAATGGAGCATCGGCTCATCCCTACATTCGATTCGGTGGTGGTCGTAAGCAAAAAGGAACGCGATCGCTTGGAAACCGGTGCAGCCAAGGCGATTGTGTGCCCGAATGGGCAGGATCCTCCGGTGATGCTGGAATCAGCCTCTTCTCCCGTGGTGGCGTTCGTGGCGACCATGGGTTGGGCCCCCAATGTGGATGCAGCCCTCTGGTTGGGTCGAGAGATCTGGCCGAAGGTGGTGCAGCACGTGCCGGATGCCCGCCTGCTGTTGGTGGGTCGAGAACCTTCGCCAGAGGTGCGGTCCTTGGCCGGCCCCGGACTGGAAGTCACCGGCACAGTGCCTGATGTGGCTCCCTACTTGGTCCAGGCCCAAGTTGTGGTGGCTCCGCTGTTGGCGGGTGGTGGCACCCGGCTGAAAATCATGGAAGCACTTGGTGCCGGCCGGCCGGTTGTGGCCACTACCATCGGCTGCGATGGCCTTGAAGACCTGATCGGGAGGGGCGTGGTGCTGGCCGACGACACCGATTCGATGGTCCACGAAATCTCTCGCTTGCTGGTTGACCCCGACGTTGCGAATCAACTCGGGAAGCTTGGACACGCTGCAGTGATTGCTGATCACACTTGGGACGCAGCCCTTGCTCCATTGCTATCGGCGGTGGCGACGTGACAAAGTTGCTCCTGCTGGCCATGGCCTTGGCGGTTGCCGCACCGTGTATTCGGGGATTCGCCCGATGGGAGCGCCGGGGGAAGGTCCTTCGGGCCACCGTGATCCTTCTCGTCCTCGAGCTGGTCGATGCGGCGCTGTATCAAGACCAGGATCTCATCCCTCGGGGACTCTTTCATCCTGGCAGTGGCTCCACCCAGTTGCGGTTGCCGGAACTCTTCATTGCGGTGGCCCTGATCGGTCGGCTTGCCGCCAAAAGGATGCCGGAGAGGATCGGCTATCCCGCCATGCTCTGGGTAGCCTTCGGGTTCTGGATGCTGGTCGAAGTCGTGGAGGGGTACCTCCGCGGGAATGTGCATTCCCAGGTCTTGTATGAGGGCAAAGCGGCCATCTACCTCCTAGGCGGTTTCGCATTGGCTTCCGCTGTCCCAGCGCGCCAATACCTCGATGCCAGAATTTTCGAGCGATTAGCCCGCTGGTTCGCCCCGCTCGCGTTGGTTCTCGACGTGATGAGCGCCGGGCACAGCTCCTTGGGTATCAGGGCGCCGTTACTGCCCGTCCCCGACTTCGGCGCCTTGGGCGCGGACGTCGCCACCATGTTCGCAGGGGTCGGACTGATTGCACTGATGCTGGAACTCGGCAAGGAACGACGCAGCCTGTGGACGGTGGCCAGCACAATCCCCCTCCTCCTCAGTACCGTTGTGGCCGGCCAGCGAGCGGCCCTAGTCGGACTGGCAGCCTCCCTGGCCCTCTTGGTCCTGATATCCATGGGAGAGAACGCCCGGCGTCGGCTTCGGGTCAATCTGAGTGAGATTGGCTTGGCGGTACTGGCTATATTCGCCCTCACGCTTGCGGTCGTACTCGTCCCGGCCGCCCTCAGTCAACGGGCTCCAAGTATCCCGTTCTCTTCGACAATCAATACAGAATTCTCGAGTACCGGGAAGGCACAATCGGCCCAGGACCGGATAAACGAATTGCAGGCAGCCCGCCGCATGATCCCCAGAGAACTGATCTTTGGGTGGGGCCTCGGTCTCGAGTACTCCTATTGGTCCCCGGGACCCAATGTGGAGGTGACGAGTGCCCTTACCGAGGATGTCTATTTGGATCTTTGGCTCCGCACCGGCCTTGTCGGAGCGGGCCTTTTCGTCTTGGCCATGCTTGTGTTCCTGGGCGACGGGCTGCGGGTGTGGCGCAGCCACCAGGATCGGATGGTCTCCCTATTCGCCCTGGCACTGGTGGCTGTGGTGTTTGGCATTCTGGTCAAAGGTGGATTTGAGTCAATCTTTGAAAAATACCGATTGGCCACCATGCTGGGACTGTTGCTCGGTATGCTTCGAAGCACCGTCACCTCGGCGGGGGGTACTTGGTCATCTTCACCAGCCCTGTTGGCTGAGTGGAAGGTAAACGAGAAGGTCTGACGAATGGACTTCCGACAGGTGGGGCGAGCTATTCGGACAAACCTGGTTACCTTTTTCGCGATCCTTGTCATTGTGGTTGGTCTGGGAGGAGCGTCCGCGTACCTCCCCGCAAACAAGTACAAGGCCACTGCCCTCCTGCTCGTCGTGCCTGATCCCAGCGTGGATCCATCGAGTGCGGTGGCCGCTCTTCAGCTCTTCTTGCCACAACTTGCCATTGAGGCTCAGTACGGCCCTGAGCTGAAGAAGGTAGCTGCCGCTGTCCCGGCTAAATACGGTGGGGCCTCGGTATCGATCAGCGCCGTGGCTGACCCGCAATCGGGGACGATGACGATAACTGGCACCAGCGGCGACCCTGCAGCAGCAGCTGCCTTCGTCAACGCCGATGCGGGCCTTCTGTCGTCCCTGGAAAAGCGGAGTAATTATTACACACTGGTCGATCCCAGCCCGGCCCCCGTTCCCGATACACCCTCCAATCCGCGCAAAGAGATCCTGTTGGGCTCCCTTGCCCTTGGCATTATTGTGGCGGTGTTTTCGGCGCTGGGCGTCGACGCTTTACGTCGTCGGTTGAGCCATGTAGAGGAAACCAGGTCCCGGATCGGGCTCCCCGTTCTGGCCGAGGTGCCTCGAGTGGGGCGGCATGCCCTCGCTCCTGGTGAAGTCTTCCGAAAGGGCTCCCACCCACTGATCCTCGAGGCTTTTCAGGAGTTGCGGAGCAACTTGCTCTTGGCGCTCCCCGCCGACCGTCCCGCCGTAATCGCAGTGACGTCGGGAAATGCCGCTGAGGGGAAGTCGTCGATAGCCGCCGACCTGGCCTGGGTCCTGGCATCGGAAAACCGGTTGGTCACAGTGGTGGACTGTGATCTCCGTAAGCCCACCATGCATCTTCTTTTGGATACAACCCTCGGACCGGGGATAAGCGGCCGTGGGTCGTTGGATCTCGACCAAGTCATGTGCACGACAGACAATCCGTATCTCAGCGTCATCCCGGCTGGTCTACCCGAGCGCCATCCCGTCGACATCATTTCGTTCACGCTCCCGACCCTCCTCAGTGACCTTCGAGAAGTTGGTCGACACGTCGTCATCGACTGTCCGCCTCTTGAAGGTGTGGCTGAGACCCTTTTGGTGGCATCCATTGTCGACGTGGTGGTCTTTATCGTTGACGCCCGTCACTTCGATCCGGAGCTGGTTCAGCAGCACCAGGCACGATTGCAAGAAGCTGGAGCCACAATGATCGGCGTGGTTTTCAACCGAGTCAGGACAGGTGCCAAGAAGTGGAATCGCTCCTACGGTTACGCAGTGCCCGAAATTGTAGATGGAACCCGGGCGAATCCTCAGAACTCGTCTTACCGTTCGCCCCATCGGCTAGCCAAGCAATGACGGCGCGCTACCTGAGTGCAACCCAACCCTTTTTGGTGAGGGGGCACCGAGGCGAAGAGATGGGTACTTGACCATCCTGGTGAGATTGGGGAAGGCGACACTGTCGACCCGTTCCACTAGGAGAAGTAACCAGAAATGACGGCGGTTCCGACTGTGTCGGTGTGCATGCCGGTTTCGCGAGATGCCAGTGTTGTGCGCCGTGCTCTCATGAGCGTCCTGGACCAGGATTTCAGCGACTTCGAGGTGCTCATCGGTGATGAGACGGGTGCCGCGGAGTCTGCGGTAACCGAAGCCGGCGACCCTCGTCTTAGGTACCACCACAATCCCTCCCGGCTGGGTTTCTCCCGGAACCACGGCGCTCTCCTCGATCAGGCCAGCGGTCGCTACATGGCGGTCCTCCACGACGATGACTGGTGGGAACCAAACTACCTGTCGTCCCTCGTTGCCGTTCTGGACGCAGAACCTGATGTTGGCATGGCGTTTTGCACAACGCTGATTGATGACAGCACCGCCGGAACTTCCCGTTGGCCGGTTCCCCTGGTCGAGGGGCGGCACGACAACGTCATGGACGTCCTGTTGCTAGAGGAGTGGTTTCTCCTACCGATCTCAACCATGTGGAGAGGAGATCTCTGGACCGGACCGGCCCGCCTGTGGCCCGATCTTTGCTGCGGCGATCTGCAATTGTTCCTTTCGATCGCCGACACCGGGCAGGCGATGTACTTTCTTCCCGAAGCACTGGCCCATTGGGTTCAGCACAGGGGACAGTCAGGGGCATGGCGCGGTTCTGACAATGGCCTGGGTGTGGCCAATGACGTGCTTGAATTCTGGGACGGTTGGCTGGAAGGACGGTCTGAAGCGCAGGTCTCACTCGTCAATCGCCAGAGAGCGCGGTGGTACCTTCGGCAATCTCGCGCACTTCTTCTCTCCGGCCGCACATTGGAGGCGAGGGATGCCGTTGCCCGGGCCACGGAGCTTGGACGGGCGTCGGACCTTAGCCGGCATGAACTGCCAGGTATTCATAAGCTCTCGATTGCATCGCATATTCCGGCCCCGGTCGTGCGAGCCGGGGTTGGCCTGAAGCGGATGGTTCTGGAAGGATCGATGGGGCGCCGGATCAGATCGATTGGGCCACTCCCCACGGGCAGGGCCGGATGAAACTTGGATGAAATTGTGGAGTGGGCAATCGCTGGTGGAGGGCAGTGTCATCACTTGAGCAGCATGAGTCGACGCAGTGTTCCATGGTGAATCGGCGCTCGACCTCTCCGGGAGCATGTGAGAGGCCAAAGCCATTGCGCATGGACTTTCACCACGCGAACCAGGTGGCACCTCATGGAGCGTCCGGAGGCTCACGATTTCACTGTGAGCGTCGTGCCCCCCAAGTTCCGGTAACACAGCAATGGCACCATTGGCATCCATTTTCACCTGTCGCCAGTGGGGTCCCTCTCCTAGTACTGCCCGATGCTCGGGGCCTCGACACGTGCTCCGAACACGCTTGTCTCCGTCGTCGCAAAATCGCGCCTGGTCTTAGCGAGTAAAGGTCGATGTCCAGTAGCCAACCCGAGAACTACACCCGCAACGTCCTGACCAATTACCTCACTGCCATCGTCCTGGTGGCGTCGGGTTTCTTGGTGACGCCTGTGCTCACCAGTCACTTGGGAGTGATCGGGTTCGGCGTGTGGGCGCTTATTGGGTCGCTCATACCGTATTTCGAACTGCTGGAACTGGGACTGGCCAGCTCCACCATCACCTATGTGGGCAGGCACTTGGAGGCCGGCGAAGAGCACTTGGTCAACCGGACCCTCAACACCTCATTCTTCATGCTCATGGTGCCTGGTGTTCTTGCCGCCGGATTGGCCATCGGCGTAGCCGTTCTCCTTCCCGACATCGTCCATTCGATACCCCACCATTATGTCGGCCAGGCCCGGATCCTTCTCCTGTTGTTGGCCTTCGACATGGTCGTATCAATCCCAATGGACACGTTCGGTGGCGCGCTGATCGCCAAGCAACGCTACGACCTGCTCAATGCCAGCCTCATCACCGTCATGCTCCTGCAGACGTTCGGTTGGTTCGTGGTGCTTGAACTTCACGGCGGGTTGGTCGACATGGGTGTGGTGACGGTCGCAATCAGTTTGTGTGGTCAAGCGGCAAGATTCATCATGGCGCGCCGACTCATCCCCAGCTTGTCGGTGTCCTTGCGGGAGTTTGACCGTACGATCATCCGCTCGTTCGCCGTGATGTCCGGCTGGTTCTCCCTCTCTGAAGCATCCGGCGCATTCATTGATGGCATGGACATCATCATTGTGGGCATCGTGGTTGGATTGAGAGGGGCAGCCATATTTGCTGTCGGCCAGCGCCTCGGGAAGCTTCCAAGCAAAATCATGACGCCGCCAACGGCCGTGGTCATCCCCTATGCCGCCCGTCTTGCGGGTCGAGACGATCGCCAGGGAATGCGCGATGTCAACAAGAGCGTGACCCGAAAGGTCATGGCACTCGTCATGCCTGCCACGCTGGCCCTCATGCTTTTGGCCACTCCCATCGTCCATGCCTGGGTAGGGCCTTACTTTCACCAATCGGCGCAAGTGGTCATCATCCTGGCCGGCTCGGTGATCGCCCAGGCCATTGGCATCACTCCCCGGGCGGTGATGGCCGGCTCCGGGCAACCCAAGGCGCAAAGTGTGGTCATGGGCATTGAGGCCGTCGTGCATCTCGGCCTTGGGATCGTGCTCTGCCGGTGGTTCGGAGTCCTCGGTGCTCCGTTGACCGGCTTGATTTGCATAGTGTCCCTGGAGGGCTTCGTACTCATACCCATCCTCTACCGGAAGCTCGAAACACCCCTCCCAACCGCGCTTTACGCAATCTTCCGCGCCCACGCTGTCCCGGTGGTTATCTCCGGAGCCATCGGATGGGCACTGGTCAAGTGGCCGTTGGGGACCTTTGTTGACCATCACAGCAGGCTGGCCAGCGTCATGGGTGTCACTGCGGCGGGACTGATTGTGATGATGGCGTACTACGGGATCCTGTTCTTTACCGGAATGGATCCCGCCGAGCGAGTTGGCATGGTGGATTGGGCGCGAAGTCATGTGCCGCTGGCTCGCTCAAGCTGAATGGTGAGTATTCCGGGTGGGGTCGAGGGTTAGTCTTCCCAAGCATGCAACTCGTGCTGAGTGCCAAGTGGGTCACAATTGGCGGTGGAGTGGAGATGCAGACTCTCCAGATGAGCCGTGAGTTGGCTCTACGAGGTCATCGGATTGACCTGCTGTTCAATCGTGACGGGGACCTTGGTCCTGAATTTCGATCGTTCTGCCACTCCATGTCCCAAGTCCCTACTTTTCGATTTTCCCGGAAACGAGCCCTGCGTGACCTTGTCAGTTTGACGCCGGCGGTGAGGGCCGCGGTACGTGCACACCCGGAAGTGGTGTACATCAGCCAACCGGATCACCTGGCATTCGGATTGCTCTCCGGAATGCTTTCCCGTTCGCCCGTGGTCTGTCACCTGCACGGGTGGACCCAGACGGGCTTGATTCCCCGCCTGGCGTCACACGCCAACCGGCTGATCGCGTGCTCGGAGTTCGTTCGCGACCGGGCCATCGAATCAGGGGTTCCACCCCAAAAGGTGGTCGTGGTGCACAACGGAGTCAATTTGAAGGACTACCCGCCCGCCACGGCTGAGCAGCGATCCAAAGCCCGCCGAGCATTGGGCCTGCCCGACGACGCATTCGTGTGCCTCTTCTTTGGGCGTCTTGACACCGAGAAGGGGATAGAGGTTCTTCTGAATGCATGGCGACATCTGGGGCTGGCTGCGGACCGAGCCCGCCTTCTGATCGTCGGATCGCCGTCACTTGTGTCAGACCCCCAAGCCCGGTTGAGAGAGCTGCATGCCATGGCGCCAACGGGGTGCGCCTGGTTGCCTATGCAACGCGACGTGGTGACTCCGCTTCAGGCTGCTGACGTGGTGGCAGTACCGTCGAACTGGGATGAGCCCTTCCCAAGGGTTGTCCTTGAGGGGATGGCCGCCGGCCTGCCGGTGGTGGCCTCCCGGGTCGGAGGTATTCCTGAAGCTCTTACTGGGGAGATGGCATCCTTCCTGTTCGAGCGGGCCTCGGAAGATGAGCTGGCTGACCGTTTGGCCTCCCTGGTGGACTGGCGCAAAGATCGGCCCGACCTGGGACTGCAGTGCAGCGCCCATATTGCGGGTCGATTCGAGATCGAGGGGATGGTTGACGGGGTTGAACGGGTCCTTTTCGATGCGGTCGGTGGATCTGACAAGAGCTCCTGACCGATGAGGATCCTTATATTTGATGAATCACTAGCTCCAATCGGGGGGGTAGAAGTCCAGACGTTGTTCGTCTGTCGGGAATTGGCCCGGCGCGGTCATGAGATCGACCTGGTCTACCTGCAAGATGGCGAGCTCCACTCGGAATTCCAAGAAGTGTGCCGGAAGGTCACGCAAGTTCCGACCTTCCGATTCTCTCGAAAACGGCCTATTCACAGCGGTCGACGCCTCGTGTCATTGATTCGTGCAGTACTGAGTTCCCGCCCCGACGTGATCTGCGTGCAGCGGACAGGAGAAATTGCGGGTGCTCTGGTGGCCGGGCGCTTGGCCCGGGCTCCGGTGGTGTGCCACCTGCACGGTTTTCGGTCAGGAGGTTGCGGACGACGTAAGGGGTCCCAAGTGGCGAAATTCATCGCCGTCTCAAATTTCATCAAAGACAAATGGGTGGCAGAAGGCCTCGAGCCCAGTTGGATCGAGGTGGTGCACAACGGCGTGGAACCGACCGCGTACCCCTTTGGCGGCGCGGAGATGCGCGGGCCAGCCCGCCGAATGCTGGGGTTGCCTGAGGGCGGGTTCCTGGCCCTTTTCTACGGACGACTGGAGCCGATTAAGGGCGTCGAGGTGCTGTTGGATGCTTGGAAACTGCTCAAGCTGGACCCGAAGGACAATCGCCTCCTCCTGGTGGGCTCAGCCGCCTCTGATGCGGAGGGAGCAGCTTATGAAAAGTCGCTCTTGAGTCGAGATTCGCGCGGATGTCACTGGTCACCGAGTCGCCGAGACGTGATCACACCGCTCCATGCGGCTGACGTCGTCGTGGTCCCCTCAAAGGTGGAAGCCTTCCCTCGAGCTGTGATTGAAGCGTTGGCGACGGGCCGCCCAGTGGTGGCGGCCCGTACAGGCGGCATTCCCGAAATGTTGAAAGGGGAGTTCAGTCGCTTCCTCTTCATTCCGGGAGACAGTGCATCGCTGGCCGATCGATTGCAGTCGGTAGTTGCTTGGCGAGAACGCGAACCAGCCCTGGCACAGGCGTGCACAGCGCATGTGCTCGCGCATTTCACCGGACAGGTCATGGTGGATGGCCTGGAGGAGATCTTCCAAATGGCTGCCAGGGAGCATTGAGCTTGGATTTCCACCATCCCTTGGAACTGCGCCTTCGCATGAGCGATGGGCACACCGGAGTGGCACCTGGTCCCGCGTTCAATGCAAAGTGTCCAGCGGAAGATTCACTTCACCGCCACCCTCACCAACAGTTCAGGGATCTGCTCTCTCCAATGCGCTGCTGACGAGAGGCGGCCATCGGGAGGGCACGGATCTCTGCCTGGACCGTCTGGCCAGCCAGATCTTGCCTGGGCCGTGTTACCAGTTGACCATGTACCCAATTGATGGGGACGCCGTCATGCATCTGATTGACCGAGGTCAACCCATTCTGGAACGGAACCTCGCATCGTTTCATCCGGCTGGCGGCTCGGGACCAAATGATTCGCTGCGCCGGTTGGCCACCGATATGCTCAGATCCTCACGGGGTGGCTCTCATGGACGGAGGTCGATGGCCCACGGCTCCACAGCGAAGTTGCTATGCCGATTCGACCGAGGAGCGAAAAGAGTGTGGGTAAAGGTTCAATGAGCACGGGTGCGGGAATTCGTGTCGGTGCGGATGTTGTTGGGGTGCGACAAGTGGCCGAAAGTATCGCTAAATTTGGCGACCGGTATCTTCGGCGGGTCTATACCGAGCACGAGATCGCCTCTTGTATTGGGGCGCCAATGGTCGTGGCCGCAGGTTTGGCGGCCCGATTCGCAGCCAAGGAGGCAACCATCAAGGTCCTTCGCCCCTCCGGCCATCAGCCGGCATGGCGATGCATTGAGGTACACCGCCATGCCGCTGGTTGGTGCAGCATCTCGCTTTCCGGTCATGCTGCGTTCCTGGCTGAACAAGCGGGGATCGCCGAAATAGGCCTGAGCCTCACGCACGAAGCAGATATGGGTGCGGCTGTCGTCGTCGCCATGTGCCACGAAGCGGAGCCAAAATGTGAAGAGCGTGGCTCGCACATCGGCGGGCTCTCCTTCATTGGGGCGGGTTCATGGACGAAATGATTCGCGCCGTCTTGGCCGAACATGGCCGCCTCCCGGTCGACGTGTCGACAATCCGTGACGAAGATGACCTGTACCAGGCGGGAATGACGTCGCATGCGACGGTCAATGTCATGCTCGCCCTCGAGGACGAGCTGGACGTAGAGTTTCCAGAGAGCATGCTTCGAAAGAGCACGTTCGAATCAATCTCTTCAATCCGGACGGCGCTCAGCGAGCTGGCCGCCTCCTAGCAATCGGAGAACACCTGATGACAGCCCCCAATGATTTCGGTAGAGAGTTCTCGCGTCGAGCGGGACGGATCGGGGCAGAGGTTGCCGGACCAAGTGCCGCAGAAGTGGATCGATCAGCGCGTTTCCCCAACGAGGCGATAGAGGCTCTCCGAGCCGAATCCCTTCTGTCAATTCTGATTCCCACAGGGTCCGAGGTTGCACCAGCAACATTGGGACAAGTCGCCGATGTGGTGTTCGAATTGGGCCAGCATTGTGCGTCCACCGCCATGATCTACGCCATGCACCAAATCCAAGTGGCATGCATCGTCCGGCATGGTCGGTCGGATCTCTTCCACGACTACCTGGCGGACGTCACCGAACGCCAGCTGCTGCTCGCCTCGGCGACCACCGAAGCGGGCGTCGGTGGAGATGTGCGTACCAGCATGTGCGCCGTGGAGCACGCTGGCGCAGGTCGCATCCGCCTTGAAAAGCAAACTCCGGTCATCTCCTACGGTGAATATGCAGATGCGGTCCTCACCACTGCAAGAAGGGGCCCCGATAGCCCCCCGAACGATCAGGTACTAGTGCTCTGCCGACCACCTGGGCTGACACTGGAACCCACAAGCGGCTGGGACACTCTGGGCTTCCGCGGCACCTGCAGCCTGGGTTTTCGGTTGGTGGCCGAAGGCGAAGAAGGGCTCGTACTAAGCGATCCGTATGCGGACATTCTGAGCCAGACCATGTTGCCGGTGTCACACATACTTTGGAGCTCGGTCTGGCTCGGCCTGGCCACGGCTGCGACTGACCGGGCTCGGCGCTTCGTGCGGGCCGAGGCCCACAAGAAGCCCGGAGTCACTCCACCGGCCGCTCTTCGCCTTGCCGAATTGATGGTGGAACTGCAACGGATGGAAGAAGTCGTTCACGGCATGGCGCGGCGCTTCGACCGAGAGTGTGGTGACCCAGACCTCCTAGCCGGGATGGGTTTTGCCATCGCCATGAATTCGTTGAAGGTCTCCTCCTCCACGCTCGTGGTCGATATTGTGAATCGGGCCATGGCGATCTGCGGCATGGCCGGCTACCGGGAGGACTCGCCATTCAGCCTGGGCCGAATTCTGCGCGACGCCCATGGTGCCGCCGTGATGGTGAACAACGATCGGATCTACGGCAATACCGCGCAGATGTTGCTGATCCACCGGGAGCATTGATCGTGGCCGGGGATGGTGTGCCCCAATCGGAGCCCGGTGACGCAGTCAAACTGGGTCCAGAGCCCGACCGGCAGATCTTTCGGGACGACCTTGTCGCCGCGGGACTGCTCGTCCTCACCGGGACCGATGGGCTCTATGGCCGGTCAAGCGTCTACGAGGAGATTGTGAATGCGGTAGATGACTTGGCTTACCGTGCCGCAGCAGCCGAAGGTGCAATCGGCTACAAGTTTCCGCCTGTTATGGCTCGCGAGATCTTTGAGCAGACGGGCTATCTGTCCTCTTTTCCTGACATGATCGGCTCAGTCTCCACATTCATGGGGGATAACAAGGAGCACATGAAGCTGCTGGCCATGGCGGAGTCCGGCGGTGAGTGGACGACCATGCTTGTGCCAGCGGGTGTCACGCTCTGTCCGGCCGTATGCCATCCGCTGTACCCGACCCTACGCGGAACGATGCCGGAAGGGGGGGGTCATTACAACGTCTCGGGATGGTGCTTCCGCCACGAACCGAGCGTAGACCCTGCTCGCATGCAAGCTTTTCGACAGCATGACCTTGTTTACGTCGGCGACGCCGACGGCGCCCGCGATCACCGGGACCGCTGGCTGCAACTCGGGCTCGTAACCCTCAGTGGCCTGGGCCTGGTGGTTGAGTCCGTGGTGGCGAACGATCCATTCTTCGGTCGGGTGGGAAAGATACTGGCCAACAATCAGCGCGAAGGTACCCTCAAGTACGAAATTGTGTCACCTATTCACTCTGCCGATTATCCAACAGCGATCGCCTCGGCCAACTGCCATCTCGACCACTTCGGTTTACCCTTTGGCATTGAGACCGCCTCGGGCGACGTGGCCCATTCATGTTGCTTTGGTTTCGGACTCGACCGCATTACGTTGGCCTTGTTGCGCACCCACGGGACGCAGCCCCGGGATTGGCCGGCGGCGACCCGTGAGCAACTTTGGCCGTGAGCGTCGACAACGAGCTTCGCCTCTTACCGCTCGAATTGGCGAGCTACCAACATCATCCTCTGCACGCAACCGAACGCACATGGACAGAGACGAATTGCTATGTCGATCTTTGGATTGAGGTGTTACACGCGCTCGGACTCGAGCCCATGGCCGCCGCCGCCTTTACACTCAGTACCGACTTCGAGGGTGACCAGTGGACATTCTTCAAGTTTCCGCCGGAAGACCTCCGCGCCGTATTCGGCCTTGAAGTGGCTGAATTGAACGTGTGGCGTCCCGTTCTCGACCACGTGGTTGATCAGATGGAAATGGGGCGACTTGTGACCATGGAGGCCGACTCCTGGTTTCTCCCTGACACTCGTGGAGTGTCGTATCAGATCGCTCATGGGAAAAGCACCATTGTGCCGAACAGTGTCGACCGTTCGGGCCGCCGCCTGGCCTATTTTCACAACGCCGGATACTTCGAGCTCGAGGGCGACGATTTCGACGGCCTCTTCCACCTTCGGGCCTACGCTGCCCCAACTGCCTTGCCACCGTATGTCGAGACGGTCCGCCTCGATCGAATGCGTCGCGGCGATCCCGATCTGGTGACTCGGGCAGTCGAACTCACGAAGGCGCACCTGGCCCGACGCCCCATCAATGATCCCATGGCCCGCTTCGAACAACGTCTCCAGCACGATCTGGAGTGGTTGGGGAGTCAGGATATCGAGACCTTCCATCTTTACGCCTTCGGAACATGTCGACAATGTGGCGCCACCGCTGAATTGGCGGGTTCCTTCGTCGAATGGCTGGCGCACCACGACGGGGCCAGGTCAGGTTCAGGTGACGGCGACGACCTGACGTACGTCGCCGGACAATTCAGGGCAGTGGCCACGGCGGCGAAGGCATTGCAGTTCGCCTTGGCTCGTTTGTCCCGTGGCCGAACCGTCGACCTTCACGGCACCTTTGAGGAGATGAGCCGGGCCTACGAGTTGGCGATGGCCGGTCTTGAAGCGCACTATGGCCGGTGAGACGGTGACAGATGATTTCCTGGCCGCAGCCGCCTGGACTTGCTGTTCCACGGCTCCCGGTGCGGCGACTGACCCATCGGGGCTGGCTGAACTTCATCCCGAATGGATACCTGCGCCGGTACCGGGCACCGCGGCGGGCGCGCTTCGGGCCGCCGGAACTCCGGGACTGCTCGAAGCCGACTATGACGGCCGGGATTGGTGGTGGCGCTGCGAGTTCCCGGGCGCACCGGTTCCGGCCCGGCTCCTGCTCGGTGGCGTGGCCACCGTGGCGGACGTGTGGCTCAACCAGGATCATGTCGGCCACACGGAGAACATGTTGGTGGGCCACGAATACGACGTGGCCGTGCGTGACACGAACGTCCTGGTCATACGGTGCGCCGCGCTGGCACCCCTGTTGGCCGCCAAGCGACCGCGTCCACGTTGGAAGTCCATGCTGGCCACCCATCAGAACTTGCGATGGTTCCGTACCACGTTGCTTGGCCGTCAGCCCGGATGGACAGTCACCCCTCCTCCCGTTGGTCCCTGGCGCCCGGTGCGTATGGAGCCTCCGGCACCGATCCGGTTCGTGCAAAGGCAGGTCCACGCGCACATTGATGCCAAAGGGGATGGCATCGTCGACGTTTCCTTCCTCATTGAAGGATCTGGAGTGGCCAAACCCAGCGGGTCCGACACCTACGTCCTCCATGTGGGAGAAGCCAGCGGGCCACTTGATGTGGGCCCGCCCGACCAGCGCCAGAACGTACGGATATCGGGATCCGTCCGGATACCCCAGGCTGAGCGCTGGTGGCCTCACACCCATGGCTCCCAGCCCCTGTACGGGATGGCGATGGAGTCGGATCGGCAGGTCCGGGTGGATCTTGGCAATATCGGCTTTCGTACCGTGGAAGTCGATCGGGAAGATGGCGCCTTCGAACTCAGGGTGAACGGGCAGCTCATCTTCTGTCGAGGTGCCGCCTGGTTCCCGATTGATCCGGTGACAATGGTCGCAAGCGAGGAAGACCTCCTGCGCACACTATCCCTGGTGCGTGAAGCGGGGATGAACATGGTCCGGATCCCGGGGGGCACCGTCTACGAGGATCAGCGCTTCTGGAATCTCTGTGACGAGCTCGGGATCATGGTGTGGCAGGACTGCATGCTCGGCTATCTCGATCCGCCTGATGATGAAGCCTTTGAGGAAGACCTCGGAACTGAGCTCACCCAAGTCCTGGGGGAGCTTGGGGGGAGGCCATCGCTCATGGTGCTCTGCGGCGGCCAGGAACTGGAGGAACAGGCCGCCATGTTCGGTCTGTCCCGGGAGAAATGGTCCTTTCCCCTGGTGACCGAGAAGTTGCCACGCCTGGCCGAAGAGTTGCTGCCCGGTGTTCCCTATGTGGTGTCGAGCCCCACCGGGGGAGACCTACCCTTCCGCGTCGATGTCGGGGTCAGCCACTACTTCGGAGTCGGGACCTTCCTTCGGCCAATTGACGATGCCCGACGCGCCAACGTGCGTTTCATGAGCGAAGGGCTGGCCTTCGGGGTACCGCCCGAACGACAGACGGTGGACGAGGTATGCGGTGGGGCGATCCGTGCCGGGCACGACCCGGGGTGGAAGCGATCAGTGCACCATGACACTGGGCGAGCTTTGGACCTCGAAGATGTACGCGAGTTCTATGTGCACCAGGTGTTCGGGATTGATGCGCACATGCTGCGGCACCTCAACCCGGAGCGTTCACTCGATCTCGGGCGGGCCGCAGTGGCCGAGGTGATGGCCAGGGTGTTCTCCGAGTGGCGCCGACCAGGATCTCCCTGTGCCGGGGGGCTGCTGATTGCCCTACGTGACCTGATGCCCGGCCCGGGATGGGGGATCATTGACGCGCTGGGCCGGCCCAAGGCCCCATGGTTTGCACTGAGGCGGGTCTTCTCACCGATTGCTGTTCTGGTGACCGACGAGGGAGTCAATGGGCTCCGCCTCCACCTTCTGAACGACACCGCTGCGGAGTTCACCGGATCGGTGCGGGTGACGCTCTATCAGCGGGGGGAGCTGCTCTCTGAAGTCGGCCAGCAGATCGTGGTCATTCCGGCACGTGGAGGGATCGAGATTGAAGCGACGGCGCTATTCGATGGCTTCCGCGACATCAGTTACGCCTATCGATTTGGGCCTTTGACCTACGATGTCGTCTCGGTGTCGTTGATGACCGATGGGCAGGGAGCATTAGCGTTGGGTGCCGCACATATGACCTCAACCGACGAACGCTCGGCGGTCGATCCCACAGTCGTCAGTCAGGTCCATTGGTTACCCGGTGGACCTTGTCGACAAGTAGAAGGTCATTTGGGGCTCACCGCTCACGCGCACCCGGCGGCGGCAGGCTCGTGGGATCTCCACGTGGCGACCCGCCGCTTCGCCCAGTCGGTAGCGATCGACGCACCGGGCTGGCGCCCCAGTGATTCGTGGTTCCACCTCGAACCTGGCGGGACCCGGGTAGTCCGCCTGCATCCCGAAAGGTCCGCCTCTCTGACTGGCGGAGTTCGATCCGGAGAAGATGTCCATGAGCGTCCGCCCATAGGGGTGATCCGAGCCCTGAATTTGCAGAGTCCGGTGAGTATCGCCGTGGCCGAAGGTGCCGGACCGGCCACGTCGAACACCGGAAGTACCGAGGTGACCGCGTGAAGTCGCTGTGGTTCGGCCCCGAGGATCGCCCGCTGTTCGGTTGGCTGCACGTTCCGGAAGACGGGAGTGCCCGTGGAGGCGTGGTGCTCTGCCCGACTATGGGTATTGAGGCGGTGAGTGCACATCTCGCCTTCAGGCTCTTGGCAGATCGACTGGCCGAGTCAGGTCTTGTGGCCTTGCGATTTGATTACGACGGAACCGGCGACTCGGCCGGCCGACACGAGGATCCCGAGCGAACCGCTGCGTGGATGGCGAGCATTCGCCATGCGGTGCAGTTCATGCGGGGGCTGGGGCTCGGGCGACTGGGTGTGGTCGGCATGCGTGTCGGTGCAACCCTCAGTGCCGAGACGTTCGGATCAGGGCCCGCCGTCATTGACGACCTTGTCTTGTGGGACCCCTGTGCTTCCGGGCGGGCGTTCCTCCGGGGGCAGAGCGCGCTGTGGTCAGTAGCTCTGGGTACCAAGTCCCATGACGATGGCGCAATTGAGACACCCGGGCTCGTCTACGACAAGGAGACGGTGGCGGACCTGTCAGCCGTGGCAATCGCCAACCAGGAGGGACCACTCGCCGACAGAGTCCTTTTGCTCATGCGGTCCAGTCGCAAGGGCGACCGGCGCATGAACGAGCGTCTCGACATGCCAAATGTGTTGCGCTTGCCAATTGCCGGGCAGGAAGATCTTGTCGATGTTCTTCCTCACGCGACGATCATGCCCGAAGCGACCATTGCGACCATTGCAGATTGGCTGGCTACTGTACCCGCTGCAGATCCAATGGTGGAGATCGAAAGCGATACCGTAGGGCGAAACCTGGCCGTTGTCGGCACCACCACAGACGGTGTGTCCATAGACGAACGCCCGGTTGTGCTCGGCCGTAGAAACCTGTTCGGAATCATGACTACCCGCCATGACGCCGATCAACGACTTGTGACTCTGAGTGCCGATGAGGCGAGCCGGGACGCGCTGGGGGTCCCTGGTGCATTGCCCACGATCTTCTGCTTCAACGCGGGAGAGATCGATCACGTCGGACCGGCGCGCCTGTGGGTGACGCTCGCTCGCCGTTGGGCCGAAGCCGGTTTCCGTGTCATCCGCTTCGACCTGGTCGGCGTGGGTGACAGTCCGATGCGAGTTGATCAGGTCCCGCACGTTGTCTATTCACCCGAGGCGCTGGACGACATCCTCGACGTACTCCACGCCGCATCGCCCGACGATCCGTCAAACGCCATCCTCGTCGGGCTCTGCTCAGGTGCCTACCATGCTGTTGAGGGAGCTATTGCCGGCCATGTGCGCGGCCTGCTGGTGGTGAATCCGATCCTCACGTTCAAACCACCGGAGGTGAGTTCGAAGGCACCTCCCGAGCTTCAGAGCGGAACGCTCGATAGCCGTCGGCAGGCCTCTGGGGCCACGAAGCGCTGGGCTCGAGCACTGCCGGCTCACGACAAGCTGGGCCCCTTTGTCGAAGGCCTGCCCGGTCCCGCCTGGTGGATCATCAACCGGATAGCCGTGGAGTCGCCGCCGGCGCGCACCCTGTCCAAGGTGATTGATGCCGGTGTCAACATATTCGTGATCGCCGGCGAGAACGAAACTCATCTTCTCAAACGGGGTGAAGGACGGACCATGCGCCGGCTGCAGCGGCAACCGCAATTCCGGATGGTCATGATCCCTGGCCTGGAACACTCATTGTTCGAGTGGCACGGCCGCATACTGGCGTCCGAGCTGCTCACCGAGCATCTCCTCAATGAATACGGCGCCGCATTCCCGAAGGGTTGAGAGGCGGCGGCAGCCTACGGCCCGAATACGGCGGCCACGGCAGCGGTGTCGAGCAACGTGTCGACGGAACGCACCTTGCCATTTTCGAATCGCCAAATCTGGGTCTCTTCCATGTCGACCGAGCGACCTGATGGGCCGGTGAAGGCCACGTGGAGCCACGTGATCACGACATCACCATCACTGGCTACTGCCTTGAGGGTGAAATCCGAGAACTCGACTTTGGCCAGCTCGGAAAAGAAGTCCGGCAAGTTCTTGCGGCCCTCGTAGACCCGGAACCAGGGTGCACTTTCGCGATCGGCTGCATTCACGGCCCACCGGATGTCCTTTGACAGCTTGCTCATCACCACCAGCAAGTCGCCTCGGGCCAGAGCTCCGGTGATTTCACGGACAATATCGGAGTTGGACTGAGCGGGAGCCTGTGCCGATTGCCTTTCTGGGGGGTCGGGCATTCGAGGAATGTTACCAATGTTCAGAGACTGGAAGAGTCGGCGCGTGGTGTGCGAGGTACCCCTCAGTAGGTTCTGGTACCCCAGTACCTGATCGGTGTCGACGGCGAAATCATCGGGATCTCCTCAACCGAGTCGGCCCGCTTCCGGCGAATCCTGCCTGAACTTCTGGGCGTTCTCGCCGCGAATTGTCGGTGAGCGGGGACGCACTACGGGTGTCGCACGTGCAAAGGGAGGCAATCACGGCTCCTACATTCCCTCAACGATCTTGGTAGCTTGTGGAAATGATCTTCCCTGACAAGACAGTTCTTCAACTTCTCCATGGAGATCATGCCGCTGTTCTGATGGGCGTTCACAACGCGATGGGAGCCAAAATTGCGGAGGAGGCCGGAGCAGATGGGCTCTGGGTTTCCAGCTTCGAGGTCCATGCGGCCGCACGGCTTCCGGACGCCGACATCCTGGGCACTCAGGACTACGTAGACGTCGTCTCCAAAATCGTCGACCGGGTAAAGATCCCGGTTCTTGTTGACGGTAACGCCGGCGGAGGTAACGCAATCAACACGATCCGGCTCGTCAGGGAATTTGAGAAGGCGGGTGGGAGTGGGATGTGCATTGAAGACAACGTCTTCCCGAAAAGATGTTCCTTCTATGCCGGCATGCAAGAGGAGATTGAGAACTCGAGCACGTTCTGCGGCAAGCTACGAGCAGCATTGGAGCAGAGGACAGATACTCAGTTCGCGGTTATTGCTCGTACCGAGGCGCTTATCAAGGGCTTAGGCCTAAAGGTTGCACTCGACCGGGCTCGGGAGTATGCAGCCGAAGGAGCAGAAGGGATCCTGATTCATCACAAGGAAGGGGATCCCGGACCCGTTCTGGAGTTTGCTGAGAAATGGTACCGGAGCGAGACGGCACCGTTGGTGTGCGTTCCGACGACGTACAACACCGTCAGTTACGAGGCCCTGGACGGCGCCGGATTCAAACTTATCATTTTCGCGAATTACGGGATCCGAGCTATCGCCAAGGCCCTTCAAGACACGTTTGGCATGCTGATGGAAAAGAAGCGGCTGGCCGATGGGAACAGCAATGTTGTCAGTATGGATGAGATCTTCCGAATCATTTACGTGGACGAATTGAAGGCGAATGAGGATCGTTACGTCCGATAAGGGGCTGCTGGACAGCCTCTTGGCCGACGGGTATGACTTCTTCACGGGCGTGCCCGACAGCGGTCTGAAAGAGTTCATTTCTGATTTGGCCGGGCTGCCGGCAGACCGACATATCACGGCGACGTGGGAGGCGGAAGCGATGGGCATCGCTGCCGGAGCTTCGTTAGCCGGGGCAAGACCGTGTGTGTACCTTCAGAACGCGGGATTGGGACATACCGTCAACCCATTGGCCACCCTGTGTATCCCGTACGGAATTGACTTGCTCATGGTGGTGGGGCACCGTCACACCCTCCCTCAGCACCGAGTCATGGGTGAGATCGACCGCTCATTGCTCGAGTTGTTGGGTTGGCACAACTACATTCTGGTTGCCGGGGAGAACAATGAGGGGTGAACCAAGACGCGCTCTCTCGCCAGGTCGCCCATGAAGGGCAGGGACCAGGCGATTCGAGAGATCCTGGGTCGGCACGGGCATGACGCCGTCTACGTCGCGTCCACCGGATACATCAGTCGAGCGGTGTTCGCTGAAGCCGGCGGTGGTTACAATGTGTTCTACATGCAAGGCAGCATGGGCCTGGCTCCTGCTATCGGTTTAGGAATGGCGCTCAATGCTTCGTGTGACGTCGTGGTAATCAATGGCGATGCGTCCTTGCTGATGAGTCTGGGCACTACGCATACCGTGCGAGAGAGCGCACTCACCAACCTCTTTCACTACGTTCTCGACAACGGGTGTCATGAGTCGGTGGGTGGCCAACCGTGCGCCGTGCTGGAGGAGTCCTATCCCGGCGTGACGGAAGTGGTGAAGATCACCCGGGACGGAAGACCGCCCCGGGTGAGCTTGACAGTCGAGGCAAACAGTGACCGCATCAGGGACGCATTGGGCGACACCCACGATCGCTCTACGCGGTAGAACGCTGAGAACGAAATGCCGCTGACGTCTCGCCAGCAGATCCTCTTTAATCCGGGTCCGGTCAATCTCGATCCTCGTATCAAAGAGAACCTGTTCAATGTAGAGCTTTGCCATCGCCAACCAGAATTCGAGGAGCTCCAGGATCGGGTGCGTGCGAGGATCCTGTCTCATCTGGGTCTCGACTCAGGGCAAGTTGCACTCAGTCTGCTGCATGGGTCGGGCAGCCTCGCCGTTGATGCGGGTCTTGCGTCCTTCGTCCGGGGCAGGGTGTTGGTGGCGGACAACGGCCTCTATTGCCAACGAATGGTACGGACCCTTTCCACGCTCGAAGGTGCCGAGGCTTGGGCGTCCTCTGTTCCTGTCGGGGCACCCTTGGACCTCAAGGCCTTGGAAGAGGACATGGAGGCCCGTGAGCCCGACTGGGTAGCGATGGTCCACCACGAGACGACAACCGGTATTTTGAATCCGCTCGCGGCTGTGGCGCAACTCTGCCGGCGACATGGTGTACGACTCTTTGTCGATGCCGTCAGTTCGCTCGGCGTGCACGAGGTCGACCGGAGTGTCGATGTGGTCTGCTTCAACAGCAATAAGTGCCTGGAGTCGCTGCCGGGAATCGCTGGAGTGCTTTGGAAGCGCGAACTGCGCTCGTATCCCACCGTGCCGGTGCTCAATGTGCCCGCGTATGCCGATGGGATCCCGAGCACTCCAAACATCCAGGCCATGATCGGCCTCGATGTCGCCCTCGACATCCTTGAGTCGGAGGACCGACCGGCCCGCTATCACAGGTTGGTCCGTGCCGTGTGGACCGCCGGATCCCGTCACTTCGAGCCACTGCTTGAGGAATCACTCCGCTCATGGGTCTTGACGTCGTTCAGGCTTGAGGGACGTGACCCCGACACACTGTTTGCCCAGGCTCTCAAGTACGGATACGTCATCTATCATGGTCAGAACGAGTTGCGCACCGAGATCTTTCGTGTGGCGAACATGGGAGCGGCCATGGACGAAGAAGTGATTGAAAACCTCTTCCACGTTCTCGCATCATGACCCGTGTGTATGTTGACATGGTGGCGGATCTCTTCCACCCTGGCCATGTGGAGTTTCTGCGCAAGGCGAAGTCCCTCGGGGACGCGCTGGTGGTTGGGATCCACACCGATGATGCCGTCGAGTCCTACAAGAGACGACCTCTCATGACCATGACGGAACGGATGGCAGTTGTGGCCGGGTGCCGCTATGTCGACGAAGTGGTGGCCAATGCCCCCCTTGCGGTCAATCAGGACTGGTTGAAGACCCACCGAATTGACCTCGTCGTACACGGAGACGATTTTGATGACCACACGGCGGCGAAATACTACGCCGTCGCAATGGAGATGGGGATCTACCGGACGGTCCCTTATACCCCTGGCGTGTCCACTACGGAGCTGCTGGTCAGGCTACGCCAGCGGATCGAAGAGGAGGCCGCGAGTTCCTGAGGCCGAGGGCTCCGGAGTGCACTGGCACTGTGGGATCAGGCGTTCAAGAGTTGGTCGTCAAGCTGGGGCTCGGCGAGATCAAGATGGAGAAGCGCATCGCGTCGTTGGCATACCAAGGGAACATCCCCCGGTGCACCCTGCTGCTCGGGAAGTCGGCTCGTATCCGCTCGGTGTCAACCGCCAGGTGGGACCAGCGCGACTGGTCGTACTCGCGCCTCGCCCCGCTCGCGTACGCTTGGTCTGGCAGGTCCATCACAAGGACGGGCACCCCCCGGCGGGTGAAGCTAGTGAGGAGAGTGTGCAGCACGGCGTAACTGTCCAGGTAATGCATGGAGCCAACGGCAACCGCCTTGGTAACCGGTACAGAGCCCAAGTCAAACGTCACCAGGTCTGAGCAGTGCAGCTCGACCGTGCTGCATGATTTCATTGTGTCGCGCGCCAATGCGACGGCGTCAAGCGAGTAATCGACCGCCGTGACCCTTCGCACAAGAGGTGCCAACTGTCGGGTGAGCACCCCGGTCCCACAGCCGAGATCTAGCAGATGATCAGCCGAGCCGAGGTTGAGCGTGGAGGAAATGAATGCCACCTGGGCGGTCCGCAACCGCACCAGATCCTCGTCGCTGTTCAATCCGGTCTCGTAGCCGTCGTACTTGAGCTTCTCGGGATCGCGCCGGTCCCACACCTCATGCCACGCGTGACTTCGTGGTACCGCGCTGAAGTCTTCTGGGTCTGCACTCGGCATGCAAGGATCATACGCCGGCTCGGTTCGCAACAGTCGGTTGACTTGTGTGCACGACACTCTCGGAAGGATCGGTAGTGAGCCATCACTCGGGCCTGAATCATGAGGGTAGGCTGCAGCGGTGTTCCTTGCGACGCGCGACGCGCGGCAATACCCACACTTGTCCGACATTCGACAGCTAGCTCAAAGGGTGGCTGTGCATAGCTACTGCGACAATCGTCGGCCGGCCCAGGGGGAAACTGGAGCATGTCGGTAGCAGGGACCCACGCGAGGAAGCCGTTCGTGTTCTCTCTTCGACGGCCGATGAAGTGGCTAAGGAAGGTGGGAGCCAGGCACCTGTTGGAGCTTCCGGTGCTGGGTCGAGCACTTCAACGCGTGAGCAATCGGCTGTTCGTCGGCCACCTCGTGCGCGATCTTCTGGAACTCCACGACCTGCTTGCCGATACCGAGCTTGCCGGGCGGTACTGGGTCTGGTCGGGCATGCTGCTTGGTTGGGCCCGTGAGGGGAAGTTGCTTGCCCACGATCGTGATGCCGACTTCGCTCTGCTCGCAGAAGACCTCCCGCGACTCCTGCGTGCAGCACCCGAACTGCGGCGAGTGGGTTTTCAGATACACCAGCAGTTCCGGAACAACAAGGGTCAAGTGACCGAGATGACCTTCCGCCGGCACAACACGAATTTCGACTTCTTCGTCATGGAGCCCGTGGACGGCATGCTGCGGTATTACGCGTACGGCTGGCCACCGGATCACCTCGTCGAAATTGAAGCGCAACTGCCTGACCAAGAGCTCGTGCCCTTCGAATTCCTCGGCCGGACCTGGCTCCGGCACGCCGACCACGAACGAGAACTTGAGTGCATGTATGGAGACTGGCGAACGCCGCAACTTGACTGGGACTACTTTCAAGACGACGGAGCCGCGGTGGACCGTCGACCGTGGATCAACCCGGACACGTCGTTCTCAATCTGATAGGACCGCCGGGTGCTCCCGCGTCCCGTGTGGATTCAAGTCCATAGGAGTATCAGAATGGCTCAATGACCCAAGCCGCAGACCCCCACCTTCCCCACCAAGGCGACTTGTCCCGCAGAGTCGCCCATCGCCGCATGGAGCTGGGCCTGAGCATTGAAGAGGTCGCGCACGGAGCCGGGATCGACCCGGGGTACCTAGGTTATTTCGAGCAGAGTTCGGGGGTCCGGCTGAGCGCCGGGACGATGTTCCTGCTGGCCCTGGCCCTGCAGACGACTCCCAATGCCTTGGAAGGTGGGCGTGTGGACCGGCCTCCTGGACGGGGGAGGGCCGGGCGCCACCCCCAGCTCGAAGCTCTCACCCCCGCGCAATGCGAGGCGCATTTGAGTGCCGGGGGAGT